>Ga0316190_10003654_pt1 | contig 11154 bp, 7 predicted proteins | sample Eddworburrow2_MG_FD_204929 | JGI IMG/M metagenome (GOLD analysis project Ga0316190, IMG submission 204929) | Coastal sediment microbial communities from Maine, United States - Eddy worm burrow 2 | ecosystem: Environmental > Aquatic > Marine > Coastal > Sediment | place: USA: Maine | collected... | reverse complement strand
TTACAGGAACAGTATCCTATAATGTAGAGATGGACACCATATCTTTGTTTTACAGATTCGGCGCAGCTTTAACTGTCGGTATTTTAATTGGTCTTCAACGAGAGTACGCTGTAGACCAGAAAACGCAATCATTTGCTGGCATTCGTACCTACACACTACTCTCAATCGGGGGATGTGCTGCCGCACTTACTTCAGATATTCTGAACTCACCAATACCATTTGCCACATTAATACTGCTCTTTGGGAGCATTATCGGCATCAGTTATTTCACATCAGCAAGGGATGGGTTTATAGGTGCAACCTCTGAAGTCGTTGCAATTCTTACGCTTATACTTGGAGCTCTAGCCTATTGGGAACATTATGAACTCGTGGCTGGAGTCGCCGTCGGCATCACAGTCATCCTGGCCGCAAAACCTGAACTTGAACGCTTCGCCCGTGGTATTACACGAGAGGATATTGCAGCGACACTAAAGTTCGCCGTCATAACCGCTATCATTCTGCCTGTTCTTCCCAACCACTCTTTTGATACCGCTCCATTCGATGTATTAAATCCATACAAGATCTGGCTGATGGTCGTGTTTATTTCCGGTATCAGTTTCCTGGGTTATGTGTTGATCAAAGTGGTCGGTACAAAGCACGGTATTGGGTTGACAGGTTTGTTGGGAGGACTGGTATCCAGCACGGCTGTTACCTTAAGCTTTGCACAACGCAGCAAATCTGAGCCAGCGTTGTCAAAACCATTTGCATTGGCCATTGTCGTAGCATGGACTGTGATGTTTGCCAGAGTCCTGGTAGAGGTAGCAGTTATAAATCGTGAATTGCTTAAGGTCGTGTGGATCCCCATCACAGCAGCTGCAGTTGCTGGGTTGACTTACGGTGCTTATTTGTTCTTTGCAAAAAGAACCAATGAAAAAGGTGCAATGTCTTTTTCCAACCCTTTTGAATTAAAGCCTGCCATTACTTTTGGGTTGTTATATGGTCTAATCCTCCTTATCTCCAAAGCCGCACAAATGTATTTTGGAGGCACAGGTGTCTATGTATCATCTATTCTCGCTGGCACCACTGATGTAGATGCTATTACCCTGTCCATGGCTGAGCTAAGTGCAGCGCCAGATGGGCTCGATACAACTATCGCATCTCGTGCAGTTGTTCTAGCTGCATTGTCCAATACAGCCGTAAAGGGGGGCATCGCTTTCTTCTCGGGATCTGCCAAATTGCGTAAGGCGCTGATGCCCGGATTTCTGCTCATTTTGGTCGTGGGAATCGTGGTTGCGTTCCTCGCTTAGTAAATCACTTGTGACAGAACCGAGAGTCAGCTCTCTTTCTTAATAATCAGCCTATCGGCATTCTGGCGGAAGACCTTCAAATTAGGTGATTGTGTTTTTTCCCCCAATTCCACCGCTTTTTGATAGTTCTTCAAGGCCTCTTTCGATTTCCCTTGTTTTTCCAAGGCTTCACCTAGACTATCATAAACATTAGCTGACAGTGGATATCGCTTGACGTTCTCCATAAACACCTTGACTGCCTCTTTTATATTACTATTCTGCAAATACTGGTAACCCAATCGATTAAGAATAGGTTCAGGAATTTCAATCGAATACCCGTATTTCTTATTTATATTTTGGTAGTGCCTCTCTATCGCGCTCAAGCCCGCGTTGAAGACTTCACCCTTCAGTTTCCAATCATCGAAGATAAACTCAAGTCCAGCATACAGGCTCTTTAGTGGTATAGAACCGTGTCCCTCAGCATTCATCCTTTCAAATTTCCATGAAAACTCCTTTGATGTCTGCTTCTTTAGGAGTTTGGTGAAACGGTTCAGGCTTGCATTGTAATTGGGCTCATTCCCCAAAGTGATAAACAAACTCTTTCCATTTAAACTCTTTTTGTCGATTCCATTCGAGGCAGTTTCAATGACTGTTTCGTTGTCATACATGAGATATGGACTCATAGCAATTGTCGCATTAAAGAGTTCCGGTTTCACAGCCATTGTGTAAATTGAAAACATCCCGCAGAGGGAGTGTCCACTAAGAATCCTATAAGATTGAGTATGGTAATTGTTTTCCACAAATGGGATAAGTTCTTTTTCCATGAATTCCAGGAATTTGGGGGCACCCCCCGAATTTTCTCTGTCTTTCTCAACAGTTGGGGTGAAATCCCGGTTCCGGTTGGTATTGGGAATAGCAACCACAATCATGGATGGAATCAGGCCATTGCGTGCCATGAAATCCGTCACTGAAGTGGCGAAGAGGAAACTGCCACCACCATCAAGGATATACAGAACTGGATAAGCATTCCCTCCCAAATGATACCCTTGCGGGATAGAAATGAAAAGGGGACGATCTTCACCAAGAATTTTGGAGCTTATCACCACTTTTTTCCCTATCGTAATATCCTGGGAAGGCTCTTTCGACAATCCTTGCGCAGATAAAATAAAGAACCCTATCGCAAAATAACTAAAAATTGAAGATGCAGTAACTTGAAACACAGATTCTCTCATGATGGGGGATCTCCTTATTTAGCGGCTTTGTTCATGTTAACCTTCATATGATTACGCAAATTATGCCAAAAAGGTTTTGAACATAACAGGAACTGATCTACCCACTCCAGGAATGGTCCTAAATGCGTTTTTAAGGATACCCCAATGCCACGCAGCCTGTTAAAATAGTGTCATCTGGAGGAAACATGAAACTGTTTACAACTATACTTATTTGCCTGCTCTTTTCAGGTGCGAACCTGTTTGCTGGAGCTGAAATTCAAGATCGTTCTAAAGTCGCTGAAAAAGACAAGTGGAAACTGGAAGATATCTATGCCAGTGATGATGCCTGGGAGAATGATTTCAAATTACTTCAAACTGAAATCCCAACATTTTCAGAATTTACAGGCCGCTTGGATGAATCGGGGAAAACACTCCTCAATTTTATTCAATCTTCCCATAAAGCGAGTGGAAAACTGGGTATTCTTTATGCCTATGCCCATATGAGAAATGACGAAGACAAATCTAACTCTAACTATCAGGAAATCTACGACCGCATCAGTAGCCTAGCCTCTGTTTTCGCACAGAGTGTGGCTTTCTTTGAGCCAGAACTTCTGTCGATTGACAATGTCAGGTTTGATCAACTCCTGGAGGAAGAAAAAGGACTGGAACTCTATGCCCAATTTTTCGATAATATTCGGAGGGCAAAAGCACATACTCTCTCGGCCAAAGAAGAGGGAATCCTGGCTCAGGCAGGTGAACTAGCAAGAGGCCCTGGAAATATCTTCGGTGTTTGGAACTCTGTCGACATTCAATTCCCTAAAATAAAAGATGAAAATGGGAAGGAAGTTCAGTTATCCAAAGGACTGTATGGTAAATACCAGCAAGTCTCTGACCGGGAATTACGTAAAAATTCCTACCTTGGTCTTTATGAACCCTATATTGCGAACCGCAATACACTGGCTGCTACCTACACCGCCAACGTTAAAACACATGTTTTCTACTCAAGGGTGAAGAATTACTCTTCATCGCTTGAGAGTGCGCTGGATGCCAATAATATTCCTGTCAGTGTTTATACTACTTTATTGGACACCGTCCATGAGAATCTTGCTCCACTTCATCGCTATGTCGCGTTACGCAAGAAAATCCTTGGCCTGAAGGATGGCGTCCACGACTACGACCTCATAGCTCCTCTATTCCCATCTCAAACACGGGAGATCCCATGGGATGAGGCCAAAAGCATGTGCCTTGATGGGCTTCAGGCTATGGGTGACGATTATATTAAGGTGCTTGCAAAAGGGTTTAATGAACGCTGGATTGATGTCTATGAGACCAAAGGCAAGCGAGGTGGCGCATATTCCTCAGGAGCATACGGCATTCATCCTTATGTACTGATGAACTACAACGGAACCCTCTATGACACGTTCACATTGGCACATGAAATGGGCCATGCCCTGCACACCTATTACACCCAGGAAACTCAACCCTATGTTTACGGTGATTACCCTATCTTCCTGGCTGAAGTAGCATCAACAGCAAGTGAGGCCATTCTGCAGGATTACTTACTCAAAAAGGCCACTAGTAAAGAAGAAAAACTGGGTCTTCTCAATGCGTTCCTGGATAATTACAGCAGGACCTTTTTCCGTCAGGCCGTTTTTGCTGAGTTCGAACTCAAATCCCATCAGATGGTGGAACGCGGTGAAGCTCTGACTGCTGACAAGATGGATAAATTGTTTGGTGAAATCTATTCAAAGACCTATGGCCCCGATTTCGTCCTTGACCGTGAATGTTCGGCCTTGTGGAGTCGTATCCCCCACTTTTACTATAACTTCTATGTATTCCAGTATTCAACAAGCTTCGTAGCTTCAAAAGCACTGGCTTCTAAGATTCTTGAAGAGGGCGCTCCTGCACAGGAACGTTTCCTTAAATTCCTCAAGAGCGGGAATACGAAATATGCCATTGACACACTGAAGATCGCGGGTGTAGACATGACCACCAAAGAACCAGTAGTCCGCACCATCCAAACAATGGATAAACTCCTGGATGAGTTTGAGAAACTGCTTTAATAACCCTAAGTAAAATGGGTTGTTACATGCACATTGGATGTAACAACCCAGGGTTGAACTCTTACACCGTTGTGTCGATTGAATAAGACTCCAAAGATTAAAAAGCAAGCGACTTTCAAAAAATACCGACTCAGGCATTGTTGTTTTAGCACGACCAGCTGTGATACGGTTAGCATCACTATCCCTGTCTGTAACCCAATGCATTCGAGGATGAATTACAGTTGATTCAAGGATCCCAGCAATGTTAACAATAAAGCTTTTGTACTTGGTAATATTCTTACCCGTTTTGCCCACGACACCATCAGGACAGGGACAGCCCAGAATCCGTTTCACTGAAACCCAGATTGATCTTGGCAAAATACCGAACATGGGAACTGTGAATACGGAGCTTCATTTCGAAAACACGGGGACAGGTCCCCTCATCATTCAAGGTACGAAAACCGCCTGCACATGTACGGCTGTCAAGCCGGAAAAAAGAGCATTTGCGCCCGGAGAAAAGGGAACCATTCCGATTACATTCCGTCCAACCTCTTTCCAAGGAAAAGTAAAAAAGAAAATTACGATTTTCACAAATGACCCCAAAAACAAAAAAACAGTTTGTTACCTCATAGCAGATGTCTTAGTTGATGTATTTGTAATGCCGAAGCTTTTGTATGTAAATGATGTCAGAAGCAATGACGTAGGGCATGGCATTATCCGTATTTATACTAAACAAATGGAGCAATTGAACATCACTGATTTGCAGTCGGACAGGGAATTTATCATTCCCACACTAAGGAAAATTGATAATAAATCCTATGAGCTGGATATCCTGGTTGAAGGCTTCAAAGTTCCTAAAGGCCAGAACCGATCTTTTGCCAATCTGACCTTTAAAACCAATTCAAAAAGTCAGCAGGAGATGACAACTCAAATTCAAGTCACTCTCAAAGACCCTCTTAGTGTATCTCCTGCTACGGCATATTGTTTTGGGATGAACGGGAATGAAGAATATGAATATGATTTTAAAGTTCGGACTGTTGATGGTTCCAAAATTTCCCTCTTATCCTGGAACCTTGACCTTGAACCAGCTGCTTTCAAAGAACACATAGAAGTTAAGTATACGAAGCTTGCTGAGCAATCAAAGGACTTTAAAATAGCATTCCATAAGAACAATCTTGATGGCAGGTTTAAGGGAAAGCTCCGAATAAAAACGGATCACCCTGCCCAGCTTGAAATCGTTATCCCCATACAGGGAAGTGTGAAGTAGACAATTGGCTAAGTCTACTCCTTGGTCATCTCTGAGCTTAACCGATTTAGTGACAAAGATCCAATTAGCAACTATAATCAGTTTCATATGAATAAAGAAACTGAACAGGTCGTAGCCGGCCGCCATTATTCCCTGCCAATTAAAGACAAAACTGGACGATTCTTCCAGTTTGAATCTGGTGGGCAAACTGTTTTTCTACCATCAGAAGAAGCTCCTGGAAAACTGGACCCTGGGGATTCCGTCGACTTGTTTGTGTATATGAAGGGCCGTGAAGGCATGAAAGCCACAACTGAAAAACCACATGCTTGTCTGGGAGAATTAGCTGCAATGCAAGTCAGGTCCGTAACAAACTTCGGAGTGTTTCTGGATTGGGGTATCAAGAAAGATCTGTTCGTCCCTACCAAACTGTTGCGGACTGAACTCCAGGAAGGAGATACCACTGTTGTACGTCTTATCTCAGATGTCGACGGGCTAGGTGTCATCGGTACATGTAAATTTGATGATTCCTTTGAGACTGAAAATATTGACTTAAAAGAAAACCAGGAAGTAGACTGCCTGGTTTTCGGTTTTAATGAGGCGGGGATCCGGGTCATACTGGATGGCAAGTACAAGGGTATCCTGTACTGGAATGAAGTTTATGAAGAGCTGATTGTTGGCGATCAGTTACCTGCCTACGTCAAGAAGGTTCGCCCTGATGGTTTAGTTGATGCCGCACTTCAGAAACAAAGATTTCTGGAAGCCTCAGAGGAAGCCAGAGAGATTATCCTGGATGCGCTTAAACGTTCAAAAGGGTTCCTTCCTCTACATGATAAGAGCAGCCCTGATGAAATTGCTACAGTCCTGAGAATCAGTAAGAAGATCTTCAAGAAAACAATCGGTGGACTCTATAGAGACAAAATTATCACTCTGGAAACGGGTGGCATCCGGTTAATGAGACCTGAAAAGTTTTCATACAAGGATGATCAGAGGAATTATCAAAAGTAGAAAGTGTTTTAAACCATGTTCCATTGTTATCTAACCAGATGATTACCTTCTCTATCCAGTTTGCTTTTTCAAAGAATTGATGCAAAGTGGAATCCAAGTTCAATTAATATATCCTAGGTGCGGTTTCATAAAAAAAGGCCACTAAGATCATTTTTTTGACAGAAAAGTAAATGCTTTATGTAAGAATAGCGTTGAGAGAATCGAAGCTTAAAAAGCACTGGTATAATGAGAATTACTCAACCCTAATATTAAACAATACTCCTTGAAAAAGATTGGAATAGTTCATTCTATTTCAATTAAATGACGGCCCACACATATCCTGTTATAACGGGTCTAACATGTATAATATAAATCTTCTTAAAGAGAGTTGAAAAAGCTAAAACTTGAGTTTCAATCCATCGTAAACTATGCCCATGGTTCCTTTAATAAGGTCTTGCCGGCGCCATATCTTCGGAGGGTATCATGAGGCTGCACACAAAAATCTTTCTTCTAATTATAGCCAGTACCTTTGCCGTTGGGATGGGAACATCCTACCTGGTTGGCCAGATGATGTATAAGGGATTGGATAGAGAATGCAAGGAACAGGCTCAGCTTATTGTTCAGAGCCTTGTCAGTTTTATTGACCATAACATGAACGATAGCGATGCTGATGCTGTAGATAAAGCCTTGAAAGTGATGGTGCAGCTCTCTAAAAAAATTCAATATGCCTATGTTATTGACCACGAAGGACTGCTTTTCGCCCAATTTTATGAGGGAGCTTTTCCAGATGAATTTTCTGCAATCACCCACCAACATGCTTTTTCCACTCAATCTCCTGTAGAAGTGCATCATAAGACCAAAATCGGACGAATCCACGACATAGCCTATCCCCTTATTGAGGGAAGGCCCGCTCACGTTCATATAGGCACAGATGAGGAATATTTGTACAACCAGGTTAGTGAACTTCATCGGAAAATCCTTATTTTCACCATCAGTTTGATGGCTCTCAGCACCGTATTCGGGATTATTACCAGTCGGCATATCACTCGACCATTGGCGGTTATGTCAAAGGCCATGATCAACTTTGGTAAAGGAAAAGAATATGGTGCACTGTCAATCAACGGTGACAAGGATATGAACACGCTTACACAGGCTTTTAACCAGATGATTGAGGATCTCGAAGAAGTTCGTTCAAGACAAATGCTGTGTGAGGAACGATTCAGGGGTATCTTCGAGCATATTAAGAGTGGCGTGGCGGTCTATGAAGCAGTTGATGATGGCAACGATTTTATTTTCTTAGACTTCAATTCACGGGGAGAACAACTAGAAAACATTCAACGGAAAAACCTCTTAGGAAGGCGACTGACTGAAGCTTTTCCGGACGTAAATAAGTTAGGGTTATTGAACGTTATGCGGAAGGTATGGAAAACGGGAAAACCTGAACACCACCCAAGAGCTTTATACGAAGATGATAAAGTTACGAGTTGGCGGGAGAATTTTGTGTATCGCATCTCCAATGGGGAAGTAGTCGTTGTCTACGAAGATGTTACCGAACGCATGCAAATGGAAGTTGAGCTAAAACACTCACGCCAATTAATGCAAATGGTTATAGATGCATTTCCACAAAGTATGATGGTGATCAATCGTGACTATAGCCTTGCATTTGTGAATAAAAAGGTATGCGACCTATCGAGAAAACAGGATTTAGTAGAATCAGGCATTACCTGTCATGAAGTGTATCATCACTCAGAGCTACCATGTTCGCATGCAAACCACCCCTGTCCCTTGGAAAGGGTCGTGGAGACTAAAAAACCGATGACATTTCAACATGTGCATTTTGACAGCGAAGGACTTGAAATGCCTGTTGAGATCCTGGCCACCCCCATTTTCGATAACAAAGGTGAAGTGATTCAGATTATTGAATCGTGCCGCGATGTCAGCCATCAACAACAGCTGATAGCACAATTAAATCAGGCTCAAAAGATGGAGTCCGTTGGACGTCTGGCTGGCGGAGTAGCGCACGATTTCAATAATATGCTGGCAGTAATCCTTGGTAATATTGAGATGGCTCTCATGCAGGTAGACACAACACAGGAAATTTTCTCAAATTTGCAGGAGGTGCGTTCTGCCGCCATTCGCTCCTCCAATCTCACTCGTCAGTTACTAGCTTTTGCACGAAAACAGGTTACTAAACCTAGAGTACTGGACCTGAACGAGACCATAGAAAGTATGTTGAAAATGTTGCGTCGATTAATCGGTGAGAATATTAAACTTGCCTGGATACCTGGAGATGAATTATGGTCTGTCTTACAGGATGCCTCCCAGATTGATCAAATATTGGTGAATTTAAGTGTCAATTCCAGAGATGCCATTAAAGAAAACGGGGAAATTGCAATTAAAACGCGCAACGAAACGTTAAGCCCTGCATATTGTGCTCAAAATGTTGATGTTATCCCCGGTGACTATGTATTGTTGGAATTCAGTGATAATGGCATCGGTATGGACAGTGACACATTAAAAAAAATCAAGGGTATGGAACCGGATTAGGAATGTCAACCATTTACGGAATCGTCAAACAAAATGATGGGCATATCAGCATCAATAGTGAACTGAACAAAGGGACAACCTTCAAGATTTACCTACCTCGACACGAGGGCACTTCTAAAAAAAAGATAGAGGAGGCTATTTTAGAACCCGCTATCCAGGGGGTTGAAAATATTCTGGTAGTAGAGGATGAGCAGGCCTTGTTGAAAACAACCTTAACCATCCTTCAAGATCAGGGATACACCGTATATGGAGCTTCCTCACCAGAGGAGGCTATCCGCCTGTCCAAGTCACTGGCAGGTAAGATTCAAATGCTTATCACTGACCTAATTATGCCAGGGATGAATGGCCGTAAGCTTTCAAATATGTTGGCTTCCTCTCATCCTGATATGCGGTGTCTATATATGTCGGGTTACACAGCAGAAATCATCTCTAGCCGCGAGCTATTAGGCCCGGAAATCCATTTTTTACAGAAGCCCTTTTCACGCCAAGACCTTCTGAACACAGTGCGAAAAGTGCTGGATGCTGAACCAGGGAAATGCTGATACTGTACCTTTGAGGTCTGAGATCAACACAAAAACATAAAATATGGGATAACATCTGTTTTCATTCTTTGGATAACTTCTTTTCAAAGGCTTGTTTTATCTTGGAGATCATGACACTGATGGAAAATGGTTTTTCCAGCCAGTCACAGTACAGCTTTTCATCAATGGGCTCATCAAGCTCATCTGGAGCAAATCCACTAATAATGATTACCTGAATTTGAGGGTGGAGAGATTTAATTTTTGTGATGAGACTCTCGCCGGAAATTCCAGGCAGACAGACATCACAAATTACTACATCCCAGTGTTTATGGCCCAATAGTGACAAAGCCTTTTCTCCTGTCCCAACACCTTGGCTTATGATTCCGTTCTTCTTAAAAACGGTAATAAGTAGTCTTCTCAAGGCTTTATCGTCTTCTACTACTAAAACACGGGGGCATTGTATTTCTGTATTCATCATCCAGACTCACTATTGTTGACTCACTGGTCATATACTAATGCATAAAAAATTAGTTTCAAGTACATAATAGCTTTTTTAAAAGAAAAATGTGTGAACCCATATTACGCAGTTCGCTTTGTCAAATTTTTTGTGAATAGCATGCAATTAGTCAAATAATTTGCGAGAAGTGGCAATTTTCTCAAATAATTCTTACACGAAGAAGTATGTGGAGAACATCAAAACAGAAAATTTTCACTTCAAGTTGAAAATCAGTTGATTAAATTTTACAAATATTAACCCCAGTATGAAGTTTAAATACTGGCATTGCAATATTTAGTAAAATGAACTTTTTTTGTTCTCTCCGAGAATGTTTGTAATTCATTTCATTAATAATTTTGGTACATGAATTGCTCTTTAGTGAAATATTATGAAAAAAATACTCTTCATTGATGACGAACTACCTCTTCTGCGAAATATCACGAAATTTTTTAGTTCATTCCCAGATGAGTATGCTGTATACAGTGCTCCAAATGCAGAGCAAGGGTACGAAATCATAAAATCAAAGCCACTGGACATTGTTGTGACAGACATCCGTTTGCCAGGAATGGATGGTTTAACCCTCCTGAGGTTAGCGTTAGAACACAACAAAAATTTAAAAATCATTGTAATGACGGCTTATTCTTCACCTGATATACGTCAGAGCGCTCTCAAGAAAGGAGCCTTACGTTTCATGGAGAAGCCTCTTGATTTGAAAAAACTCTTGTCAATCGTTAGAGAGCTCTTGAGTGAGGGTGATGGTTGGAGCGGCACAATGGATGGTCTGGACATCTTTGATTTCACTCAAATCATGGTTCTATGCCAGAAAAGCAAGGCACTCGTCT
>Ga0316190_10003653_pt1 | contig 11155 bp, 10 predicted proteins | sample Eddworburrow2_MG_FD_204929 | JGI IMG/M metagenome (GOLD analysis project Ga0316190, IMG submission 204929) | Coastal sediment microbial communities from Maine, United States - Eddy worm burrow 2 | ecosystem: Environmental > Aquatic > Marine > Coastal > Sediment | place: USA: Maine | collected... | reverse complement strand
GTCTCTGGATATGTGAAGCCTTTTCTAACTCTTCTTCTTGATGTCGATCCTTTCGTTGGGCTTGAACGTGCTAAAAAGGCCTCAGGAAGTATGGATCGGATCGAGTCGGAAAAACTCGCGTTTCACGAGCAGCTGCACCGTGGTTTTCATTGGCTTCATGAGCAAGACCCTCAGAGAATTTGTCTAGTGGATGCCAATCAGCCTCTCGAACATGTTTATGAGAGAGCCCATGATTTAATCAAGAGTCGGTTAAGCAAATATGTTTGATGACATAATTGGTAATGATCGCGTGAAGAAAAGCCTCACGCGGATGGTCGATCGTAACATGATTGGTCAATCGTTTTTATTTGCGGGTCCGCAAGGGATTGGCAAAAGTCTTTTTGCCAATGCATTAGCTTTACATATCGTTGGTGAGCAAACAAAGAATCATCCAGACATTCGCATTTACCGCCCCGAGGGGAAAATTGGAATGCACAGTATCGATTCGATGCGGCAGTTTAACCAAGACGTCTATCTTGCTCCTCTTGAATCTAAGAAAAAAGTATTTATTCTTCATGATGCGGATCGAATGCTTAGCACGAGTGCCAATGCGCTGTTGAAAACATTTGAAGAGCCGGCTGATGACGCGGTGATTATTTTGTTGTCGAGCAACCCAGAAAATTTGCTGACGACTGTGTTGTCTCGATGTCGCCGTGTGTTTTTTCAGCCAGTTGAGAGTGAACTTATCATAAATTGGCTAGTTGAGCGTAAGTCGATCGACCGAGCATTAGCTGAGCAGGTTGTTCCCTTTGCAGGTGGGTCTGTTGGAGAGGCCCTGCGTCTTTGCGAACATGGTCAGGATGAGCTGCGAGAGGTTATTTTAAATCTTCTTTCGGATGGGCGTCATTCATTTCGTGATATTCAGCGGTTTTCTTCGCAAGTTTCCAAGCACTTAGAAGAGTTAAAAAATGAAATCGAGGCAGCTGCTCGCGAAGAGATAATCAAGATGGATAAGAAAGCGATGACTGCGGTTCAGAGGGAGCATCTGGAGAAAGAGATCAACGGTGTTGTGTCTCTTCATTTTCAGGCCGAAGTGGATCGCGTGCTTCAAGTGATCATTTCTTGGTATCGGGATTTACATCTGTTGCAGTCGGGAGGGGCGAGAGACCTTCTTATTAACCGGGATCATAGTGACAAGATGGCAGAGCATCAGAGAAGACAAGTGCGGCCATTGGATCAGATTCAGGATCTTGTGGCTAATACTCGATTAGCTATTCAACGGTTTGCGCCTGTGCAATCTAGTCTTGAGACATTGTTCTTGCAGCTTTCGTAGCAAACAAGCCACTGACATGCGAACTTAAAAAGCTTCCTAAGTAATGAATTTGAGGAGTTAGGTTGAGACAGCTTCTTCGATCATCAAACGTCCTTTCCACTTTTCCCTTGTAAATCGCCATGCATACAAACAACACACAATGCAGTAATAGCCACCAGAAAAGGCCCAGGAATAACTGACCGGAACGTCTAAATACGCCACAAAAAAGTAGGTGGGGAATATGGCAAAAATCCACACCGAAATACATCCAACCCACATGACAAAACGAGTGTCTCCAACAGCTGTCAAAAGTCCAATAAAGACCCAGCGATATGCATCAACTAAAACCGCCACCCACAACCATGAACAACTCATTAAAACCAACCGGACTATTTCACTGCGAGAGGCTGTTTCTACATGATCTGGAAGGAAGATATTAAAAAAACTTTCCGGATAGACCATAAAGAATAGGCCGTAAATCACAAATAGAATGGTGTTCAAGGTGATCGCAGACAAGATCAGTTTCCACAAGTTATCCCATTGTTTGGATCCAATACTGTTTGCTGCGATACTAGAAACTGCTCGCCCTATCCCTTGGTTGATAAACGTAAAAAATAGCATCATACTCTGCGTGATGGTAATGACGGATAGGTGAACAGAACCAAGTCTGGCCATCAAAAGGATAAAAACAGTCCAGCCGGCTACATTGACCAGTCGGTCAAGAGCGGCGGGGAGACCAATAATTACGGAACTTTTACAAAGCTCCCAGTCAAAGGTGTAGTCGGTTGTTCCATACTTTGTGATGTTTTCCTTGCTCCAGAAAAAGACAAACAAGAATCCGCATTGAATAACTTGACCGAGAATCGTTGCAATTGCGGCCCCCTCGACTCCCAATGGGGGAATAAAGTCCTTATATCCAAAAATCAATACGGAATTTAAGAGAACGTTGATCAAATTTCCTAAGATCGCACTAACGAGGACAAATAGTGTTTTTCCACGACCCACATAAAAAGATGTGACTGCTGCAATGAGTGTTGAGACAAATCCAAAGCACATCATCCACTTGTAATAAAGGGTCGCTTGCTCCACAACTTCTGGACTTCCTTGAAAGATAAATTGTGCGGCGCCAAGCCCTAAAAGGAAAAATAATGGGATCAGTGCTAGACATAGCCAGATCATCTGCCAGACCGCAGAACCAACGCGTTTGAACTCTTTTGCTCCATTAAACTGGCCGACAAAAACAGCGGCTATTGATGCCAATGTAATCACAAAGTACTGAATCGTCCAAACCGGCATATTGGCCATAACCGCCCCATTGAGGGCTGCGGTCGAATAATGGGCTAAAAACCAACGATCAATAATGGTCATCACCGCACTAGAAACCAGCGATAGTATGATTGGAACCGAAATCCAGAGAAGCTCAAGCATCCCCGCAGGGGCGAACCTGGTCAAAGTTCCTTCAGCTGTTTGGGTCTTAGTGGCCATTGTTTTTTCTTATAGGATTAAAGATAAGTAAGTTGTCGCTAATTTTATCACAAAAAAAACACAGTGTAAAGTTGTAATTTTACTTTTAGATCGTCTTGGAATATCTGAAAAGGTTTTTTTTGAGAGAATTAAATAAAAATTTGAACGATCTTAATCCCATCTTAATAAACGAGTTCTACAATTAAATACATTAAACGAGGTGTAATATGTCAGATATTAGTAAAATTTGCCCCGGTTTGGCGGCTACGACGACTCGGCTTCAGGAAGAGGTTCTAAAGCTTGAGAAAGAATTAAATGGGATTAAGCCTTCATTTTTTGCAATGGATTCTACTGAGGTTCAGACTCAGATTAGTCAATTGAAGAAAAAAATCAAACTGAAGCTAAACGTTCTTGATCAGCTAAATAAAGCTGCGAAGGGAGCGGGTGAAGTTCAAAAGATGTTTAGTCGTACTGTCTAATTCACGTGGGGTCAAGCCTGACCCCACTCGCATATTTTTCTAGAATATGTTAAATACGAGGAAACTAACCGGAGGTTTCCATGAAGTTATTCTCGTATTTCACATTCTTTTTATTATGTTTCAGCTTTTGCTCTGCTGATGTTGTCGATAAGGCAACAGGAGAGTCCTTTCCTAGCCAAGTCTCTTTTGGTGATTATACTCTTGATGCTACGGGTGTTTCGACGCGTAAAAAGCTCATGTTTAAGATCTATAGTGTGGCCAGCTACCTACAGGAAAATGGCGATAAGTCGGGAGACAAATTTCAACAGATCATGAATCCCGAAAATGCGAAGCAGCTGACGTTAATCTGGGTTCGAGATGTCAACGCGGCTAAGGTTCAGGACGGCTTTAAGAACTCCCTGATGAGTAACTCAGCTCCTGTTGCTGACGCGGACAAGTTTGTTGCTTTTTTCTCAGATGTTACAAAAGGGGATGAGCATGTTCTTCGTTGGACTCCAGGCGGCACTATTGATGTGCTCATCAATGGATCGAAGGCAGGCTCTATCGAGAATGAAGAGTTCGCTAAATCACTTTGGTCGATTTGGTTTGGAAATAAGAGCGTCGTAAAACGTGATCAACTTGTTTCGCTACTGTAAAAAAAAAGTAGCTCGACGCGAGTCGAGCTACGTATTACATGCTCTCAAGAGCTTGGCGATTCTGCTCGATGGCGCGGCTGCTACCTTCGATATGGCCTTTATTCTCTTTGATCACTTCTGTACTTCTCTCAACTGCCATGCGATTGCAGTGGATGGAATCTGTGCTCTCATTAATCAAATGAGTCATCTGCTCCATTGTCCCACAGCCTGTGGCAAAGACAAGAAGAACTGGTATCAATAAATACTTCATCTTGTCCTCCTTACTGTCCAACGTTCTGTAGGTGTTCATTAATCGCTTCTAAGTGACGTCGATTTTCGGCAATTTTCTCATTTGCCTCTTCGATAGCACGAATATTCTCACAAATGGCTTGGGTGCTCATTTCAACTGCTTGTTTGTTGCATTCCATGGCACGCATAGTATTCTGCACCGCACACCCTGAAAGGGCAACTCCAATAAGTGCAATCAGACCTAAATTTTTGATCATAGTAACCTCCACTAATGTACCCCTCTTATCTACAGATCGGGACATATTTTCAATTGAATTTTGATGTCCTTGATCCCAAAGATGTTAACTCCGGGAGCTTTCGCGTTGCCCAAACCCTCGTTTAAGGCCGTGCGGAGTATATGTCTTTTTGGATCATATAGAGACAGGGGACGAGGAGCAAAATAATAAACGTAGCGAACAGGACTCCAAATCCCAAAGAAATTGCCATTGGAATCAGGAATCTAGCCTGGGCAGACGTCTCAAAAATCATGGGGGCTAGCCCAAAAAACGTTGTGAGGGAGGTGAGCATGATGGGTCGGAATCGCAGTTTTCCCGCTTGAACCACAATTTCACGAAGTGACATATGTTCTTCCAGCAACATTTTGTTGATCGTGACGATAAGAACTAAGGAATCATTCACCACAACACCCGACAAGGCGATGATCCCGAACATACTGATAATACTGATTTCATAACCAAGTAATATGTGACCGATGACGGCTCCGATGATTCCAAATGGAATGCTGATCATGACAATTAAGGGTTGTGCATAACTTTTAAAGGGGATGGCAAGGAGGATATAAATGGCAATTAAGGCGATAGCAAACCCAACCCAGATGGCACTCAAAGTTTCTGCCTGTTCTCTTTGTTCTCCTTCGAGGCTATAGGTGAGTCCCGGATACTTATCCATAAGCATTGGGAGGACATTTGCAGTGACATCGGCGATGATTTCGTTGGCGTTGGAGATATTTTCATCCACATCAGCGGTGATGGAAATGACTCGACGTCCATCCTTTCTTGTGATTTCAGTATAAGCGTTGCCAAGAGTTATTTCAGCTGCTTCGGAAAGAGGGATTTCACCTCCGCTAGAGCTTCGGATGATGAGGTCTTCCACCGTAAAAGGAGTCTGCCTTTCTTCAAGTGGCAGTCGAACCATGACTTTGATCTCATTTCTTCCTCGTTGAAGCCGCAGTGCTTCGGCCCCATAAAATGCAGACCTGACTTGGGTCGCCAGATCGCTTACGGTGATTCCTAAACTTCTGGCTTCGGGCTTGAGAGTGAAGTTGATTTGAGGCTTTCCCCGAGAGACTCCGTTGTCAATTTGGAAAACACCATTATACGTTTCTAAAAACTTAGCCAGTTCGCGGGCAGCCTGTTCGTTGATTTCGCGAACAGGGTGGCTGAGCAGAATATCGATAGTGTCTCCAGTTCCTACCCCGATTCTGGCATTGTAACGAATCGAATCCACCCCTGAAATTTCCCCGACTTCCTTTCTCCATTGATTGGCAAACTCAATGCCGCTAATTTCGCGGAGGTCTGAGGGGACAAGGAAAACATCTGCTCCGACAAGGTGACTTCCTGATTCGTCTGTTTTGACCTCTGTCTGTGGTCCAGCATTGATGATACTGGCTCCAATCTGAGCATAAATTCCCCTTGAAATATTGTCTGGACCCTGCCTTTCGATGACCCGTTCAGCAGCTTGAATCAGTTGCTTCTGCACTTCTCGAGATTTTGTGATGGGAACGCCTACCGGTAACTTTGCCTGGGCGGTGATGACATCGTTATCGACCCTAGGAAGGAAGCTGAATTGTACGACTCCACTAAACACTAGTGCTAAGGCAATCATGAGCATTCCCACACCGCATCCCACGGTGATAAAGCGATATTTTAAAGCAATATTGAGTTGGGAGTGGTAAATTTTGTTGATGAATATTTCGAGCATTCGATCAAAGTAAATACTGGGTCTCGTGATGGTCCGCCAGAATTTTGAATCGCTGTGTCGACGGGCTAAGTGAGAGGGAAGAATAAAAATCGATTCGATGAGTGAGACCGCGAATACAGCAATGGCAATAATGGGAATTTGAAGGAAAATATTTCCGATGGGCCCCGGAACAAAAAAGAGGGGAAGAAACGCAGCAATATTGGTCAAAACAGCAAAAACGACCGGCCCTGCAATTTCTTGAACGCCTTCAATTGCGGCGCGCATATGTGAAAGGCCCGCTTCTCGCTTTTTATAGATGTTTTCTCCAACGACAATGGCATCGTCGACAATGATCCCGAGTGTGACAATGAAGGCGAAAAGAGAGACCATGTTGATGGAGGCTGGGGTGCCTGCGATAAAGATAAACGACCCGATGATTGAGATGGGGATTCCCAGGGTTACCCAAAATGCTAGCCTGGGTTCTAAGAAGAGTCCGAGAAAGAGAAGAACCAACATGAGTCCAAGTCCCGCATTGCGCAGTAGGAGCATAATCCGATCGCGGTAAAGTTCAGCACGGTCGCTCCAAGTGGCAACATGGACACTCTCAGGGAGTCCTTTTCCAAGCTTCTTCGCAAATTCATGAACCACATTGGAAATTTCAATGGGAGTCTGTTTGCCGACTCGGTAGATATCAATTTTGATGGCGGGATGACCATTAAAGAAGGCTTCCTGGTCTGTCTCTTCGAATACCTCCTTTATGTTGGCGATATCGGAAAGAAGCACTTTTGAACCATCTGGATTCGAAATCACGGGAATGTTTTGATATTGCTCGGCAAAGTCACGTCTTTCTTTGGTTCGGAGAAGAATTTCTCCACCCGGCGTTTTCACCCCTCCGCCGGGAAGTTCCATGGAAGTGGCGTCGATGGTCTGGGCAATTTGCTCCAGGGTCAGATTATAGGTACGAAGAGTGCTTCGGGGGATTTCGATGCTAATTTCAATGTCGGGCACTGATGCTAGATCGACAACTGTGATCTCTGGTAATTGGATGAGATCATCTCGTGTTTTTTCAGCAACGTTCCTCAGGGTCTTCAATGGTGCGTCCCCGTAAAGAATCAGAGAGATCACCTGCCGTTTGGATTCAAGAAGGGAGACAATGGGTCTTTCGGCTTCATCGGGAAATGATTGGATTCGGTCAACAGCGTTCTTGACATCCTGAAGAGTTTTATTGGGGTCAGCATTGGTGAGCATTTCAATACTCACAAGACCACGCCCTTCAAATGCTGTACTGGTCACTTCTTTGACTCCGTCGACCCCTCTCACTTCATCTTCGACGACTAAAAGAATACCATTCTCAATTTCCTCTGGACTTGAACCGGGGTAGGGGACAAGGACTTGAATCGCATCGAGTTCAAATTCAGGAAAGACCTCTTGTTTGAGTTGGGACCCGATGATCAGTCCTCCAAAAATCAAGAGGAGCATCAACAGATTTGATGTGACGTGATTGCGAGCCATCCAAGCAATGGCACCTTTATGCTTTATGGCCACCATTAATCCTCAGTTCAGTTCCCGGAATGGGGAGGGAAAGGGGAGTGAGTACCACCTCTTCTCCAGGCTTAAGCCCTTTGTTGATATAGACAAAATCATCTTCTGAAAACAGAATATTCACATGACGAAATTCAAGTTTATTCTCGGAGTTTTTGATCCAAAGGACGCCACCATTATGAACGGCAACTCTGGGAACTTTGTAAAGGTTATTGATTTTAGGACCAAAAAACTCAACACCTACATAGGTCCCAAGAAGTAAAGGCTTCCTGCTATGACCATTTTTGAGGCCGAGAGGGTCCTTTATGATCACCTCGATCCGTGCCAAGCGTCCTTGAGGATCGACATCTCCCAATAGACGCATGATCTGTGCAGGGCGCTTAACCTCTAATTTGTCGCCGATACTTTGTTTGACGATAACTTGAGATCCTCTTTTGTCTTTTTCAGTCGGCAGCTTGATCCATTTCAATTTGTTAAATGGGACACTGACTCGTACTCGAAAGGCGTCAGAGTCGACGAGTACCGCTACATCAGTTTGTGGAGTGATGTATTGACCCTCTTCGGTGTTATCTTCAATCACAAGAGTGTTGAATGGTGAGGTGAGGGTAGCCCGTTCCAAATCGAGCTTTGCTTTTTCAAGTCGACTTTTTACTGATGCTAGGGCAGCTTCCTTTTCTTTAAGGTGGGGTTCGCGAAGAGCAAGATCTTCACCAATATCTGCCTTTTTTAGGGTGGGGCTGAGAAGCTCCCATTCCCTTTTGGCTACCACTTGGCGTCCTTCTTCAACTCTTAACTCAAATTCCGCCTTGATAACCTCAGCTTCAGCTTGTTGAACGGCAAGCTCATAATCCCTGGGATCGATCATTAAAATGATCTCACCCTCTTCTAGACGGCCTCCTTCTACAAGGTCGGGAGATTGGTAAATAATTCGGCCACTCACTTCCGCATTGACAATCAGCTTTTTGTCAGGGGTAACGGTCCCATAAGCGATAAACTTCACCTGTTCAGAAGAAGGTTCAGCATTCATCACCTTTACAAGCATAGGCTTGGGAGTATATTCAATTTTTTCCACATCCGACTTGCTGAATATAATGGCAAGGGTAACCAGAGCACTGGCTCCAATAATCCCGAGAGCAATTCCAATTTGAGATAACGATCTTAACCACTGCATGATGAGTCCTGGCACTCGGCTAATTCAAACGAGCCCCCTAGAGCCCGGTATAAATTAGCGCGAAATATTAATAAATTTTTCTTTTCCGTGATGATCCTTCTCTCGACGTTCTGCAAGGCGGTAATAGCCGCGATGACATCGAGGTAATTTGTTAAACCATTGATATAGCGAAGCTGGGATTCTCTCAGGGTGGATTCCGATATTTCTCGTTGATTTTCAAGGGCTTCTAATAAAGCGATCTGTTCTTTTTCTTGAACGATGGCATCTTCCACCTCCCTGACCGCAATTAAGAACGTATCTCCAAAATTATTGAGGAGTTCCCACACAATCGCCTCTCTTTTTTGCACCTCACACAGGCGACGGCCTCCATCGATTAATGGTGCTAGTAAATTACCTGCAATCGAAAGAGATTGATTTTGGAAGAATTGGTTAAAGGTGCGCGTCAGAAGATCGCCAGTAAGAAGGAAATCCAGTTGAGGCAGTCGATCAGCCACAGCCACAGCTACATCATAGTCAGCCGCAACCAATCGTCTTTGAGCTGCCCGAAGATCGGGTCTGTTTTGCATCAAGTGCCAAGGTGTCCCCAGGCAGGGGAAAGGAGGAAGCTCTAAGGAGAGTTCCTGGGGCTCCTCTGAGAATGTATCGTCGGGAGCTTCGGCAAGTAACACCTGAAGTTGATTCAATGTGGTTTTAAGCCGAGACTTTACAGGGGGGACTTCGGATTCTGTTTCAGCCAGAGTTAATCGTTGCTGATACACATCGAGGGCGGATGATTGCCCGACGATAAAGCGCAGCTCGATAAGCTCTAGCTGTGTTTTGTTCGCCTCGATCTGCTCATACAAAAGCTTTAAAAGAGCCCGCTGCTGTTGAATGGTGAACCATAATTCTGTGATTGTCCCACTGAGCATGAGTGCTGTAGCGTCAAGATCGTCTTTGGTGGCTCTGTATTCTAAGCAAGCAGCTTGCACTTGCGAGTCAATTTTCCGCCAAATATCCACTTCGTAGGCTAATTGACCGGAAAGTAAGAATCGAGAGACGTCTGTCTCGACCTCTCCGCCACCAAAACCAAATTCGCTTCCCGGAACGAAACCCGATTGGCCACTATCACCATAATTTTTTGTTCCATTCACGATGAGATCAATCTGTGGAAAACGTTCAGAGTTGGCGATGCAGACATCGGAGCGGGCCTGAAGGAGCTGATTCCACGCTTGCTGGATGGAGAGATTCCTCTGAAAGGCGCAATCCATGATGCAGTTGAGTTCGGGATCTTGGAATTCTGTCCACCATTCATCGCACCACGCAACCCCATCTTCTTCTTGATCAAAGGTTTCAGGCACTTCAATGCAGGGGGTGGGGCATGGTTGGACGTAGTGGACTTTGCATCCACAGATTATCATACAGCATATTCCGGCAATGGCCGCTTTGATTCCCCACACCCTCATACCCGCATCCTAGCATGTGCAGAGATATTCTCAAAAAGTTTGTAGACACTTAATTTCGTTTGTGACAATGATATAAGTAAAAATTTAATGATTAGGAGGTCAAAGATGGAATTGGGAACAGCTGCCACACTATTTGGTTACGTCACATCCGCCGCAAGTTATGTTAGTTCTTCCACTAGTCCCAAACCGGCGGATCAGTATCGTTATTATGACCCTTTACTGACGTTGTTCGAGCTTGCAATGATCCCCCTAGGGGAAAATAGCGAACAGCACCTGATTAAGCTGTACTATTATGAAGTAATCACGAGATGTCCTGATTCTTATTGGGAGCGTGCTAAGCGAACGGTTTCGAGAGTTTCAGGGGCTCACCAACGAAGAAAACAGACAGTAGAGCTGGTGAACGTTGCCATTCGCGCTGTTAGATGGTATGACCCCAATGAAGACAGTGATTTTGGAAGGTCTATCCGCTTTTTATTCGAGAAAGCAATTGAAGGTTTGGTTGTTTATCGCAAAACATACTCGGAAGACCAGGGGGAAAAAACTGACAAAGCTTTGAAGTATATTGACCAAGCTCGACATTTTCTCACCCTGAAACTTAATGAGGGGAGCGATGATGTTTTAGGATCAAAAACAGAAGAAGTGAAAAAAAAGCTGGTGGAGAAAATAAAGGAGCAGAAAGAGGACGAAGACTATTATAAGTTAACGGGTAAACGCTGCGACTCTCGCTCTTTGTGGGTTGTGAAGACGGGAGATAAAAATATCGAATTGCTCACAAGTAAAGTGGCAGATCTCCAAACGCTTAATGATTTGAAAAAGGAAAAAGACGACGCACGGAATGAAATGACGGTCGGTGCATTTAACAACGCAAAAAATGAGCTTGAAGCGAATTTGAAGCTGCGTCAGGAAGAGTTTATTAAAACGATGAAAAGTTAAGATCTTAATTT
>Ga0316190_10003651_pt1 | contig 11157 bp, 10 predicted proteins | sample Eddworburrow2_MG_FD_204929 | JGI IMG/M metagenome (GOLD analysis project Ga0316190, IMG submission 204929) | Coastal sediment microbial communities from Maine, United States - Eddy worm burrow 2 | ecosystem: Environmental > Aquatic > Marine > Coastal > Sediment | place: USA: Maine | collected... | reverse complement strand
AGTGACCCAGTCGTCGTAATCAGCAGCGCGCATCTCGTGCGGGTAGCCGTCTTTTAACACCGAGCCAATGCCGATAATAAAAAGCGCCGGGGCGTGTTCCAAAAGGGTCCGGGTCTCGCGTTGTTTGCGCGGCAGATCCGGATACATATTCAGCATATCTTCGGCATGCAGAAATTTGATCTCCTCGGGGAAGTCGGGGTATTTGGAAGTTTTGAGCTGCGGGAACATCTCCTGGGTCATCCGGCCGGCTTCCCAGATGACCTTCCAGATCCTGGTAACAATGTCCTTGAGGAATTCAAGGGTGCGATCTTCTTTGGTGATAACGCGCTCCCAATCCCACTGGTCCACATAGGCGCTGTGGTCATGGTCCAAAAAGTAATCTTTGCGCACGGCCTTCATGTCGGTGCACAGGCCTTCGCCCACCTGGCAGTCAAACTGCTTTAGCGCCATGCGTTTCCACTTGGTGGCCGCCTGAACCACCTGGGCGGTGATGGGTTGGTCGAGTCCCAGACCGCACGGGAACTCCACCGGGGTGCGCGAGCCATCGCGGTCCAGGTAATCATTGACGCCGCTGTCCCGGTCAACGATCAGGGGGACCTGGACCATTTGCAGGTTGAGTTCCTTGCACAGGTTCTCCTCGATGTAGTTTTTGATGGCAAAGACGGCCTGCATCATTTCTTTCGGGGACAGCAGGGCTTCATAGTCGTCGGGCAGTTCATGCTTTAATTCGTCATAGTTGCCGATCCCCGGTCCTGCCAGGTCTCCTTTTTTGTCTGCCATTGGTGTCCTCCTTGATTAAGATGATTGTATGAACGAATCCCGAATTCGGCGAATTCGGGTTAGACCAAGCTATGTGATTGTATTTACGGGGTAGTTCATCCTCCGGCAAGTTTGGCGGTATACCCCTGTTTTTTCAATTCGGATAGCAAAGCATCTCTGTGATCACCCTGTATTATAATTATGCCATCTTTGACCGAACCGCCGGTTCCACATTTGCGTTTGAGTCGGGCGGCAAGAGATTTCAATTCATCGTCAGCAAGTTGAAAGGCGGAAACTGTGGTCACTGTTTTACCTTTGCGTCCCTTTACCTCACGCTTAATCCTGATTATGCCATCATACTTTATGTTTGGTTGGGGTCTTGATTTTTTCTTTTTACAGGTACATTCCGAAACGGGTTTTTGACACATTGGGCAGATTGAACCTGTTTGTGTGGAATATACCAATCGGGAATTATCCATTTGTTTTATCTCTCTATTTAAAAACCTCGGTCATGAATTTATTCATGACTCGATTTGAAGCGAGCGCCGAATTTATCCAAGTAGATAATTTCTTCGAGAGTCTTTCTGCCCCGGGGAACATGCTTTCCGGTGGGCAGGCCAAGTGTCATGCAGATGACCACTTTTTTATCATCCGGTAGGTTTAAGACTTGTTTGACCCCGGCTTCATAGAAAGCGCCGATCCAGCAGGTGCCGTAACCCAGCTCAACGGCCTGGAGAGCGAACTGGGTAAGCGCGATGGTAATATCCACCATATGCCACTTCATTGTGGGATCCGCCACGCCGGCGATGAGATAGGCACAGTCCCTGACAAAACTCTGGTTGTTGCATGCCGGTACGAGCCTTTGTTTTACATCCGGATCTTTGACAAAGACAAATTCCCAGTTCTGGTAGTTGTTACCCGAGGCAGCGCGTTGCAGAGCTTTAAAGAGGATATCCAGATGTTCATCGGATATCGCAGCATCTGCATAGCGTCGAATACTCAGCCGTTTTTGAATCGCTTCTTGAACCTGCATCGTGGATAATTCCTTTCTTTCCTGAACGCTCGGATAACCATTGTAAACGAACTCCAGTCTGAATAAAAGCGAAATCAATAGATACAGGGGGACATCCGTGACATTTGGATATTTGGGGTCAAATTGATCGGGGGTGTGGCGGTGTCAGGTAACGAGATTGGTTTTGCAAAAAAATGCGCAACAATGCGCAATGCTTTTTGTTTATATTATGCCATTTGGTGGAATTGCGTTATTGCTGCTATTTTTCATCGTCCGGGTTTAGAAAGGTGAATAGTATGCCCCCCGGCCCTTACCGTGTTGCACGAGTCGACCGGTTTTTGCTAAATTCTGTAAGTGCTTTTTAACCGTGTTGCGATTTGCCTGGAGTTCATTCGTTATGAAGGCAACCGTAATGCGACTGTGATCATTTGCGAGACTGCAGATTCTTGCCGATAGTTCAGGGGTTCGGTGCGCTTTTCTTTCCCGCTTGATCCTGGTCTTCAAATCATCTTTTTGTTTTTTAAGCAGCTCGAGAAAAAATTCAACCCAGGTTAGTGAAAAATCCTTTTGCGATTTCAGTTTCTCCTGTGACGTTTTCAATGCGAGGTAATAATTATCCTTATTCGCTTCAACGATCTTTTCATGCGAACTGTACTGGATGAACGTGTAGCCCTTGCGCAGCAGCAGCAGATTGGTCAGTATTCTAGACAGACGCCCATTGCCATCCTGAAATGGATGAATTGCTAACAGGCGAACAATGAAATCAGCAATCGACAATAGTGGATGGATATCTTGATCTTGAAAACGTTCCTGCGCAGTTTGAACGAGATTTTCCATCAGCCTCGGTGTATCTATAGGTGTGGCGGTCTTGAAAATAATCCCAATTTGATTTCCATCTGAATCATAGGCGGCAACATGATTAGGGTGTTTTTTGTACTCGCCCAAATGCCAGCTGTCCTTTGTGGAAAATTGCATAATGACTTTATGAAGGTACTTTATATTATTTTCGGTTAATTCAATCTCCTCATAGCTATCATGAATCAATCGCATGGCCTTGGCATACCCGGCCACTTCCTGCTCATCCCGGCTTCTAAAGGAATTTATGTCTAAACCATCAAGAAGGGCAGCTACCTGTCGATTGCTCAGCTTTGCCCCCTCAATACGTGTGGAAGATCCAATCGATTCTATAGTGGCTAAAATCCGCATCGAAGAAAGGGTTTGAAAGGCAAGGCTTTCCATGCCGCCCCAGTAGCCCTTGAATTCATCTATTTCGGCGATCAATTTGACAATTCGTGGTGTCATCTTCAATTGTCCTGATAAATATCCATTTTTTTATCCAATTTTATCCAATTAAACCGGGAAGTCAACCTATAAATGGATATTAATGGATACTTCACTGGATAACTTGCATAAAACTCCCTCCGGATAGGGGCTTGAATGATATGCCTTGAAAAATTAATCGAACAATTCTTCAGGGGGAGTGAGCAGAAATTCCCTTTATCAGGAGCGCCGACATAATTGTAGCGCCGCTCACCAACTTTTGTTACCCGAAAACAAGGCCAATGATGATGACCTCATCATTGGCCTTACTGTTTTTTTAAGTCCAAAAAGATAATCAAAAAAGCAGCTGATAACGGGTACCCGCTTCCCTCAATCCCTCCCACCAGGGAAGGGAAGCTAAAACTCCTCCTCCTCGACGGGGGAGGCCGGGTGGGGGTGGAATAAGATGAGATCAACCATCAACCCTTTTTGGGGTTATAGTTCGGTAAGTTTATAAGTTTCTATCCGGCTAACTGTGAATATGCATTATTTTTTGGGGCGTTTATTCCTCCATGGTTTCAAAAATAAGTTCCGAAATACGCAAGGTTGGTATAAGTGGTTGTAGATAAAAACGCTCAAAAAGCAGATCGTTTTTTTAACAACCGCTATATAAACGAACTCAAATCGTTTTGGAATATTAGTAAAATTAAAATCTTATGTATGTCCCTCAATCTCATAATCTGAAGGCATAATCTATATCGAAAAGAGATGGTTGACACCTTGATAGCAGTTAAAATATGGTTAGAAATATGAAAACAACACAAAGATACCCGTCGGACTTTTCATTTGTTTGGAGCGATCTGATGTCCTGCCGCAACGGCACGGCGAAGGAGGAATAAAATGAGCGCAAAAATCACGGAAGAATCAATTTTGAACCTGGCCCGCGGTTTTATGGCCAGCCGTGTACTTCTTAGCGGCGCGGAACTGGATCTTTTCACCCTGCTCGCCCAAAAACCCCTGTCGGCGGAAGACGTCGCGGCCGCAACCAGCGCCAAGCTTCGCGGGGTAGTGATACTCCTCGACGCATTGAGCGCCCTTGGTTTTTTAGTGAAAAAAGACGGGTGTTACCATACCGAGCCGCCGGTGGCCACCTTGCTGTCAGCCACCGCGTCCGATTCAATTCTGCCCATGGTTCTTCACATGGCAACGGTGTGGCAGAACTGGTCTCAAATCACGGACATAGTGCTTGGCAAGACCATGCCGGGTCTTGAAACGAAAGGCGCCCTGGCCAAAGATAACCGCAAAGCTTTTATCGGTGCTATGCACGTGGCCGCTTCCAAAGCCGCTCCGAATATTGTGGCGGCAATTAATCCGGGACAGGCCCGCCGACTGCTGGACGTGGGCGGTGGCTCAGGGTCATACACCCTGGCTATGCTCAGCGCCGTGCCTGAAATGCGGGCGACTCTGTTCGACCTGCCGCCGATTATCGAAATGGCGCGCGACCGCGTTCAAGCCGCCGATTTGATAGACCGGGTCGAGCTGGTTGCCGGAGATTTCTACAAAGACGAGCTGCCGCCGGGACACGACCTTGCCCTTTTATCGGCTATCATCCATCAAAGCAGTTATGAGCAAAACGAGGTCCTGTATGGTAAAATTTACCGCGCCCTGGGCTCGGGAGGCCGAATTGTGGTCCGCGACCATGTCATGTCGGCGGATCGTACCCAGCCGCTGGAAGGCGCGCTGTTTGCGGTGAACATGTTGGCCGGCACGGAAGGTGGAACTACCTACACTTTTGATGAAATCAAAGAAGGCCTGACGGCGGCAGGGTTCACCCGGATCAATTTGACCCAGACCAAGGGCATGTTTTCCCTGGTTGAAGGTTTCAAGCCCTGAGATTTGAATAATACCATGAAAACCCGCCTTGGCATGACGGATTTTGATGGTGTTCAAGGGATACGGGGTCGTGTCTTGATTAGTGATTAAAAAAGACCGATCAATCACTAATCAAGATTTGACACTCAAAGGAAGTAAAGGCCAACAATCGGCGCTATTATTAGGCTCACGTCCTAATTGGCGGCGTTCTACCCCGGTCCGACCCCATAGGCCCCCCATAGGAATAGGATCATAGGACATAGGAATAGGCGGCCACCAATACCACCCCAATAATCTGACCACCCGGTTCTTTTTGACCGCACGGGTATTGAACCGAAGCCATTTCAGCCTTAGGTTAAATAAAAATATTCAGGTTACCTCGAGTCGTTGTAAAAAGTAGAGGATTTCGAGGCAGTTGCCAATCGCCCCGGTCTCTGTCACAAAGGCTTGAGGAGGAGGTTAACATGCGATTTTGGGGTTGTTTATGGGTTTGTTTGCAAGGGTTGATTACCCTCGCCATGGCAGGCGTCGATTCGGATCAAGCTGAAATGATTGAAAGAATGAAAGCCGGCGGTCACATCCTGATGATACGTCACGCGCTCGCACCCGGCACCGGCGATCCAGCCAACTTTCGAATTGGAGACTGTTCCACCCAGCGCAACCTGGACGATCGAGGCCGTGAGCAGGCAGGAGCCATCGGCAAATTTCTGCGATCAAAAGGTATAACTTCGGCCAGGGTCTATTCAAGCCAGTGGTGCCGCTGCCTTGAAACAGCCGAACTGATCGATATGGGGTCGGTGGCGGAACTGCCGGCATTAAATTCGTTTTATGAGCTGACCCGGGATCGCGAACCGCATCTGAAAGCGCTGAAAAAATTCATCGCGGAACAACCGTCCGACGGGGTATTGGTTATTCTGGTGACACATTTGGTTACGATCTCAGCCATCGCCGATGAGGGCGTCTCGTCCGGTGAAGGGGCGCTCCTCAAGCTTAGCAGGGGTGCGCCCTATGAGATTGTCGGCCGCCTGGATTTTGGCAGATCGTCGTTTTGATATTCGCCCGGGAGATCGTTTTCCCGCTCTGCAGTGATGACTGCGCGCTTCCTAAAATTTTTAACCCTGTCAGGTGAGGACCTCAAACAGGAGGGAACCATGTTGTAAACGGTTTCAAATCTTGATCAGTGACTAATCTTAGGCTGTTAATCACTAATCAAGACGCGACCCCTATATTTCTGCGGATTGCGGACGCGATGAAACCCCTGAGCTGGGGCAGGCTGGTTAAATCTCTGGCACAGATTTACGATAGATTGCTGAAAAAAAAACCTGTCAAACGAAGCGATAACATAAGCCGGGTCAGGCAAGCACTTTTGCCTGCAAGCAGGCAGTCACGATACAAAAATTGCCCTTAAAAAAATGGTTTTCAAAATTACTTTAAAACCGGGACACCATTTTGTTTCATCAGCTCAACCGCTTCTGCTAGCTGTGACCTCGTGCAGTCATCTACCCGGTAGACTTTTTGTCCGCCATCCACCAGCATCAATGTGAACTTCCCTTTGTCATCGAAGCGCGCTTGTTTTATATAATCGCTATTGATCCAGGGTTTGAGTGCCTGCATAAAATCTATGAATGTACATGTATCCATTTGAATCAGTCCTCCTGGCAACTGACATTAATAAGCAAATAATGCCGATAAGGTAAGTACAAAATTAAATATTTAAAGTTTTTTTATAGGATATGCCCTAAACCCAAGCCAGGGCCGCCATACCTTAGGTCGCTTAGCGGATACGATCGGGGGGAGAAATGCGGTTTAAAGCTCGATTTGTGCTTTCACTGTCACCGATTTTTGAAAAAACGATCTGCCAGAGCTGGTTTCGTCGCGCCCGGAAACTGCCGGCGCAGGAAAGCAGGTAGTATGCCCACATGCGCTGAAATCGCTGATCGTACCCATCCTGGATATAACGCCAGTTATCGATGAAGTTGCGGTGCCATGCTATCAGGGTGGAATCGTAGTGGGGACCGAAACTGTGCCAGTCTTCCATAATGAAGATGCCTTCGGCGGCCTCGGTAATCTGCCGGGCCGAAGGCAGCATCGAATTCGGAAAAATATATTTGGCCAACCAGGGGTCCACGGAGCAAACCGACGTATTGCTCCCGATGGTGTGCAGCAAAAACAGCCCGTTATCTTTAAGGCACCGGTTGACCGCCTGCATGTAGGTTCGGTAGTTTGCAAACCCCACATGCTCGAACATGCCGATCGAAACAATGCGGTCAAATGTTCCCTGAATATCGCGATAATCCTTTAGCTCGAAACACACGGGAAGGGATGCACAGCAGTTTCGGGCCAATTTGGCCTGCTCGCCTGAGACCGTAACGCCCGTCACTTCGACCCCGTATTTCTCAGCGGCGTAGATCGCAAAACCGCCCCACCCGCAGCCGATATCGAGCACCCGCATGCCCGGCTGCAGCCCAAGCTTGCGGCAGGTTAACTCGAGCTTGGCTTCCTGGGCCCTATCCAGTGTGTCGGCCTCCTGCCAGTAGGCGCAGGAGTAGTTCATGCGCTTGTCCAGCATGACAGTGAAAAGGTCGTTGCCGATATCGTAATGGCATCGGCCGACTTCAAACGCCCTGGCTCTGCCATATATTCCGGTCAACCTGGCTTTAACTGCCGCCCGCAGGAGAGCCTTCGATTTGCGGACCTTTTTATCGAGCCGTGCCCCCATGATTCGTTCGAAGAACTGATCCAGTGCTTCGCAGTCCCACCAGCCGTCCATGTAGCTTTCTCCCAGGGCCAGAGAACCGCCGGCAATGACCCTCGGGTAAAAATCGGGATTGTGGACTTGAATATCGCAAGGGGTGTGCCCGTCGGTCCGCACACCGGCAAAATCCAGAAGTTGTTGAACAAGTCGTTTTTCTCCAGGTCCTTTCATGGAACTGTCTCCTTTTCAGGTGAAAGCGAAGATCGGAAAATGGGAAAAACAATCTTTTAAAAAATTAAATTTTCGTATTTGCTTTCTATGAAATCATAAAACCCCACCGCTCTAATTGAGAAATGGGGTTTTGGTGATCAGTCCATGGCAACCTCATTATTTAGGGTTAGCCCGTTTACAGTCTGTTTGATTATCTATCATATCTGTTTTCACGAAGTCAATATCAGAAGATTTTGATGCCATAATGTGACGGATGAAATTAAGGGGACGTCCGTGGCATTTGGACATTTGTGACCGGGTCCCTACCTTCTCCGTACTGACCCCTGGATGACGCTGCCGACCCGGGGAAGGCGCTTTATTACCATCCCACGGGTCGGCAGGGTTGCGGTCTTTAGCCGCGGAATCTTCTTCTGTGTGACGAGCGTATCATTCCGGTGAAGGATTTTTCCTTGCTGCCCATTCCTTTGCGGGAAAAGGCCGACAGGTGCAGGATTTTATCGTCGTGGGCCAGGGCAAAGCCGGTGATTGATTTTGACTCCAGGCGGCAGTCGGTACCGAGGCCCACGGACGGGTGAGGCTCCACTTTGCAGGCGGCCGGAAATTGCAAAAATTTTGCGGCCTGGTCCTTTTCAACTTTTGGGTCTTTTTCCGATTCGGTGGTATCGATGGCATCCAGGGCGTAGCTTTCCACCAGTTTTTCAAATACCTTCCCGAATGTTTCCGGTTTCCCGAAACAGTCCATGCCCACAAACTGGCCGTTGATCACAAAAACGGCGCCGATCTGGGATCCGGTCAGGCTGAAATGTCCGGTGTAGTCCTTTATGGAGTGCTCCTTTTTCTTGTAAATTGCGGACATGGCGCTGCTGGGTGATTCGGCGTCCATGCGCAGGGCTTTGGCGGAGATGTCGTTCCAGATGGTGCCCTGGTCAGAGGTGAAATTGCCGGACATCTCGAGCGAGAAGTTTACCTGTTCGGATTTGTTGACCACCTTGAGTTCGGGCACCGAACCTTCCCGGTCCAGCTCGACCACGTCGACAGCGTCTTCGTCCAGGGCTTCGTCCAGGGTCAGGTAATCCAGATCAAGGGTGTAATCGGAGACCAGCGGAAATACAGTCAGGTTCTTGTAGGATTGTGCACTGCCGATGTTGATTCCATCAATGTATTGTTTAATGAGATTTTGCATAATGTACCCTCCTTTTGAATTTAATCCCTGAATCTTGCATGAAAATTGATGAGAAAAGGGCTCGCATATGCAAGCCTCCGACTTGTCCGCCTCTGGAGGACCCGTGCAAAATTCGGGTAATAAACTCATTTTATCAGAAGGGATTGACAGATGTGGTCAAACAAAATCGGGACCTCGGTCCCCAAAGGAAAGAAGCCCGTCTTCGCAAAGCTCCACCGCGGCAAGCCGGGAAGCTGGACGGCAGGGAACCAGAGACCCTTGTTTAATGAAATATTAGGTGGGGGTTTTTGGTTTATAGGGGACTTGATCTAATTTGAGCTTTAAAGAAGTGTTATGGGATTAGAAATAAGTCAACTCAGTCAACAACATCCCCTACTTTCGTCCTGGGCGCTTTGGATGGCGGCAGCGGGTAATTTGAGATAAGGTTTAGTGTGAATATAAGTTTGGTGAGTGGTTATTGGAATTTGATCGTGAAGTTGGACGGTACAACTTTTTCTTTAAACTCTGAAAACTGACAGACATTTTGAACACCTGACCAAGGTTCCGGTGGGTTTTACAAGGCTGCTGTCTAATTTGAATTTAAAGTGACATGATTCACAGGGTATTCGCATTGTATCGCCTGACAGTATGTACTATCTGATTTTGCAGTTTTTCAATGGCTTGTAAGATAGCTTATCGTTCAAACGGCTTTTGTAAAGTTAGCGCGCCAAGGGCACGGGCCATCTCAAATTCCGCACCAGCCCCATCAACGACTAAGATTTTTCTATTATTCATTTCCATATCCAACTAATCCTGTGGATAATTGATCTATCGGTTTTTGCTATGAAAACTTTAGACCAATCATGCCAAGCGCCATAATCGGTTTGGTGGGACGTTCGTTTGGTGGGATGTTCGTGCAGAGCTTTCAAAAAACTTTTGGAAAATATAGATGCTGTTAAATCTGTGATACTATCCAAGGCCACAGGATATCAGCTGGCCGGAAAACCTATGATAAGTCTGACATCTTTTAAGTTGCTATTAAGCGTCTAATAATCGCCGCTGCAACAGCGACTGCATGTCACGACGAATATCGACAATCAGCAGAACATGGACGTTCTTTTCCATGACTCGGTAAATGATGCGGTAGGGTTTCAAAAAAATCTCGCGATATTCGCGAATTCCCAGCGATAGCAGTTCCTTGGGGTAGGCACCCCGTTCTGGGAATTCGGACAGTTTGGAAAAAGCTTTTTCGATCTGATCCAAAACGTAGTCTGCTTTTCGAGGCGCATCATGCCGGGCGATGTAATCATAGAGCTCTTCGAGATCACGTGCTGCATCGCTGGTCAGCAAAACCCTGAACGGCATCACCGAACCTCCCGCCGTTCGCGAAGACGCTTAATCACTTTCCCGGCGGGTAAGAATTTGCCTTCCTCAACCTGACGCATCCCGAGTGCCAAGACTCAGGGAACGACTCGGAACCGGGTCCGATGATTAGCGTTTTGATGCCCGATGAAGCATGTTGGCTCTTTATCTAAAACCAAAGAATGCTGATATAACAAAGTATTTCTACCCGCCGGCTTCAAATACCTGGGAATCTTCCAGCATGATTTCCATCCTTGCAAGATCCATTTCCGATATGTGAAGGACCTCGGCTTCAGGAGTCGCTACCAGCACCATGGATGGATCCTCGTCCAGGCCGATGCCTAATTTACAGCAGGCCTCATCTGCCAGCCGCACCACGGCCAGCAGCAAATTGTTCGGATCGCAACCCTCCTGGTGATGGTCACGGGCAATTTTGCTGTATTTTTGGGGTAGATTCCACTGTGCCATCAATGAATGACCATGATTGGTGTGCAAGGTATTCATGGCTTCAACCAGCAAAGCATCTGATGGTTGCGCCTTTAATTCATTGGAGTGTTTGAGGTCGTCGATAACGGTTAAAATAAACAACATCCCAACATCATGCAGCAACCCCGCAAAAAAGGCTTCATGCGCCAGGGCATGCAGTCCACATTGTTTGGCAAGCCAGTTGGAGCCTAAAGCACAGCCAACCGAGTGCCGCCAGAGTTTACGCATCATGCCGTGCACAAAAGGATCTTTGGAACGAAAGTTATTCTCATGGGTGACGAGCATAATGATATTAGAAACTTCATTAATACCCAGTCG
>Ga0316190_10003650_pt1 | contig 11158 bp, 7 predicted proteins | sample Eddworburrow2_MG_FD_204929 | JGI IMG/M metagenome (GOLD analysis project Ga0316190, IMG submission 204929) | Coastal sediment microbial communities from Maine, United States - Eddy worm burrow 2 | ecosystem: Environmental > Aquatic > Marine > Coastal > Sediment | place: USA: Maine | collected... | reverse complement strand
GATGTACGCCTGTACCTGAAGGACGTTTCCCGGCTTCGGCTCGTTCAGGAACTTGAACGCTGCACCACGCTTCGTCTTGATGTCGATGACGATGGTGTACCCAGAGATGTGTTCGATCTCCACGTCCAGACGGGAGCCGATCTCCTCACCGTGGGCTTCGATGTGGACCCGTGTCTCTACCGACACGACCCGCCAACCAGTGCCCACCAGTGCGTCTGTTATGACCCCAGAGAGATAGTCGTGCAACAGCTCTCCAGCCTGAGTCATGAGGATCTCACCGGGGGTGCGGTCACGGCGAGGTTCGTCCTTACACTTGAGCCAGAACCCCAGCGTACAGCCGTCCAGTTCTGGCCCCAGAGCAACGCCAAGTTCGCTGGCGTAGATGCGCCCGTTCTTCTGGCGCTGCTCCTCCTGCTCCACCATGTAATCTCCCAGCACAGCCACGAGATCCAATGTGGGCTTCTCCATCCTTTCCTCCTACGGTCGTGTGAGGCAGACCTCCACCGGGCGATCCAGTGCCTGTTGAGTCTGCAAGCATATCAGGACACGCTGCTCCTGAATGTACGTCTCTACGGGCGTCAGTCTAGCGTCGAGCATCCGAATGTCAGCCTTGTGCTGTTCAGGCAGAGATATGAAGCCAGACAGTGTACCCATCACAAAAGTACCAGCGACGAATGCACCTGTCAAGGCCACCATACCAGCCCAGTTATTCGCGATCATCTTCATGACCGATACTCTTCCGTCTGTCACGCTGGGCTCAGTTTTCATTAGAGGTGGGGGGTGCGAAGGCTGCGGCCATGATGAGTTGGCGATTTGCTTTTGAGACGCGAGCCTCTTTTAAGATGGCGTCAATCTCTGAGGGAGACAAGCCTAGAACTCTCGCCGCCTTGACCTTGCGCGACATGGTTCTGAATGCTTCGATGACTTCGCCTTGGGTCTTCCTATCCAGAGCTGCCATCTGTGTCTCTGGGCTCTGGCCCGCCAGCACCCTCAGTCTGCTCGTAACGCCACCCCGGCTCTCTGCCCGATTGATGGTGCCACGGATGCGAGTCATCTCTGCGTTGAAGTCCAGACCGAAGAACCTCATCGACTCACGGATGTCCTGCTCGTCGCCACGGAGCCCGGTCGCCAAGGCCATTGCCTCAGAGGTCTGATCGACGGGGCGTAGGCTGGACGATCTTCCGGTGAGTGCGCGGAGATACTGGTCGACGGCTCCCGGCGTTACGCTCTGGATGACGGCGCTTCCGATGTCGGCGGCACCAGTCTCCTGATTCTTCTGAGCCTCACGGATGATCGTACTGAAGAGAGGGTTGGCTGCGACCCATGGTGACGCTGCCTCGCTCACGACGTCGGCTGCTGCTTCCTCCCAGTTCTCACCACGCATGAAGGATGCAAGCGGGGCGGTGACGTAGGCATACGGATCAAAGTAGCTCATGTCCACCACTGCGAACTTGCCGTCCTTGATGGGCTGACGGTGGACGAAGGTGGCGTTCTGTGACCACGGGCGAACGAACTCCCGTGTTGCCATCTCCTCTTCCTTCGTGACGTTGTTGAGCTTCCGGCTCGTTGCGGCCATTGCTGCCGATGCGGTACCAGCTGCGATGAGCCCCATTATCCGGCCAGCTGCGATCTGCCTCGTTGCAGGATGCGAGAGATCCTTCTCAATCTGCCTGATCGAAGAGTGGATCGTGCGGAAGACCTCAGCCGGGAATGACACGAAGCCACCGATCCGACCCAGCTGCTTGATAGCTTCGGGGGTCTGCGAGTAAGTGGGGAACGTGTCGCGAACGATGTCCGCTGCGAGCCTGTCCAGTCGTTCTTCGCTGAGGTTGATCCCGTGCTTCGCGAATGCGTTGGCGTAGCGGTTGCGCTCAATGGAGAATGCCACCACCTTCCACACGTCATCCTCGACAGCGTAGAGCTTGGGCGCTGCACCGACCATGGTGCGGATGGAACGCATGGGTCCGCTCTGCTGGGCCATCACCGGGTTGGACATGAACCGTGCCAGACGGGTGCTGCCCACACTCTTCAGTGCCTTGGCAAGCTCAGTCGCACGAGCGTTGTCCCCGATGACCCCATAGCGGGTGAGCTTGTCGAACCACTCACGCTCACCAACCCGTACACCCTCAGTGCCGGGTATCCTGATCCCTGCGTCGTTCAGGATGCCGCCGATCTTGAGGTCTTTCAGGAGTGAGCGAGATCCACCAGCAACGCTGGCCGAGATCCCCGCTGATGCGCCGATGGCTGCACCTTCGAACCCTCTACCCTCCGGTGCAACGGCACCACCTATGGCACCACCGACAGCCCCCGCCCCTACCGATGGAGCGATGGCGCGGAGGAACATTGGGTCAGTGAAGTACCCGTTGGCCAGAGCGAAGCCAGCGTTGGACACGAGGTTCCGAATCTGCGTGACGTGCGAACCCACGGTCTTCATGACCTTGGAGGTCGTGCTCAGTGCGAGGATTGCACGGAGTGGCACGTTGTCGATGGCGTTGCTGTTGGAGAATTGACGGGCGTATGCCTGTGCGATCTCCGGTGTGGTCCTGAGTCCACCCAGTACCGACATATGACCGGAGCCCTCTCCGGCGATCTCTGCCGTGAAGTCAGCTGGCCTGAGTGCGTTACGGTCTGCCTTCGGATCGAAGAAGAAGCCACGCCCCAGTCCGTTCTCACGGAACTCTTTCATCCAGCGGTAGTTGGCGATGTAGCCAGCCTGATTGGAGATCGTCCGTGCGAAGTTGACCATGGGGTCGTTGTGCTCACCCCATAGGTTGCGGATCTCCACCGGGATCTCTCTGCGTCGTTCGAGCACCTTGGTGTTTAAACGGCCCAGCTTCCCGTTCGCGATTGCTTGGATCGGGTTGAGGTCGTCGCCAACTGAGAGGAAGTCCTTGAGGATTCCCTCCATGGCTTCGGGCGGGGTGGTGGGAAACTCGCTGCGGTACCACGACTTGAATGCGTTCTTGGTCCGCTCCCACTCAGCTTCGCCCATGTACTTCGGGGCGTTCTTCTCCCAGTTGGTGTCATCGAATATCTTGTACGACCGGGTTAGGTGTGCGCCAAGCCTTTCGTCGAACTTGATGGCCAGCTCTCCTTCCACGATCCCTTCCTTCAGGAACGCACGGGAGTAGTCGTCGACGGCCTCTCTCATGTTCCCGATGGGGACGCGAAGCTCGTCTGGTACTCTGGCCAATGCTGCGACGTCACCCTTCATGAAGTCACTGATCGCACTGTTGACGTCATCACTGAGTCCATGGAACGGGTTGGCTCCACCGAGGATGACGTTCGCCCTGCTCTGGCCACGAGCCTCAGCCACGTCGGCCAAGCTGTTCTTGATGATACGCTCAGACTCAGAGATGGCACCACTGGTGCGGGCGAGAGCTGAACGGATCTCCTGCTGTGCCTCACGACCGAATCGTCTTACCGAACCGGGCAGTGCTCCACCGGGGGTGAGGAAGGTGCGAGCCCACTTGGAGTTGTCGCCCAGTGCGCGGGCTCCGGCTGGACCCAGACCCATAAGGAGTCCAGCTGTTGCTCCAGCCAGTGCGCGACCGGGGGCGTCCTCTCTGTCGGTTGCAGTAGTACCACCTATGGTACCACCGATTGCTGCACCAGCGACAGGGGCTGCGACGGCACGAAGGATGTCCTCGTGAACGAATCCCTGAGTGCCCCTGCCACTGAAGAAGTCGTCGAGCTTCTGACGGATCTCTGCTTCGTGGATGTCGGCCTCTTCGAAGTTCCCAGACCGTCGCATCTCTTCAGGGGACTGCCTGATTGCGGCCTGTCCCGGTGGGAGGTCCGACGCGACTGCGCCACCTGATCGTGGGATGTCGGGCCGTCCTTCGGTGGCCGAACGGAAGCGGGGGCCAGTCTCTGCCTTCTTGGCTGCTGAGACTGCGGCCTCTGCCTCTGCTCTGGTGTTGCCGACGCCGAACCGTGCGGCTGTTTCGAAGTTGGTGTCCCCGATCTGGGTGCGTCCGAGCCGTCGCTGGATCTCCTCACCTAGCTGGGTCGCTTCGTCTGCGTTCCGTGCACCGATGACGAACTCATCACCTCCGGCGCGGAAGACCATGCGGGGGTCGATCCCAAACTCCTGTGCTACCTCTCCAACGATCCGACCTGCGCGAGCGATGAACTCCGTGCCCGCCGCTTCGTCGAAAATCTCGTTCACTGCCTTCAGGTTCACGAGGTCGATGGCAGTCTGCGTCACTTCAGGGTCAGCGTCGAGCCGCCCCCGTGCTTCCTGATAGGCGTTGGCAGACTTCAGACCCGTGGTCTGGTCCGTGAACGCCCCTTCAAGCTCACGCTCCTGCCGTGCGGTAGTCTCTCGCGCTCCCTGAAGCTCCCTGCGGAGCTGCGGGGCCTCTGGGCTAGAGATGCGGCTCCTGATGGCCTCACGCCTGTCAGCGGATTCTGCGGACCTGCGTTCGCCTCCCTCTGGAATGGCACCTTCGGCTGTTCTTCGGTCGGCACCACGGGTGAGGTCGTCGGCGTTGGCCGGGAGCTGGATGGCTGCGCGGCCAGTCGTGCGCGGTTCGGTCGGAACGTCGCGAGCTGCTTCGCGGGCACCCTGAGTACGGGCATCCCGTGGGCTGATGTCTCCAACCACTTCCGGTGCCGCTCTCTCTCTACGGGCTGCTGCTTCGCGAGCCGTGGGTAGTTCGCCCGGTCCCGCCTCTGGTGCAGCCGAACGGTCGATGACGACCTCTCTCTCTGCGGGCTCTGGACGTGCGGGAGCTTCGGGCTCCAGTCGGCGGGCGGCGAGCTGCTCCGGTGTGGGGAGTGCATCGTCCACTGGTGCGTCGGGCTGGCTGGCGGACCTTCTGTCGGTCGTGCGTCCAGCCTTGTTCGCCTGACTGCCGGGATCTCTCAGTGCCCGTTCGATGGCGTCGTCGAAAACACCAGCGAGCATATCGTCGCCGTCACGGACTGCTTGGGCCATGGCAATCTCCAGCTCCTGCTCCATGCCACCATCACCCAGCCTACGGGATTCAGCCAGCATATCAGCCAGACCCTGCGCTACCGTCTCTGGGTCTTTGCGGGCGAGGTCGACAATCTCTTGTGCGACCTTACCACCACCGGGGAAGATCGCACCAGTGATCGCGCCGATAGCCACACCCAGTCCAAGCTCACCGACGTCGTGGTTGTCGATGGCGATGGCGAGATCAGTCGGTAGACCTTCTAGTGCACCTGTCACCGCACCACCCGCTCTCGACCCTGCTGCTGTTCTTCCAACCAGATCAGCGAGCTGTCCTGCTTTTCCACCCAGCTGAGGAGCAGCCCACCTTGCTACCTTCTTGGTCAGGAGCACTTCCACCACCGTCGGCGCAAACATGGAAGCTATTCTAATCCCCTGCTGCCCTCCAGTCAACCGAATAACTCCCGAATCAATCAGCTTTTCGGTGAGAGAATCTTCCGGCTTGAGCGTTCGCCCAACGATTCCGAGCATTCCCGGCGCATCACGCAATCCAGCGGTGGCGATCTGCCTACCCCTCTTGAGGGCTCCCAATCGGCGGGAGCCAAGAAGCTCCTGTTCGTCGAATGCGGCCTGAATCTCCTGCTGGACCTGCTGTTCCTGCTGAAGTGCAGCCAGTTGGTTCTCGTCCAGAACGGGCGGTCCACCGATAGGGGTGAACGGCTCCGGTGTGGGCGGTGCCTCCATCTGCTGCTGGATCTGCTGAGGGGGTAGCATACCCGTCTCTGCGGCCATGACACCAGCGGCAGAAAGGTCGGGTGCTGGCTTTGGGGCGATGTCTTGGAGGGTGCCCTGCACCTGCGGAGCTTCGACGGTACCAGCTGCCGGAGCACCAATGTAACGGAACGCATCCTCAACGGCACCGAAGTCAGTCTCGCGGGCGTTGATGAGATCCTGCTCCTCAGCTGCCTCTCGCTCTGCCCTGCGCCGGAAGATTCCAGACACACCATTCGCGATCCCGTCAGAGATTCTGGCGAAGCGACCACGAGACTTGAGCCTGTCAGCGATCTCCCTACCAGCCTCGTCGGCGCGGGCATCGAACCCTTCAGGCTTGTTCGTGTCGTTCTCGAATGCGAGAGGCACGAACTGGCTGAGGTTGCCGTACTGCTGGACCTCTCCCTGACGTTCTTCGGGGTCGTCCGCGAATGCCAGCGGGACAAACTTCCTGAGATCGTCGTCCATTAGTTCCCCGTTATCTGAGACACGGAAGGCAGACCGCTTCCGGTGTCGCTCATCTTCCCTCTGAGAGCCTTTAATATCTCAGCTTGAACAGCTGCGGTGTAAGGGTCTGTCGCTGCTGCCTCTGTGACCTGACGGGTCATGATAGCGATTGCAGCCTCAAGCGATCCGGCCTTCTGGATCAGCCCTTCAGCTGCGGTCGCACCACTGATGCGAGCCGCTTCCTTCTGTCCGTCGGTCAGCTTCATGTTGCCCTGCTCGTCCTTGGGCTGGATCTCTGCGATGTACGCCTCAACCGCATCCATGCTGTGCAGGGGATCTTCACCCCCGGTGGCGGAGGTAACAGCGAACTCAAGCCCCTGTTCGTCACCGCTCAGAAGCAAGCGACGGATACGCAGTCCTTCAGGGCTGTTGCGTAGATCCCTGACTGCGGCGTTTAAACGGTTCTCCTCTTCCTGCTCCACGGCGTTGGCGGTGACATCACGCGCTCGCGCTGACTCCAGAGGATCAAGTGCGCCCACCTCATCCCCATTGGGATTGAGCAGACGGTTGACGGTCTGGGCTGGCAGGTTCGGTGCGATAGCAAGGGCTTGCTCCGGCGTGATGTCGGGGTTGGCTGCGACCACGAGATCAGCGATGGACTGCATCCGTGCGGCAGTCTCCTGCTCCTGAACGGCTGCGGCCTCTGCGTCACGCTCCGCTTGAGCTGCTGCTTCCATCTCGTTGCGCCGTGCGCGTTCCTCAGCTGCGGCGGTACGGGCGATGCGCGACTCAGACTCAGCGATCTGCGCGTTGGCCTGTCTGTTGAGGACGTCCTCACGCTGCTTGGCGCGTTCGCGTTCCTCTGCCTTGTTCACACCACTCGTCAGCCCCATGAGTAGGGCCATGCGAGGTGAGCCCCCGAAGCCGACTCCAGCCATTACGCTACCACTCCCGGTGGGTTGAGAAGAACCTGCTGATCCTGCGGCATCTGCTGTCCACCACCACCAATCAGCCCGGTCCTGATGAGCTGCTGGATCGCGGCTTCCATGCCACCCTGCGCCTGTTGGCCAAGGACGGCTGCGTTCTCACCGAAGCGTCCACCTGCCTGTAGGATCGGCTGGGTCGCTGCGCTGATGGCACCCGTCGGATCTCCGGCGAATCCCTGCTGCAAGAACTGGAGCTGCTGCGCCCGGTCCTGTAGAGCCTTGTTCGCCAGAGCGTCCTCACGAGCCTGAAGACCCTGAAGGTGTGCCTGACGTGCGAAGTCAACCTGCCCGGTGCGGGCGGCGTTGGCCTCAGCGATCTGCACCCCAAGGTTCTGCTGCGTGAGCCCTGCTCCCTGATTCGCCTGACTTGCTGCGAGGGCACGTTGGGCGTCACCCTGAATCGCTTGGAAGTTCAGGTTACCGAGGAGCGACTCACGAGCTGCACGAGCGCGGTCGGAGATGAAGCCAGTCTCTTTGTTGAACTGGCCACTTCCCGTCCGTCCGAGAGCAGAGGTCCGCTTGGCCAGCATCTCAGCCTCGTCAGCGAACTGCTGATTCAGCTGTGGGAGCTGCGCTTGGAACGCTGCCTGTACCTGCGGTGCCACCTGCTGTGCTTGGATGTCAGCAACCTGCTCCGGCGTTGCGACCTGCTGTGCTTCGACACCGAACCCGAGACGTTGGCCACGGAGGGTGTTCTCCGGCGTGATCTGAGACGCGAGTGCGTTGGGGTCGACGATGCCCTGTGGTGCCGCTGGCTGTGGAGCTGGCGTCGTCCCGGCTGAGGCGGGCTGTGGTGAGGCCGTGGCTCCCTGCGTCGGCAGACGGCGCGACAGTGTAGCCTGACGCAGATCAGTGCTGCGAGCGGGCGACTGGAGCTGATTCTGTGGCTTGAGCGTCTGGGCGGCTTGTCCGATGAGAGCCATTATTCCATCCCCTGCGCTGCTTCTGCGATTGCGCCAGACGGCTTGGACACGCCTGACTGGTTACGATCCCGCTTAGGCTTGCGCGTTGTCTTCGAACCGTTCTTGTTGGCGAACGCATCTGCCACTGAGGACAGTGTGGTGTTCACGCGATCAAGGATCTCAGGAGGTACTCCTTGTCCACCCATGCCACCCTGCATCGTCTGGGAGAAGGGGTTGGTGGGATCTCCGAAGTTCATGGCTCCGGCGCGGAACTGCTGGCGAAGCGGAGAGCCAAGCTCAAACTCCTGTGTGGCTCGCTGCGCGTTGTCCCGTGCCATGGCTGCTGCCTGTTCGGTGAGCTGGCGCGACATGGCTGCGTCTGCCTTGCCCTGACCAGAAGCCCTCAGTGCCCCGATGGCTGGGAGTGCTGCTCCAGCGACGGAGCCAATCTTCCCGGCAGTCGTGCCGTCGTTGCTTCCGAGGAGCCCACTGACGGCGGAACCTGCTGCTGCTCCGATGGGGCCACCGACGACACCACCCACGATAGGCAGTGCAGCCCGCCCAATCGACTTGAGTCCGTTGCCGATGGCACTGAAGAAGCCATACGACACCCGACCCGTGAGGTCTTCGGGCTTCGCGAGCGGCATGGCCAAGATAGCCAAGCCGATGAAGATGATGTTCAGAAGTTCCATGATCGTTTAAACGTAAGGGGTTCGGTGCTTTGGCGGCAATTATGGTGTGGCGTAGATCCGTATGTATCCGGTCGTCGTCTCGTCGCGGATGACCTGCATCCACGCCTGTTCTGTGGCACCAGCGGTACCCCAGTCCACCACCCTCAGTGTTCCCCCTGCGGTGTCGACATATGTCCGTGCAGCCCGATAGTCGGACAGCTCACGGAGCAGTGTGCGGAAGATCCGGTCCACCCGGTCCCCCGCATCTTGGTCATTGAAAAACTCTGCGGCCTTCGGTAGTTCGATTCTGGTCTTAGCCATTCTTCGTCCGATCCACCGAACTCGTGGTGATCTGCGTCATGGCTGCATGGATCTCGCACAGCCCGCCCGTGAGGGAGTTGACTTCGAAGTCCCACCCAACGGTGTGGCCAACACTGTTGAAGTTCCTGCGGTACCGCTTGCGCCCAACCTTCTCATACCCGAAGGACTTCTCTAAGGAGCTGGGTCCAGCATAGGGGGACTCACCATTAAGGTACGGTCGCATGAGAGCCCTGAAGCTACCAGAGGCTCCCATTGCCACGATGTTGAGCACGAGGTCAACCTGTCCGAGTCGCTTCTCAGCCATTGCGAGGGACTGACCGTACTGTCTGGATCGGAGTCGAGCTGTGAAACCCACCCCATTATCATCCGTGTTCGCATCGTCGCCGTAGAGGTAGATGTTCCCGTCGTCGTCGCCAAGCATAATCAGCTCGTTGCCGTCTGGGTCTTCCACCTGTGCGGCTGATTCGAAGTTGAAACTCGAAGCGAACTGAAGGGTTGAAAACGCGCCTGTCTCAAGCGAGTACAGAAGCCCAGAGTACTTCGACGTCTCGCCCGCGAGTGCGGTGAGCCAGAGGATGTGCTTCCTCTTCTTGTCGTACACTCCGATGGCGTCAGTCAGCTCTGTCTGGCTGAAGGCGTCCCACTCTGGCCCGAGGATCTCGTCACCGTTCGGGTCCACGTCCAGCTCGTTGCGCCGGATGCCAGCCTTGAGGAAGCGAGGTCCGTTCACGGAGAGGTAGTACACGTCCCCGTCGACGACCACGATGTTGTACTGACCGGGCGAGCCCTCTGTCTCAGAGATGCCCTCACGCACGGCGTCAGTCTGGAAGGTGTCCTCGACTGCACCACGGATGTCCGCAATGGAGTCGTCCTTGAACACGTTCATGTGGTCGTTCAGACCAACCAGCGAGCGCACGGCACCTGAGTCGGTCTGGGCAAACTCCCAGTCCTGATTGGCACCAGTGTACCCGTTCACCGGGTCGCCCTCGTCGGACCACTCGAAGACGTTGCTGTCCGCGCCCAAGAGCCCGAAGAAGAACACCTTGTCGTAGTAGATTTCCACGCCCGTGGAGATGGGGGCGTTGGTTAGCTGGGTCCACGTCGTACCGTCCCACATGAAGGGTCGGCTGACACCATCCGTGAAGATGATGCGTCCACGCGAGACAGCCCAGTCGATGACCGCACTGGTGTCCACCGTGATCGGAACGCCAGAGAGAAGCGTCCCCGCGCCCCACGAGTCGGTACCCCAATTGTACTCATGGAAGTACCCGTTGCAGATGCAGACGGTGTGTGCCGTCCCATCCAGCTCCTCGAAGTGGGCGATGACTTGGATCTTGTTACCCCCGCCCTGAAGCTGCGCCCCCGTCTGGAGTAGGCCGGGACGCATCCTCCACCTCGTACCCTTGAGGTAGAAGTTCTGCGCGAGCGAGACGGTGTTGGTAGGAGTGGGAGCAACCGTGTTGGAGTGCATCCCTCTCCATGCGTTCTCGTGTACGGGCGGCAGAGCGCGTTCGGAGACGGGCATTAGCTACCCAGTCCTCTCCACCACGCCTGACTTACGTCGGTCTGGCCTTCCCATGCTTGGTAGGCAGACTGGCGCGAGATGATCCCGAGGATACCCATGTCGCCGGGGTTGTCCTGCTCTCCCCTCCACTCACGGAGCGCGTTCTGTTTGAACACGTCGGGGTTGCCGAGGAAGCCGGGGGTCTGGCCCGCGAGGAAACACGCCCATTCGATGATGGCGTCATCGTAGTACGAAGGCAGCACTGAGTCATTGTCCTGATCCAGTGCGGTGATGGTGGCAGGTATCCACCGGACGTACAGTGTATCGGGGTAGGCTGCGATGAAGTTCAGCGTCCTACCTTCCTGCCAATAGTGCCCTGCCCCCTCTGGAATCGCCGGGACGAGCGGCTGACCCCGAGGGGGACCGGGCGAACGGTACAGGAGCAGCTCACCGAAGTGATCGTCTGTCAACGTAAACGTTGCGCCTCCGTCGGAGGATGTCAACGTATCGGTTGCGTACAGAAAGCCGGGAGAATGCTGCGCCGTCAACTTGTAGAAGTGGCGGTGCGCCTGAGAGAGAAACCCGTGGTAACTCAGCGGGAACTCAAACAGATCGTCCTCGTCGGGTCTGTTTAAACG
>Ga0316190_10003647_pt1 | contig 11164 bp, 10 predicted proteins | sample Eddworburrow2_MG_FD_204929 | JGI IMG/M metagenome (GOLD analysis project Ga0316190, IMG submission 204929) | Coastal sediment microbial communities from Maine, United States - Eddy worm burrow 2 | ecosystem: Environmental > Aquatic > Marine > Coastal > Sediment | place: USA: Maine | collected... | reverse complement strand
GCAGAGAAGAAGATCAAGTGGGAACTCATGGAGGAGATGGCTCAATATATGATGTACGGCATCGTATTTGACTGCTTTCTACTGTTCCTCGACTTCATGCAGACACAATACGGCACTGCAAGTGAGAATATCGGACACCATACGGTGTTGATGGATATCTTCTTCACGCCGTACGTAATGCTTGAGACCGTTATCGGCCTGCTTCTCCCACTAGTCATTCTATGCTCACCACTCAAACGAACAAGGCTTGGCGTATATGGCGCCTCCCTCTTGGTTGCTGGCGGTGTTTACGGCATGCGGATCTGGTGGGTTATGGGCGGTCAATACATGCAGTCCTTCTATTGATTTGGAGAATAGAACAATGTCAAAAATCAACAGACGAGACTTCTTAAAAGCAGGCGCAATTGCCACTACAGCTGCAGCTGTCCCCTCCATGGGTTCAGCCATGGAGCTCAAGCTCGGCGGCGCCGACTTTCATCAAATCAGGACCTTTCATGAGCGCAAAAAGACACCCTATCTTTGCACCATGTGTCCCTACTTTGATGGCGGATTCTGCTATGAAGAAGCCGGTGAAATAGTAAAGGTCGAGGGCAACCCTGACCATATCGCATCCCGCGGAAAGTTCTGTACCAAAGGGCTGGCATCATTCTTCGGTGCCTCTGACCCCGACAGAATCCTCGCACCCATGAAACGTTCAGGCCCTCGCGGCTCAGGCCAATGGAAAGAGATCAGCTGGGATGAGGCCATTGCCGAGGTCTCTTCAAAGGTACAAGCTGCTGTCGATGCCAATCCAGACAGCGTTGTCCTAAACGAAGGCGCCTTCAAAGAAGGTGGCACAACCCGTTTTATGGATACACTGGGTTCAAGCTCAGTCATCCGTAGTCGGGTGCCATCCATCAGCAGCGTGGCTAAGCAGGCGGTGCTTAAAAAGACCTTTGGCGTAGACACGACCCTGCCGGACTTTGAAAATACCAAGTATGTCCTAAACTTTGGCGAGAACATTATTGAGACAGCCCTTCCGCTGGCTCAACGCCTAACCGACGGCATGGTCAACAACCGCTTAAAACTTGTTACCTTCGATGTGCGTATGTCACACACCGCAGGTAGAAGTGATGAGTGGATCCCAGTATTCCCAGGGAGTGATGGCATCATTGCACTGGCTATGGCCAATGTAATTATGGAGAAAAAGCTGGAAAACGCTGATTTCATCAACAACTGGACCAATACCTCATCTGCAGAGTTGGCTCAGCAACTGAAACAGTTCACACCAGCCATGGCACAAAAGGCCAGCGGTGTTTCAGCAAAGGACATCAAGCGCATCGCCATTGAGTTTGCCAAAAGCAAACCTGCAACAGTCGTTAGTCAAAATGGCCTGAGCTTCCATAAAGGTGGCGTAGATGCAGAGGCTGCAGCGCAACTTCTGGCCATCATAACCGGCAACATTGATATTGAAGGTGGCAACTGTCTACCACGTCAGTTTGATATCGCTTCAATCCAACCAGCGCCTGCTCCTTCAGGCAGTGCCTCACGCCAGCTAAACCACACCTTTCCATTTGAGGTAAAAGGCGGCAAACGTAAGGTACAGGTCATGTTCAATCATATGAGCAATCCTGCCTACTCGTCTCCTGCTGCAAGTGTTTGGCGTGATGTACTAAAGAATGAAAGCCTGGTTCCATACCTGGTTGACTTCAGTCCCTTCATGAGTGAAACCTCTGCATTGGCTGACATCATCCTGCCTGATGTGGTTCCAACAGAACGACATGATCTTGGCAGCAGCCCAACAGCATTGCACCCCTGGCTTACCAAGACCATTCCAGGTGTTCCATCCCGGGGTAAGGCGCAGGATGTTCGTGAAACCCTGAAAAAGATTGTCGAAACCATCGATGCAGATGGTAGCCGTGGCATGAAAGAGTTTTGGTCCTTTAAAGATGCCAAAGACTGGGTCAAACAAGAGGTGGCTGGTATCGGGCTGGATAAAAAAGGTCTCAAAGCGCTTAAGAAAGGTGTCTATCCTGCTTATGGCACGATTGACCCCAACACGCGGAGAATTGTCAAAAAAGGCGAGCCTATCCCTGTTGAGTACAAGACTTACGAAGCAGCTGGATTCGCAACACCATCTGGCAAGGTTGAGGTCTCAGCACCAACTTGGGCAGAGAACTCACGGCTCTCCAACATCAAGTCAAACGAGTTTGTTTTGACCACCTTCAAGGTGAGCTATCAGAGTCTGTCACGCACATCCAATCTGAAGTTGTTATCAGAGTTATGGCATGCCAATCCTCTCTGGATCAATAAGGAAATTGCGCTGAAACTGGGCATTGGTGATGGTGAACTGGTCAGGGTAAAGAGTGAGGTTGGCCATCTAGTCACCAAGGCTTGGTTGACTCAGGGCATTCATCCTCAGGTTATCGGTTTCTCAACCTCTGTAGGGCGTTCTGCCTATGGTCGTGTTGCTCAAGCTGATCCTACTGCAAAGACACCTCTGACAGATGACTCACAGGCAGATGCAGACATTCTCGCCAACCTCTGGTGGAGAGACGGTGGTATCAACCCCAACGACATCATCCCACTGGCTATTGATCCAGCATCTGGAGCTCAAGCCTGGAATGATACGGTGGTCACAATCTCACCTGCAGAACCGGGCGACAAGTATGGCGACATCAAAGTCGATAACGCTAAACATGAAGCCATATATAAGAAGCAAATGGGTTAAGCCGAGCTTCTTATGAGACTAGATAACGGAGGATGGAAGATTGAAGACAACAACTAAAGCTGTGCTTGCCATCATCGGTGCAATCGTCCTGGTTCTGCTCTTTTCAGGTCTGAGCTGTACCAGTGACCGATTCCAACGAATCAGCGCCTGCACCGTATGCCATGAGATATTTGTTGATTATGACGAATACAAACCCATTGGTATTGCAAGCGAAGAGATCGAAGACTACAAACCGAGAGAGGTATTTGAACCCGGTGCTTTCGATGTAACAGTTGGCTGCGCCGAGTGCCACGCCTACCCTTATGAGGAGTACCGCGAATCACCTCACTACGACAACGAGCTTGAAGTACGGCCCGGCTGCGTAGGCTGCCATGAGCCACACAGTGTACGTGAAATCCTAGCGTGGAAATTCATCTACCTTAACAACGGTACAATAAATGAAAGTCCATTCCACGCAGTCTCTAACAGTTTGCGTGATATAGAGATGTGGGAAGAGGAACTTCGACCTAAAATGGCTGCAAAAGTACGCCAGCAAATGGTTGAAGAGAAGAGTGAGAAGTGCCAGGTCTGCCATAAGACAGAGAGTGAATGGTGGCAGGATATTGGCCAGCACAAAACCATGAAGGAAAAAGGCGTCTCCTGCATCAATTGTCACTACAACCTGGTTCACGCAGAGGTTCCGTGGCCTGAGATGGAAGAGGAGTAGGCACTAAATGTGTGGCCTGACTATAGGTTCTGAACTAACCTATAGTCAGGTTACTCTAAAACTCTATTCGCCATAAATTTCTTATGACGGATAAAGTATTAACCAGCGGGGGAAGTCACCCCCAACAACTTGTACTTCTTCGTACTATCAAGTATCCGTGGAGGAAACTATGAAGCGATTGAAAAAGAGTATCAACCTAGCAGCAGCAGTAGCAGTAGCTCTAAGTATGGGCCTAACCACTGGTATTGCCGTCGCAGCTGACTGCGACGATGAGGATGCCATCAAGACAGTAATGAAAAAGGAGTACAAAAAGAAGTGTAAAAAGTGTCATGGCTCCAAAGGAAACGGTAAAGGGCCTGGCGCTAAAGGCATGGATCCTGCGCCACCTGATTGGACTGCAGGTACAGATAGCGACGATGCAAAACTAGTCCAGGTCATCATGGAAGGCACCAAAGATACCGAAATGAAGGGCTGGGCTGAGGGCACTGCAAAGAAAGGTAAACATGTCTCTGAAGATGCAGCCGGTTCTCTGGTATGCATCATCCGTGGCTTTAAGAAATAAGTAGCTACAATAATGTTCAAGGGGGCTAAAAGTCCCCTTGAACAGTTACACCATAATAAATAATATCCGGGAGGGTAGAGTAATGCTGAAGATGCGTAGCACAGGGCTGCTTTCAGTCATTCTGATCACAAGCCTATTTTTATTAACAGGTGCAGTCCATGCTGCGGCTAAAGCAACCTCTGCCCCTGCCCCTAAAGCAGCTCCTGCTCCTAAAGCAGCAGCACCAGCTGATCCCGTACTTGATGATGACACTGTAAACCTCGTGTACGGTGATATTGTCATGACCCGAACCAGAGAAGGTATGGAAGAAGGCGAAGTAGAAGCCGTTGTATTTCCACACTGGTTCCACAGAATTCGTTTTCGCTGCAAGGTCTGCCACGAAGATACCTTTGTAACCAACAAAGGTGAAAACATTGTCGACATGGACCAGATCAGTGCCGGTGAAAAATGTGGCATGTGCCACGATGGCTCAGTCGCCTGGGATCCACTGGAGTGTGAACTCTGCCACTACTATCCAATGGAACAACTGGATGCTGAAGCTGCTCCACCACCCGAAGATACCAATCCTGCTAACCTACTATTCGCTGGTCGTAGCGGCAAAATGGCGGGCAAAGGTGATCGCCGCAAGCCATCAGGCAGTGCCTTTAAGTGGGGCGGCGGTTGGCAGCCACGTGCATTCTCCATGGCAGGTCTTCCAAAGGATAAGTACGGCCTCGTAGACTGGATCAAGATCACCAAGAACGGCATGCTCCTACCAAAGGGTTCGATTGACCCAGATGCTCCACTCTATGAATCACCTGTTCACTATGAATTTGATGAAGAAGGTGAAGAGGATATCGAAGATATGGTGATCAAAGTAAAGAGTAAGTCAATTTCTGAAGTGCTCTTTCCTCACACCCTGCACACCTGGTGGCTAAACTGTAAGAGCTGTCATCCACACCGTTTCGTCCGTACTGCAGGTGATACTCCAATGACCATGAGAGAGATGGCCAAAGGTAAGTACTGCGGTGAGTGTCACGGTAAGGTTGCATTCCCTCTTGAGGATTGCGAAAAGTGCCATAACAGAGAAAAGGTTGCCGCATGCAAGGCAAGCGATAACTGCACATTTGACTAAATTGGCATAGTAAAGATATAGCTGGAGCGGTCATGATGAATACAATTTTGAGATGTTTAACCATCACATTCTTCTTATTCTCATGTGCCGCTCCTCTTGCTTTTGCCGAGGAGAGAACCCTTCCCAAGAAAATGACGCCTGCGAAGCTGGTAAAGTCTGTCCACCGCCAGCTTAAATATATTGATACACGCCTTCTTTCAGGAAAAAGCGCCGATCAAATTCTAAATAGCAGAAATGATGCCGCTATTTCCATATTGACTGAAAGCAAGAAAAAGCGCGAAGTTATTGCCAAACTGATCGAAGACGGAGAGATGGAAGCCTCTTATTGGGCACTAAAGGATCTCGGAAACTCACTTCGCGCTGCCTCAAAACTTGTCCGTGCAAAAAACGTAATGGCAAAAAAGATAAAGGATGACCTAGACCTCGCAAGAATTAAAAGTGATGCTTACGAAGAACGCGCCAAGCAACGCGGCATTCTTGATGGTAGCGGAGGCAAAGATGCTCTCGAGCTATTTAAACAAGCTATTGAGAAGCGTGAAGAGGCCAGCAAGCTTGAAAAAAGCAAGAAGTACAAAGAGGCAACCACTGCCTATCTCAACTCAACCGAACTTTTAACAAATGCCATTGCAACAGCAAAGAAGCAAGGCTATAGCAGCAGCAAAATCAACAAAGAAGAAAAAAGAGCCCTCCCAAAAGGGATGACACCAAAAAAATTAAAAAAATCCGTCATCAGACAATTTAAGTATATAGATACCCGGCAACTATCAGACAAAAATGCCCAGAAAATCAAAGACAGCCAAAATAGCGAAGCCATAACACTTTTCGCCCGGGGGCAGAAACGCCTTAACACCATTGCAAACAAAATAGATGAAGAAAAATACGAAGAGGCTTATTGGGATCTACAAGACCTTGCCCGCTCATTGAAAGATGCCATGAAACTTGCTCAGGCAAAAGAAACCGAAGCAAAGAATGACAAGAATGAAATGGAAAGCGCCCGCATTACTAGTGATGCCTACCTCGAACGAGCAAAGCAGAGAGGTATTCACGAGGGAAAAGGCGGCACTGAAGCTCTAGATCTATTTAAAAGCGCAGAAAATGAACGCACCGATGCTATTAACGCACAATCAAAAGAGCAATATAAATGGGCATCGAAAGGGTACCAACTCTCAACTGAATTTTTGAAGAAATCAATAACATCAGCAAGAGAGTGGCAAAAAGGTAATCAATAAATCAAACCAAACCCACAATTATAGGACACTTAAAAACCATGATAAGTCCTGATTCACTGCCTAAGCCCAGCTTATGAAGCAACTCAAGTTACTTCATATTTTGCTGTGGCTTTTTTCAGCCCTCCCCTTAGCCTTGATTTCTGCCACAACTAGCTATGCGGAAGATACACCCTTCCGTATTGAATTTGTCACCAACTACAAATCGTTCCAGTTTAAAGCTCAAGAAGAGCTGATAAAAAAGAGCAAAGGGATCATGCTTGGCGAGATCCAAAGCCTTATAGACGATGCCATGTCGGATGACATCAGCCAAGGACAGAGAATGTTCATGCTGGATGCGGCCAATGCGATGGCCAGTGGCTATAAGCATTACCACGGCGGTGGAAAGAAGCTGCTTAAAAAAATCAACAAACTCATAAAAAATGAGCTTGAGAAAGAAAAAGCAAAAAATGCCGAATTAATGAAATGGAATGATGAAGAGCGCTTCCTCGGGAACTTCGTCATGAAAACTCACGAAAAAGAGATGGCTGAAAAAGGGCTGGCTCCTGTCATCTACCCTCATTGGATACATCGCATCTGGTTTGAATGCAAAGTCTGCCACCAAGACATCTTCATTATGAAGCGGTGGCGCAATGATATAACCCAAGAAAAAATCGAAGCCGGACAACAGTGCGGCAAATGTCACAACGGTGAATTTGCCTTTGGCATTAAGGAAAACTGTGACCGCTGCCACCTTGCGGGAAAGCCAGAAGCTGACAAACTACATAACGCAAACCTCATTGATCATAAGGCTATAAAAACCGTTGCCGACAAGGTTGGCGCTGAATGGAATGTAGACAAGCTGACCGATGGACGTCTTCCTGTCGATCGCTTTGGATTTATTGACTGGTTGGATATGAAAAGATCCGGTGTATTTAAGCCCATCCACTCACTTGATGAAAACTATGAGCCTGAGGTCAGGGACAACGTAATCCTTTTTGAATCAAAAAGTAAGGCTAAAAACATACTCTTTAGCCATAACGTACATTCAAGCTGGATCAAATGTTCCTCCTGTCATCCAGAGGTATTTGCTGAAAGCCTAACCAACAATGTGAAGATGGTCAGAATGTCAAAAGGCCAATACTGCGGCCACTGTCATGGCAAAGTCTCTTTTACATTTGCAGACTGTACGCGTTGCCACATACAGGAGAAAGGCGTCATGTTTGAAGGCGCCCTACTTCACAAAGGAAAGCCAAAGAAAAAAAAGAAAAAACCCTAAATTTCACCCCATGAGATCATTATTATGAGCAGCACAATCAAGCACCCACAGGATCTACACTTCTATAAAAAGCTAATACGGTTAACAAACCAACAGCTTGCTTCAATCCATGAAAATCTCGCTCGGGACGCGAATTTTTTCCGTAAGCATATTTTTCTATTCAGAAACGTTCTTTTCAAAAAAACTATTCTTAAACTTCTGGCACAGAAAGAGACACGACTCGATGAAAAAGAAGCGCTTGATGAGATGATGGCTGAGCTAAAAGCCATTGAGGCTGATAATGGCGAATGGAGTACTGCCGGTAAGGATGAACTGGATTATGTCCGCGTGATGGTTCATGGCCTACGCGATATCTCTGGCGAAGAAGTTAAGGAAGAAACTGAAGTAAAAGCTGGAGTAAAAAAAGGCAAACTCACATATAGATTAAAGATCAATGAATGTAGTTAACCTCATTTAAACCTAGGTTAAAGGCACCTCAATGTTTAAACATTTGATATTACAGCCTGCAAAATTCTTTGTTTTCTGCCTGCTTCTATTATCTGTTGACGCACAAGCCGAATATGGCGATATCATCTTAAACCAGACAGCTGATGCCATGCGTGAAGCAGAGGTTGATGATGTCGTCTTTCCCCACTGGTTTCACCGTATTCGCTTTCGTTGCAGTGTTTGCCACGAAAAGATCTTCAAAATTAAAGCCGGTTCTAATGAGATCTCAATGTCGATCATCACAGAGGGCCAAGACAAATGCGGTGCATGCCATAATGGCTTAATCGCCTGGGAGCCACTGGAGTGCGAACGCTGCCACTCCCTTGAGGAGGGCTGGAGCTCTGGTGCAATCCAACACGCCAGCAAAGAGGAAGAAAAGCAAGATATATTGCTTGGAAAAATTGGATCAACTGCCAAACCCTTCTCCAAATTCATGTCAATAGGTACAGGCTGGCACCCTTTAGCACTATCCAAAAGTGGCTTACCGCTCGACAAATATGGCCTTGTAGACTGGGCAGCTGCTGTACGGGAAAAGATAGTCCAACCACTTACGAGCCTCGACCCAGATGTTGATATATCAGAGCATGAACTAAGAGATACAAATATTCTATTTGTCTCCAAAGGAGAGAGCATGCCTGACGTTGTCTTCCCGCATGACATCCACAGCTATTGGCTGGAATGCAACATCTGTCACAATACCCAGGATGGGCCGATGTTTATTGATAAGCTTGGTGCAAATAACATAACCATGATGGAGATAGGGCAAGGGAAATGGTGTACCCGATGCCACGATAAAGTCAGTTTTCCTATCAGCGATTGCAAACGCTGCCACAATCATCCAAAAGGCAAACCACTAGATAAAAACACCTTGGTACGCCCACTTAAAACGTTAGAAACCCCTGCCACTATCAGTGCTCCCATTGAAAAACCTAAGCAGCAAAAGCAGGTCGATAGTGATTTTTTCTAGCCCAAAAGTGACAAACCTCATACAATAACCAACTCATCATAATTCAGCAGCCCTATTTTGTAAGAGCAACAGAAATAATGATCAAAGTATTACACTCTGCCGCCCTATGCGTTATTTTATCTACGCCAGCAGTGGCTATTGATACCATTGACATCATCTTTGACTCAAAAGTAGCCAGCATGAAAGAGGCTGGCTTGGGTGCTGTTACCTACCAACATAAGCTGCACGAGCAGCTATACGATTGTGATGTTTGTCACCCAAAAATCTTCAACGAAAAAAAAGAAGACAACAACATTAACATGCAAAAAAATATGACTGGACAATATTGTGGCTATGCAGGGTGCCATAATAGCGCCTATGCCTTCCCGCTGTATCTTTGTGACTATTGCCACGAGGTCTTACCAAAGGCCAATAGCAAATAATCAAAAGCATAAAAAAAGCGGGCATAGCCCGCTTTTTAAATATAATGTGTCTGTAATAAATCAGATCACACCGCCCTACTTCACCACAACCTTGCCAATCATCCCTTTGTGGATATAACAGAAATAGATATATTCACCCGGACGTTCAAAGGTATGTTCGAATACCTCCCCAGACTTTAACTCAATCACCTTCAGCTCTTTATTTTCCGGTTTTGACCCCGGCAGGCTTGCAAAATCATGTGATGGTTGCTTGGTATCATTATTAACCCAACGCACCGTCTCTCCAGCCGATATTGTTATGATCGCCGGCATAAACTGGTCTATCCCATCTGGAATCACAACATCATGCACAGCCTCCTCTGAGGCCGCTTGCCCTGAACTGATTAACATGCCCAAACAAAAGGCATAACATACTGATATTAAGCTTCTTTTCATAAAACTGAACTCCAATCTATTCGCCAACCCTTGCAACAACGCCACCGCTGCGTACAAGTTCATTAATCATGTAACTTAAAGAGTCGGCAAAACCACAAAATACTTAAGGCAATCCGTAGAATCCCACAAACACAACAACTATTTGGTCTTTAAAACACCCCATGGCTCATGAAAAACAACGAAAGATTGACTTCCATCAATTATTTGTATGATTTATATCACGCCAGCAAAGAGAGATTCAACACTTTTATTGTGTAGATTTAGACTAAAAATGCATAACCAAAACAGGAATTAAGCCTACATGCTCAATTGCACCTATTATTCAAAATTCACCTTCTCCGATCACAGGTATAAATTTCACTTCCTAATTTTCAGCTATTTTAAAAACCCAACAGAAATTAACGATGCCCAGCAATTAGCAATTTGTTACTATCTAATATACAGCGATACATAAAGCAAAAATAAGCATCTGTTGTCTTTTCCGTTATACAAAAGTATCAATTTGAGTCGCACCTCATTTTGATCACCCTTTAATACAAAGCTACGGGTAACATCATTATGCATATAAGATTCACACCCCAAATCAAATACGCTTTTTCATGTTGCCTGCTAATTCTGTTTTCAATATTCACGACTGTCTGTAGCGCAGAAGATAGTGAATTTCGTACAAAATTCATCAACAACTACAAGTCATTTCAGTTTAAGGCACAAGAAAACTTAATCCTCAAAAGTGGGGATATTATGAGTGAAGAGATTTTCAGCCTGATTATTGATGCAATGGATGATGACATCTCTGTTGGAAAGAGAATGTTTCTATTAGATGCAGCAAGTGCTATGGCGTCGGGTTACCAGCATTACCATGGCGGTGGAAAAAAGTTCATCCGCAAGATTGATAAGCTGATCAAAAAAGAGCTCGAGAAAGAGGCTGCGCGTACAGCCGAACTGATGAAGTGGAAAAAATCAGAGCGTTTTCTCGGTAACTTCGTCATGGATTCTCACAAGAAGGAGCTTGAGGAAGCCGGTCTGGCACCCGTTATCTACCCACACTGGGTCCACCGTATCTGGTATGACTGTTCTGTATGCCATCAGGATATCTTTATTATGAAACGGTGGCGCAATGAAATATCCAAAGACAAAATCCAAGCCGGCGAACAGTGTGGTGTCTGCCACAATGGAACCATCGCCTTTGGGGCCACCAATGAAAAGGAGTGTGTTCGCTGTCACATCGCAGGCACACCTGAAGCTGAACGGCTACACAATGCCAATCAAATTGACCAT
>Ga0316190_10003641_pt1 | contig 11167 bp, 9 predicted proteins | sample Eddworburrow2_MG_FD_204929 | JGI IMG/M metagenome (GOLD analysis project Ga0316190, IMG submission 204929) | Coastal sediment microbial communities from Maine, United States - Eddy worm burrow 2 | ecosystem: Environmental > Aquatic > Marine > Coastal > Sediment | place: USA: Maine | collected... | reverse complement strand
ATTGCCCTGCGGCAGCGGCTTCAAGAACATCTTCCAGCGGCCAGGTTTTGCTCACAGCTAATAGCCTTACCGAGTCACGTGGTCGTTGGTATTTATCTTCTGCGGCGTGAATTTGGTCCAGTACCAGGTTGAGGCGTTGTTGTATGTTGGTCATGCTGATTGCCCATGCAGTAATGGGGCGTTATTGTATCAGCTTGGCGGTGGCAGGTTGATGCATTAAGAAGTCGATAACTATGCCGTTAATGATAGGGAATCATCTCCGCGAAACACAAACAAGAGATTACGAAAGGGGAATGCCATGGATATAGCCGAGTTGCTGGCTTTTAGTGTTAAAAATGCCGCGTCGGATCTGCACTTGTCGGCGGGCTTGCCGCCGATGATTCGTGTTGACGGCGATATACGCCGTATCAATGTGCCGCCGATGGATAACAAGGCTGTGCACAATATGCTTTACGATATTATGAATGACCGCCAGCGTAAGGACTTTGAAGAGTTCTTTGAAACCGATTTTTCTTTTGAGATTCCTGGTCTGGCCCGTTTTCGTGTCAATGCCTTTAATCATAATCGCGGTGTCGGTGGTGTGTTCCGTACCATCCCTTCGAATATTCTGTCGTTGGAAGACTTGAAGTGTCCGGCGGTGTTTAAAGATATCTCCAATAATCCGCGTGGCCTGGTATTGGTGACGGGGCCTACTGGTTCGGGTAAATCAACCACCCTGGCGGCGATGGTGGATTACAAAAACAATACCGAGTTCGGTCATATCCTCACCATCGAGGATCCGATCGAATTTGTGCATCAGAGTAAAAAGTGTCTGGTGAATCAGCGTGAGGTGCATAGAGACACCTTGGGTTTCGCCGAATCACTGCGTTCCGCTCTGCGTGAAGATCCGGATATTATTCTGGTGGGTGAAATGCGTGACCCGGAAACTATTCGTTTGGCACTGACGGCAGCTGAAACCGGCCATCTGGTGTTTGGTACCCTGCATACTAGTTCAGCAGCCAAGACTATTGACCGTATTATCGATGTCTTTCCGGCGGCGGAAAAAGACATGATGCGCTCCATGTTGTCGGAGTCGCTACGGGCGGTAATTTCACAGACCCTGTTGAAACGTGTTGGTGGTGGTCGTGTTGCTGCGCATGAAATCATGATTGGCACGCCGGCGATTCGTAACCTGATTCGTGAAAATAAAGTGCCGCAGATGTATTCGGCCATTCAGACCGGCCAGGGCCTGGGGATGCAGACTCTGGATCAGTGCCTGGTTGAGTTGGTGCGCCAGGGCGTTATCACCAAACATGATGCCCAGATCCGCGCGTCAAACAAAGATAGCTTTTTGTAGTTCTTAAACTGATGTATCAGGGGGTGGCAATGCCACCCCTTTTTTATTGCTAGTCCCTGAGACTGATGCTATCCCAGCCTTTGGCTGCGGCGTGTTGCATCAGGGTGTCATCGGCATCAACGGCGATGGGGTGGGTGACCATTTCCAATAGTGGCAGGTCGTTATGCGAGTCGGAATAAAACCAGCTTGAGGCCAGGTTGTAGCCATTTTGCTTCAGCCAGGTGCCGAGCCGTTCAACCTTGCCTTCACGAAATGAGGGTGTGCCGCTGACCTCGCCGGTGTAGCGGCCGTCTTTGAATTCCGGGTCGGTGCCGATCAGGTTGTCGATCCCCAGGGCCTCAGCGATGGGCTGGGTGACGAATGTATTTGTCGCGGTAATGATTAACAAAACATGGCCTTGGTCACGGTGTTTTTGCAGCAGTTTGCGGGCCTTGGGCAAGATGATGGGATCAATGTTGGAGTCCATAAATTTCTGTCGTAAGGTCAGCATGGTTTCCAGCTTGTTATCTGCCAGGGGACGTAGGGAGAAACGTAGAAATTCAAAGATGTTCAAGGTGCCAGCCTTGTATTCGTCATAAAAGCGCTGGTTTTCACGTTCGTAGAAATCGCTATCGACAATCCCTTCGGCGGCCAGAAAGCGGCCCCACAGGTAGTCACTGTCACCATTTAACAGGGTGTTGTCGAGGTCGAAAATTGCCAGATTCACAGGGGTCTCCACAGCTTTTTGCAAAACGGCTAAGAATAGGCGCTTAAGGGACAAAGGTAAATGCTGAACAATAGGAGGGGGCGAATGTCCAATTGCTCAGAGCGGTCAGTTTATGGAACAATGGTTCATATATATTCATAATTTTAAACAGGTTTTAAGTGATTGATTCGGATGGGTATCGGCCAAATGTCGGGATTATTCTAAGCAACGGCGACGGTAAGTTGTTTTGGGCTCGACGGGTAGGACAGGATGCGTGGCAATTTCCGCAGGGTGGTATTCGCACCGACGAAACCCCTGAGGAGGCGATGTATCGCGAGCTGACCGAAGAGGTTGGTCTATTAGCTGAGCATGTTGAAATCATGGGTGTTACCCGTGGTTGGTTGCGTTATCGTCTGCCCAAACGCCTGATTCGTCATAATAGTAAGCCGGTTTGTATTGGTCAGAAACAAGTCTGGTTTATGTTGCGTCTGCTGGCTGAAGAATCCGAAGTGCGTTTTGATACTACGCCTATGCCTGAATTTGATCATTGGCGCTGGGTTGATTACTGGTGCCCGGTTAAAGATGTGGTGCACTTTAAACGTGAAGTTTATAGCCGGGCCTTGCAAGAACTGGCTCATCTGTTGGGATACGATAAGCAGGAATTGTCGCTGCAACAGGGTATCTCAAGGCGTTAATTTATTATGCTGGCAATACTACAACGCATCATTCAGGAAGTTAGTCAGGCCGGAGATATTGAGCAGGCCCTGTCGATTATCGTCCAGCGTGTCAAAGAGGCAATGCAGGTAGATGTCTGTTCTGCCTATCTCGCCAATCAACAGCAACAACGTCATATTCTCATGGCCACTGAGGGGCTTAACCCCCGTGCGGTAGGTCAGGCTGGACTGGCCTTTGGTGAGGGTTTGGTTAGTCTGGTGGCTGAGCGTGCCGAGCCGGTCAATCTTGATAATGCCCCGGATCATCCGCGCTTTCACTTTCTTTCTGATACCGATGAACAGCCATTTCATGCCTTTCTTGGTGTGCCTATCATTCATCACCGCCAGGTATTGGGGGTGTTGGTATTGCAGCAACGTGTCCGGCGTCGCTTTGAAGAAGATGAGACGGCCTTTCTGCAAACGGTGGCGGCCCAGCTGGCGGGGGCGATTGCTCATGCCGAGGTCAGTGGTGGCATTGCCCGACTGGTGACAAACGCCAATGAAGGTGTTGCCCTGAAAGGTTTGCCGGGTTCGCCTGGGGTGGGCATTGGTACCGGTCTGGTTATTTATCCACCTGCTGATCTGGATGCGGTGCCTGACAGGCAGATTGAAGATGTCGAGGCTGAGGTTGAGGTGTTTGAAGATGCGGTGGATTTGGCCAAGTCTGATATTCGTGGTCTGCAGGCGCGTTTGAGTGTAGCCCTGACGCAGGATGATCAGGTCTTATTTGACGCCTATCTGCAAATGCTTAGCAGTACCAGTCTGATAGATCAGGTAAAACGTCGGATTCGCGAGGGCAGCTGGGCATCAGGCGCCTTGCGCGCCACCATCAATGAGCATGTGCAGATGTTTGCGGCGATGGAAGACCCCTATATGTGCGAGCGGGCTGAGGATATCCGCGATCTTGGCCGACGTATTTTGCGTTTTCTTCAAAAGGGCAGGCACAAGCCGCCGCCCTATCCGGAAAAGACCATTCTGGTTGGTGACGAAATTACCGCTACCATGCTGGCCGAGGCACCGTTAGAACGTTTGGTCGGGGTGATTTCAGCCAAGGGTTCGTCATCATCCCATGTGGCGATTTTGGCTCGCGCTCTGGGGATTCCGGCAGTTGTTGGTTTGAAAGATCTGCCGGTTGCGCGGATGGAAGGTCAGTCGCTGATTACCGATGGCTATAACGGTCGGGTCTATGTTTCGCCATCGGCCAATGTCCGCGATGAGTATGTGCGTCTTGCCAATGAAGAGGCGCAGATGACTGCCGAACTGGCTGAATTGCGTGATGAACCGGCCCAGACACCAGATGGTTTTCGTATCCCCTTGTATGCCAATTCCGGCTTGTTGTCGGATATCACACCATCGCTGTTGAGTGGTGCTGAAGGTATTGGTCTATATCGCACCGAGTTTCCATTCATGGTACGTGACAGGTTTCCTACCGAGGACGAACAGGTCGGTATTTATCGCCAGGTCATTGAGGCCTTTACCGCCAAACCGGTGGTGTTGCGCACGCTCGATATCGGTGGTGACAAGAGCTTGCCTTATTTCCCAATAAGGGAAGATAACCCTTTTCTTGGTTGGCGTGGAATTCGTGTCACGCTGGATCATCCCGAGCTGTTTTTGGCCCAGGTACGGGCGATGATGCGAGCCAGTCTTGGTCATGACAATCTCAGTATTCTGTTGCCGATGATTACCAATATCAGCGAGCTGGATGAGGCGCTGACATTGATTGAACAGGCCTATAAGGAATTGCTGGAAGAAGGTGAGCCACTGGCAAGGCCACGTCTTGGTGCCATGATAGAAGTGCCGTCGTTGGTCTATCAGATTGAGGCCGTCGCCAAGCGGGTCGATTATGTTTCGGTCGGTAGCAATGACTTGACCCAATATCTGCTCGCTGTTGATCGTAATAACGGCAGTGTTGCCGAACTCTATGACAGTCTTAGTCCGGCTGTGATCATGGCCATCAAACATGTTGTTGAAGGCGCGGCGCGGCATGGTTGTGCCGTTAGTGTCTGTGGCGAAATGGCCGGTAATCCGCGTGCTGCTCTATTGCTGTTGGCAATGGGGGTCGACAGCCTGAGCATGAGTGCCTCCAGTCTGTTGCGGGTCAAGTGGGTGATTCGACAGGTGAGTCGCAGTCGTGCCCAGCAGCTACTGGAAGATGTTTTAAAAATGGAAACCGCAACCGAGATAGGCCAGCATCTGGGTCACGCCCTGGTTGAAGAAGGCCTGGGCGGGTTGATCCGGGCGGGTTATAGCTAACAGCTACAGCTGTTTGATAAACACCTTTGATTTGCGCTGATAGTTGTAGAGTGACTGGCGTTCAACCGGCAGGGCTCCCAGTTCGGCCTTGTCATAACCCCGCTCCTGAAACCAGTGCGCCGTGTGGGTGGTCAGCACAAACACCTTGTTGATATCTTGTTGTTTGCAGACCTTCTCGGTATAGGCCAGCAGTTCTCCGCCGCGGTTGGCGTTGCGATAATCCGGGTGTACCGCCAGGCAGGCCAGCTCAGCAACATGCTCAGCCGGATAGGGATACAGCGCCGCACAGGCGACGACAGTGCCATCGCGTTCGACCACATTGAAATGTTCGATCTCCAATTCCAGCTGTTCGCGTGAGCGGCGTACCAGCATGCCATCTTCTTCCAGCGGCTGAATCAGTTTGAGAATGCCGCCGACGTCATCAATGTTGGCCTGGCGTGTCTCTTCAAACAGGCCTGAGGTAATCAAGGTGCCTATACCGTCACGGCTGAATAGCTCCTGCAGCAGACAGCCATCGATGTGACGGTCGATCAGGTGAGTGCGTGCAACACCACGCTGGCAGGCCTGAATGGCATGACGCAAGTACTGCAGTTCATCGGCCGTGTTTTGCTGACGCATCAACAGCTGCTGTGCTTGGTCTGTGTTTAGCTCACGCAGTAGTTGGTTTTCGGTATTGTGAATACCATTCTCTTCCGTCAAAAACAGCAGCTTGTCTGCCTGCAAGGCCTCGGCGATTGCGGCGGCAACTTCATTGGCGGTCAGGTTGAAGATCTCACCGGTGGGGGAGTAACCCAAAGGAGAGGCCAGTACGATGGCATTATCATCAAGCCGCTGTTTAATCGCTTCGCTATCAATTCGACGCACCTCACCAGTGTGGCAATAATCCACACCGTCACGTACGCCTAGAGGCTGGGCAGTCACATAGTTGCCCGAGGCAACGCGAATGCCGGCACCGGCCATAGGTGAATTAGCCAGCCCCATCGATAATTGCGCTTCAATCTCGACGCGAACACTGCCAACTGCCTGCTTGACGCAGTCCAGGGCGATGTCATCGGTAATCCGCAGACCATTTACATAGTCGAACCTGGTGTTTTTCTCTTGCAGACGTTTTTCAATCTGTGGCCGTGCGCCATGCACCAGCACCAGGCGAATGCCAAGGCTGTTGAGCAGGGCGATGTCGTGAATCAGACCGGGAAAGTTCTCGTCGGCAACGGCGGCACCATCAAATGCCAAAACAAATGTACGGCCGCGAAAGGCGTGAATATAGGGTGACGACTGGCGAAACCAGTTAACGAACTGTTGGTTATTATTGTTTGTCTCGTTATTCACGCTAGTTTTATTCCTGACTTATTTTATAAGTCTTTGAATTCATAGATGAGTTTCAATCTTACTGCAAATGATTGTCGCTTTTTTTTAAATTTTTTGCACCTGTTCTATGTGCTGGTAAAAACCCTTGCTCTTAGTGTTGACAAAAAACCCTATAGTTATCAATAGCTTTAATCTTGACTTTTTTAGTAAAAAATACTTGAAAATATCCCTAGTGGTTTGCTAAGGTACTTTCCAGCCGTTACGGGGTATCCCGGGCGGATAGGTTGGGGAACCTTCATTCAATATAAAATCTGAGGAGATTTATCATGGAAAAGACTTTTGGAGCAGTTGCGGGCATTCTGGGTATTGTTGTTTCTGTTGCGTTGTTTGTAACTGAATTTATGGCTTAACTCTGTCCTGACTTCCCTAGGGGAAACACCATGTATAGAGAAATCAAAAAAATGTGATGGAACACGCTCTTTCGCTATTGATTGGCGGCCTAGGTGTGGTTATCTCGTTGTCGCTGGTCTCAGGGCAGTTGATGGTGTAGTTGAGAGACAGGAGTATTCCGGCCTCGGTTGGGTGAGTCAAAAAAAGGGGAGTAGACATTGTCTGCTCCCCTTTTTCTTTGTCTGTCGTTTTTAGAATGGATCGGGTTGGGGGGTATTGCAGGTTTCGTCGCTCGCTTGTCGGCGTTGTTGTTCCAGGTTTTTGAAATCCCAATGGCGTTGATCCATTAGCTGGCTGGGTTGTACAGCTTGCAGGGCATGCAGCATATTGCTGGGGATATTGTCATTTTCTTCGCCCAGGTTGTTGATCAGCTTCTTGATTCGCTGCCGTGCCAGGTTCTCCTGTGAGCCGCACAGGTTGCAAGGGATGATGGGAAATTCCATTAGCTCGGCAAAGGCGGCAATATCTTTCTCCTGGCAGTAGGCTAAAGGGCGAACCAGGATGTGATCCTTGTTGTCGGTGAGTAGCTTGGGTGGCATCGACTTGATCTCACCGTTATAGAGAATCGACATCATCAGGCTCTGGATCATGTCATCACGGTGATGGCCCAGGGCAATCTTGGTGTAACCATGTTTGGCGGCATAGGTATAAATAGAACCACGCCGCAGGCGTGAACACAGCGAGCAATAGGTCTTGTTCTCCGGCACCTTGTCGATCACGACAGAATAAGTGTCCTGTTTATAGATCTCGTAAGGAATGTTCTGGGTATCCATCCAGGCGCGCAACCTGGAATCATCCCAGCCCGGCTGGCCCTGATCGAGGGTGAAGGAAAATAGTTCAAACTTGTTGTTGCTGCGGATGCGCAATTGATTGAGCAGGTAGAGCAGGGTAAAGCTATCCTTACCACCAGACAGGCACAGCATTACCCTATCACCCTCCTGAATCATATCGAAATCAGCAATGGCCTTGCCGGTGTGGTGCAATAATCTTTTTTCCAGTTTGGTCAGTTGATTGTTGGGGGCGGTCATGGGGATGCTCCAGAGCATGTACTTCAAAGGGGAGCGATTTTACGATATTTCTGCTGGCAAGGGGTTAATTCAGACAAAAATGGTTTTGCTTGCCTGACGGGGCTTCATTTCAGTCGGCAGCCTTGCTAAGTTTACTGGCAATAAACATTTAATCGTATACGGAGTGTGTGATGGGCAGTGGTTCAAAAATGGGAAACGTATTCGATAGTCTGGAGCAGGTTGGTGGTGGCGCATCTTTTAGCGATGAAATCTGCCGGATGATGGAGCGCAGCGAGATGTTTCGCGATATTGAACACCAGGAGGTGGTGCAGATAGCGCCGTACATCTCTGCATATAAAGCCTGCAAGGGTACCAAGGTCATGGTCGAAGATGATCGTGAGAGTTATATGTTTATCCTCGTTTCCGGTCGGCTGCAGATTAATAAACGTGATGAGGGTGATGCGGACAAGAAGCTTGCCATCGTCCGCGAAGGTAAGAGTATCGGCGAAATGTCAGTGGTGGATGGGATGCATCACTCGGCCACGGCAGTGGCGCTGCAAGATAGTGAGTTGTTGTTGTTGACCAAACATAATTTTGATATGTTGCTGGATAGAAATCCAACGGTGGGTTTGTTGATGATGCGTAAGATTGCCAATCTGATGAGTTTGCGGTTGCGGCAGACCAGTGGCGTGTTGGTGGATTATTTGGATGAGTAGGGTTTCTATTCTCTTTTCTTTAATGCCTATTAAGGTTCACTGTTTTATTTTTCTCTGTTTGTTCTCAACAAACAGCTATGCTGCCGGTCTTTATAAATGCCAAACCGCCGACGGTACAATTACCTATCAGGCGCAGACTTGTGCTGGAGATAGTGAGCCGCAGAAGTTGCGTGTGTCGATTCCAAAGTCATCCCCCAAGCATATTAATGATCAACCTTTTGTAGATGAGCCGTTGTCTGGTTCTTTGAATGAGGCTGATGTGTTGGTGTTTCGCGCCAAGTTTGTAGCAGCACTCTCTTCTCTGACTTCAATTAAGATGATGGTGACCGAACATTATTGGAGCCAGGGGGGGTGGCCCAAGCAGGTGCGTGACCTTGATTCGGCGGGTGGGGAGATGTCTAATTCGCGAGTTGATCGGGTTGAGCTGGGTAGGCAGGGTGAGATTCATGCCTTTTTGTCATCAGAGTATGGGGTAAGCAAACAAATTGTGTTGCAGCCACAGTTGGTGATGGCTGGGGCCGATATCGAGTGGCGATGTTTGGCCAATTTCCCTGCTGAATTGTTGCGGGGGCGGCAGGGTAGTGTCTGTGAATCGCGTTTGATTCAGTAATGTTTTATTAGTGCTGTGTGTTTTGTCTTATGCGGTTTGGATCGCTTCGCATCGCTAAATTTGCTATCTTTATCCCCTTTCCGAATTAAGTAGAATCAGAGGTTTATCCCATGCCTGAATACCGTTCCCGTACCTCTACCGGCGGCCGCAATATGGCCGGTGCCCGTGCCTTGTGGCGAGCCACTGGCATGACGGATGATGATTTTGGCAAGCCGATTATTGCGGTGGCCAATTCCTTTACCCAGTTTGTGCCGGGGCATGTCCATCTTAAAGATATGGGCCAGCTGGTGGCGCGTGAGATCGAGAAGGCCGGCGGGGTGGCGAAAGAGTTCAATACCATCGCCATCGATGACGGTATCGCCATGGGTCATAGCGGTATGTTGTATTCGCTGCCATCGCGCGAGTTGATCGCCGATTCGGTCGAGTACATGGTCAACGCCCATTGTGCTGATGCCATCGTCTGTATCTCTAACTGCGACAAGATCACGCCGGGCATGTTGAATGCCGCGCTGCGTTTGAATGTTCCAGTGATATTTGTTTCTGGTGGGCCGATGGAATCGGGTAAGGCGATCATCCAGGGTAAAGAGGTGCATCTGGATCTGGTGGATGCCATGGTCTCGGCGGCTGACCCGAATAAGTCTGACGAAGATGTGGCGACCATGGAGCGTTCGGCTTGTCCGACCTGTGGTTCTTGTTCCGGTATGTTTACGGCTAATTCCATGAATTGTTTGACTGAGGCGCTGGGTTTGTCGTTGCCGGGCAATGGTTCGATGTTGGCAACCCATGCGGATCGCGAGGCGCTGTTTCTGAGTGCGGGTCGATTGATTGTTGATTTGGCCAAGCGTTATTACGAGCAGGATGATGCCTCGGTGTTGCCGCGTTCGATTGCCAGCAAGGCGGCGTTCGAGAATGCTATGTCGCTGGATATCGCCATGGGTGGATCGACCAATACCATTCTGCATTTGCTGGCGGCGGCGCAAGAGGCTGAGGTGGATTTTACCGTTGAGGATATTGATCGACTGTCGCGTAAGGTGCCGCAGCTGTGCAAAGTCGCACCATCGACCCAGCTTTATCATATGGAGGATGTGCATCGCGCCGGCGGGGTGATGGGGATTCTGGGTGAGTTGGATCGTGGTGGTCTGTTGCATCGTGATGCAAAAATGGTGCATGCCCCAAGTTTGGTTGATGCTCTGGATAGGTGGGATGTCTGCCGTTCTGATGCGCCGGAGGTGGAGCAATTCTTTAAGGCGGCGCCAGGTAATGTGCCGACCCAGCAGGCCTTTAGTCAGGCCAAACGCTGGCCGACGCTGGATGTGGATCGTGCCAATGGTTGTATCCGCGATATGGCGCATGCCTTTAGTACCGAGGGTGGTTTGGCTGTGCTGTTCGGTAATATCGCCGCGGATGGCTGTGTGGTGAAAACGGCCGGGGTGGATGATGCCAATCTCAAGTTTTCAGGTCCGGCGCGTATTTTCGAAAGTCAGGATGATGCGGTGGCGGCAATCCTGGGGGACAAAATCAAAGAAGGCGATGTGCTTATCATTCGCTACGAAGGGCCGCGCGGCGGGCCGGGTATGCAGGAGATGCTTTACCCAACCAGTTACCTGAAATCGAAAGGCTTGGGCAAGGCCTGCGCCTTGATTACCGATGGGCGTTTTTCTGGTGGTACCTCTGGTCTGTCGATTGGTCATGTCTCGCCGGAAGCGGCTGAGGGCGGTGCCATTGGTCTGGTACAGGAAGGGGATGGCATCGAGATTGATATCCCAAATCGCAGCATCAATGTAAGTCTGTCTGCGGAGGACCTGGCTGGGCGGCGTCAGGCTATGGATACAGGGTTGGCTTGGAAGCCGGTTAATCGTCAGCGTCAGGTCAGTGCGGCCTTGCAGGCCTATGCGGCGATGGCGACCAGTGCGTCGCGTGGGGCGGTTAGAGATGTGAGTCAGCTACAGCGCAAGTAGAGGCGCGGCAATTGATAAAAAAGGCCCCGCACTGCGGCAATGCTGTTCACTTAAGCGGCGCAGCCTCCCGATTGACGGGATAGCGGGTCTTTGAAATCTTTACCGCCCTCGGCCTTGATGGTCGGGGGCGT
>Ga0316190_10003640_pt1 | contig 11168 bp, 6 predicted proteins | sample Eddworburrow2_MG_FD_204929 | JGI IMG/M metagenome (GOLD analysis project Ga0316190, IMG submission 204929) | Coastal sediment microbial communities from Maine, United States - Eddy worm burrow 2 | ecosystem: Environmental > Aquatic > Marine > Coastal > Sediment | place: USA: Maine | collected... | reverse complement strand
CTGATCGAGTGGCCCTTGCCCTTGATGTCGAGCACGGCCTCTGCAAGGTCGCTGGAATGATCGAAGTCGCGGGCGCGGAAAACCGTCAGCACCGGGCTGAGTTTCTCGTCCGAGAATTTGCTGCCGACATCGGGCACATCCTCCTCGACCAGGATGATGCTGACCGGGCGACCACCGCGCTCGATACCCGCCAGGTCGAGGATCTCGTCAGCCGACTTGGCCGTGACCCGGCCACTGAGCCTACCGTCGGACCACATGGCAGAGCGCAGCCTCTCCTTCTCCTGCGCGTCGAGCAGGCGCGCACCGCGGTCCTGCAGCGCTTCGATCATGGGGTCGTAGACATCGGAGACAACGATCATGCTGTTCTCGGAAGAACAACTGGTCGCATTGTCGAAGGTCTTGGATGCAGTGATCCTGTCAGCGGCCGCGCCGATATCGCAGGTTTCGTCGACGATGCTGGGCACGTTGCCCGCGCCGACGCCGATCGCCGGCGTGCCGCTGGTGGCGGCTGCCCGCACATTGTTCTGTGAACCCGTGACAACGACCAGATCCACCTGACGCATCATCTCGTGGGTCATGGCCTTGCTGATGGGGCTCGGCAGCTTCTGGACGAGCTGCTCCGGTGCGCCCACCCGCCGCAATGCTCCGCGCATCAGTGCAACAAGCTCTTCGCAGACCGCATCGCCCTTGGGGGAAGGTGCGAGGATCACGGCATTGCCGCCCTTGAGCGCGTTCAGGGTCTTGTTGTACGGCGTGGCCACCGGGTTGGTCGAGGGTACCACCGCGCCGACCACACCGACCGGGCGCGCGATCTCGATCAGACCCAGCTCGGGGTATTCGGCCACGACGCCGACCGTGCGTGCCCGCTTCAGATCACGCAACAGACCCAATGTCTTGCGGTGATTCTTGGTGATCTTGTCCTCGACGCGGCCCAGTCCGGTGTCGGCGACCGCCTGCTCGGACAGGCGACGGTTGCTTGCCGGCTCCAGCAGTGTCCAGGCAACCGCGGTCACCACCTCGTCGACACCTCCCTGGTCGAATTCCGCGTAGACCGCCTGGGCAAGTCTCGCCTTTCGCACCAAATCCGAAACCACCACCTCGGCCTGCCCTCCAGGGACATCCGTGGATGACGTCGTGGTATCGCTCTGCATGACTGACTTTCTCCGTTCGCCCCGGACGGGGCATGTTCGAACCATCCGCTCAGCGATATGCCTTGCGGCAACACAGGGCTACCATGACACCACCCGGTGCGCCCCCAGGCACACCGGGTGCGCGGCCATCAGTCCTCTTTGCGCAGGTCCTTCAATAGCTCGGCCAGATAGGCCTGTCGCTCCTTCCACATCTTCTGCACCTCTGCGCGGGTCATTACGCGCATCGGCGAGCCACCCTCCTTCATCTTGGCCGCCACCTTCTTGTCGTTGAACATCGCCGGCACCTTGTCAGCCAGGACCTCGACGACCGGGTCCGGCGTCCCCTTGAGCGCCATGATTCCGCGGAAGTTCACACTGCTGTCGTCGACGTCGATACCGAGTTCCTTGAGGGTAGGAACGTCGGGAAGGAACTCGTTACGCTCGAGGTCTGCAACGGCCAGGATCTTCAGGCGCTCACGATTGCGGTAAGCATCCGACAGGTTGTTGAAGCCCCCCATGGTTTGACCACCCAGCACGAACTGCATGGCCTTCACGCCACCGCCCGACGGCACGTATTTGGTCTCGATGCCGGCGGCCTTGTCGAGCTGCAGACTGGCAATATGGTGACCGACATACAGGCCCGCGCCGGACAGCGTAATCTTCCCCGGGTTGGCCTTGGCGTAATCGACGAAGTCCTGAACCGAATTGAACTGACTGTCCTTGTTGACGATCAGCACCGCTGGATCTGCACCCCAGTTGGCAATTGGCTCGAGATTGTCGATGTTGTATTTGACCTTATTGGGAAACACGATCGACTGGGCGATGAAGTGCGGCACATTGTAGGCAGCCAGTTCATAGCCATCCGGCTTGGCCTGTGACACGAACTTGTTCCAGCCAACCTGACCGCCGGCACCGGGCCGGTTCACGATGACCATCGGCTGCCCGTTCAGGTAGACCGGTTTGCCTTCCTTGTCTTCCTTCGCCGCCATCATCGTAACGATGCGAGCCTGGAAGTCGGTCGCACCGCCCGCGCCATAAGACACAACAACGCTGATCGGCCGATCGGGATATTCGGCCATCACCGCTCCCGCACAGAGCGAGAGGCCGAGGGAACCTGCGGCCAATGATCGGGTGAGAATTCCGCTTATCTCAGACATATTTCTTTCCTCCAGACTGGTTCTTGTCGTTTTGCCCCGCTCAAGCCGCGGGGTTGTTGTAAAGGCCGTTTGGCCACTGCCTCTTGCGCCGAACGCCGCACCGGCTCAGATCAGCCACCCTCGCGGCACCTGCACATTCAGTAACATGGAAAAGAGCACATACATCGTCAGGCTGAAACCCGCGGCCATCGCAAGGCTCTGCAGCAGCCTGCGGCGGGTATTCTCCTGTGGCGAGTACCAGAAGGTGACCAGCAACAGAATCAGAAATGCCGTGGAGTACATGCCGAGTATCTCGATCAGCGCAACACCTGCTGCCATCATCAGTATCACCGGCCACTGCCGTTCGAAAGGGAACGGCTGAAAATCATCGACGCAAAGGGCGAACGCCTCCCGGGCCAGCGACAACAGGCTCAGGCACAACATGACGCCGGCCACCACGGCCGGGAACAGGTAGGCTTCGCCGTTCTCCTGAAAATAACTGACCTTGAACAGAAAGCCCGCAATCAGCGTCACGAGCAGCGCAACAAACAGCCGGCGACCAGGCACGACGCTCATAGGAGTGCCTCCGCGCGACGCCTGCGGCTGTGCCTGCGCTCGCTATAGATGCTGTACGCGACCGACGCCAGGCACAATGCAATGATGATCTTGTTGATCGGACCGTCGAGGAAGTAACTCCAGACTTCGTCACCGGCAATCATCTTACCCTGCAGGAAGTTGGTTTCGGTCAGCTGCCCCAGGATCAAGCCCAGCACCAGCGGTGCGGCACTGAAGCCGATGCGCGATGCAAAATACATCAACACGCCGAGTATCAGCATCACAATCACGTCAGAGACGCTGTTCTGCACGCTGTAGGTACCGAAGATCGCAAGGACGATCACCGCCGCCGCCATCGTGTGCTTGGGGATACGCGTGACAAACACGCTATAGCGCGCCACCATCAGGCCGAAGACCATCATCAGCACCTGGCCGACAAGCAGTGAGTCGATGAAGGTCCAGGTCACCTTGCCGTGCACCGTGAATAGATCCGGACCGGGAAACAGCCCGTTGATCAGCAGCCCACCGAGCAGCACCGCAGCGGTGGGACTGCCGGGTATACCCAGCGTCAGCAGCGGCACCAGTGACGGGCCGACCATGGCATTGTTGGCGCTCTCGGCCGCGATGACGCCGTCCGGCTCGCCCTTGCCGAATGCGCTCGGATCCTTGCTCATCTTCTTGGTCTGGTCATAGGCCACCAGCCCGGCGATCTGCCCCCCGGCACCCGGGATCACGCCGACGATGCTGCCCACGACCGAGCCGATGGTCAGCGCCTTGATCCGGCTTAGGTTGTAGGCCATCGAACGCCACACGCTGTGGGTCGACAGTTCGGCGTATTGCACCCTGCCGCGCGACTCGCCGGCACCCGCCACGAGGGTCAGCACTTCGGGGATGGCGAACAGTCCGATCAGCGCCGCGATCACATGGATGCCGCCGGCCAGGTGGTCGCTGAACACGAACCGCTCCTCGCCCAGTACCGGGTTGTAGCCGATGCTCGAAAGCCACAGGCCGACTGCGCCCGCGATCAAGCCCTTGACCACCGAACCGCCGCCGATCGAGGCGATGATGGTCACCCCGAAGATCGCGATCCAGAACAGCTCAGCAGGCCCGAACTTCAGCGCCAGTTCGGCCAGCGGCGGCGTGAAGAAGATCAGCAGCAGCACGCCGAAGACACCGCCGATCAGTGAGCTGATGAAACAGTAGTGCAGCGCTTCGGTCGCACGGCCCTGTTTCGCCATCGGGTGACCGTCCATGATGGTCGCGATGTTGGCCGGGGCACCAGGTATGTTCACCAGGATACCGCTGACGGCCCCGCCGGCCACGGTCGCCGTATACACCGCACCGAGCAGGATCAGCGACGACGCCGGTTCCATCTGGAACGTGAACGGAATCAGCAAAGCGACGGCCATCGTTGGGCTCAGCCCGGGCGTTGCCCCAAGCAGCAGTCCGCCGATGGTCCCGAGTGCGAGGATCAGGAAATTGACCGGCGTGAAGACTTCGCCAAAATATTGGATGAATTCCACGCCCCCTCCGAGCTCTCTGCCCGCAGGCGCTCGTACACGTATCGGCGCCTGCTTATATAGGTCATATACATGACCTTACTGTGTGACAAGGTTTAGTCGCCAATCGAGACGCTGTCAAGGCAATTGCAGGCTATCTCAGTTACATGACCTATACTGGTCAATCAGGGCATGCATTCAGCCTGTTGTTTCAGCGCGGCTTTTGTTTGCAAGGGCCAGACAGGAGATGAAACCGGCAATGAACAGGGGTCGGGCCAGCAAACCGCTCTATCAGGTCGTCGAAGACCACATCCGGGAACTGATCGATGGCGGCACGCTGGTGCCGGGCGACCTGATTCCGTCCGAGCCGCAACTGGCGAAACAGCTGGACGTCAGCCAGGGAACGGTCAAGAAGGCCATCGACAACCTGGTCTGGGAGCGTCGCCTGTTCCGCCACCAGGGCAAAGGGACCTACGTCTCCAACATAGACTTCAACAACAGCCTGTTCCGCTTCACCACCTACGGCGACGCGGCAGGCAAGCCTGCCCGAATCCACAAGGAGACGACCGCCCGGCGATTCGAGCGGGCATCGCCCGCACTGCGCGAGAAACTGCAGCTATCGGGCGACACCGGCTTGCTGTTCATCGAGCGGGTCGGGTTCGTCCAGGATGAACCCGTCATGGTCGAATACTCGCACTGGCGGGCAGACATGGTGCCCGGGCTGGAAGACGAGGCGCTGCACATCCCGGACCTGCTCTATGCACTGATCGTGGAGAAGTTTGACGTCCCGGTGGTCCGGGCCGAAGAGACATTGACCGCGGACGCGGCCGACAGTCACACAGCCGGGCACCTGGCGATCAGCCCGGGGACACCGGTGCTGGTGCTCAACCGCACCACCTACACGCGTGACAATCAGATCATCGAGGTTCGCACGTCGAAGGGGCGCGCCGACAAGTTCAGCTACAAGACTGAAATCCGCTGAGCCGGATTTGCGCGATTGGCGCGGCATCGGCTCGACCGCGCAGGTCGTTGACGAGATGCAAGCTACTCTGGCACCTGCGCTCCGGCCCGGTCGACAGTCTCGGCGCGCCGTGAATCCGTTCGTGGAGGCCCGACTGCCGCCTCCCTGCGGCAGGCGCCCTCGCATCGGACAGGCCGGAGCGCGATTCAATACCCGTCGGTTTGGTCAGTCAGTACTGTCGACCCAAGTCCGGGCTGACATCGCGGACACCAGAAGGTCGAACGCCGCCTGACGCCGAGCTTCGAAGAGCGGATGACGCAGCCGCAGCGCAGACAGTGCTGCCCGGTGCGGCCGTATACCCACAGTCGGCCGGCATCGTCGTTTGCCCAGCGGGTGACCCGCGGGCCGCCTTGCCGATTGCGCCGCAACAGACGGCTCGCCTGACGGTACAACCCGACCAGATCGGCGTCGGCGACGCGCACCAGCGGGGTCGCGGGATGACAGGTCTCGAGAAACAACACCTCGGACTTGTAGACGTTGCCGATGCCGCTCGCAATCCGTTGACTGAGCAGCACATCGGCAACCGGCATACCCGGATCGGCGAGTTCACGCGCCCGCCGCAGGATCGTTTCGATGTCCAGCGAACCCACCAGCAGGTCCGGTCCCAACGTGACGTCGAAAGTGCGCCGCCGGACACCGCCGTTGCGAAGAATCTCGACCTGGAGTGCATTGAAGCAGACGAAGATCCTTTCACCCGTGTCCAGCACGATCGACGCTTGGCGCAGCGGCTTCTGCCACGGCTCGCCCGGCGCGTATCCATGCCAGGAACCCCGCATGCCCAGGTGACTGCGCAGCAATCTGGACTGATCGAGCTCGATGAACAGGTGTTTGCCGCGCGCGTAAACGTCCCCGATACATACACCGGCCAATACGGCATCAGGCGATCCTCGGACCTTGCCGGCGACCAGCTGTCGGCCGCCGAGATGCGGTCGCAGATAACCTGCCAACTTGAAGACCGTGTCACCCTCGGGCATCACGCAAAGCCCTCGGCTGCCAGTCCACGATAATCCATGACGAAGCCGCAATGCAGCAGCTCCGCGCAATACTTCGATTCACGCGCCGGCCGGCCATCGATCTTTTCGATGACCAGTGAGCGACGTCGGGTCTTCTTCGGCAGCTGGTGCAGTGCCGTAAAGGCGGCCATGCGGGTTTCCGGGTCGGCCAGATTCCCCGGGAAGGTGATCAACTGGCGAGCGTTCGGTCCGAGATACAGCAGCGGTATCCCGCGCCGCATCAGCAGCCAGGCGCCTGGTACCCGGCGCGGCTTCGCCGATACTCGTGGGTCGCCGGTGTCCGGCCAGCGCAGCAGACCGCCCCAGGGGTTGGCCGGGTCAATCACCGGCAGATGGGTGACCCCGTTTGCCTCGACGCCGAACCCGTCATCCTCGGCCCGCGCGCCACGCAGCCTGTCGATACAGCCCGGCCGTGCGAACTGGGCACCCGATAGCCCCTCGATGAAATAACCACGGCGCACGCGACCCGATTCCTCAAGTGCCGACAGCACCTTGTAGATCGGGCCGAAGCCGCCCGGCAGCGCCTCCTGCGCTGCCATTTCGCGACTGACCACCCCATAGCGGTCCAGCAGCATATTGGCGCAGGCCACGGCCCGCTCGGTATCCGATACCCCCGCATCGGCCAGCTTGTCGACCCGCGACCACCGGCCGGCTGCCATCGAGGGGCCTGGGTTCCGGCGCCGGCGCGACGCTCGGGCACTGCGCTGCCCGAGTGCCCGCAGCGGCGCAAAGGTATCGTTGCTGACGTGACCGTTCCACACCAGGTCCCAGAGCGCACCCTTGAACACCTGGCTGTCGATTCCGTCGAGCTGCCGGCGCACACCATCCTCGATCTCAAACAGAAACGAGGCGCCGAACCCAGCCAGATGCGCAAGGATCGCGCGCCCGACCGGGTCTTCCGGTGGCTCCGATGCCGGCGGCGGCAGCAGTTCACGCACCTGCTCACGCAGATACAGCGCAACGCGACCATCACGGCTGCCCAGCGCGGCCCGGCCGACCCAGACGACGTGACCAGTCGCAGCCAACATGTCCAACATCTCCCAGGTGAAGCCGGCGACGCGTGCCGGCAGGATAGTGCCATGCAGCTCCGACCAGGGCAGATCAAGGCCCTGGAGTTGCCGCACCACCTCCAGCAGGCGCGGCAGGCCCTGGCGTTCAGAACCGAGTTCGTGCCACTGGGGTAGAAACATCGCCAGCGTACCGGCATCCACCGGAGCGACCGCGTCACGCAGCCGCGCCAGGGTCCGGCGCTTGAGTCGGCGCAACACCTCGGCATCGCACCAGTCCGGTTCGCAACCACCGGGTCGGATCTCGCCGTGCACCAAGCGGCCCTCCGCTGCCAGCGCACGCAGCACCGGCTCGACCTGTGCCGGCAGCAGGCCGAGGCGACACGCGACGTCATCGCTGAGGAAGGGTCCATGGGTACGCGCATAACGGGCGCACAAAAACTCCAGCGGATTGTCAATCGACTGCAGAAAGGCATCCGGCAACCCAGGCGGCGGCATCGCGCCGAGGGCGTCACGATAGATACCGGCATTCTCGGCCGCGATCCAACGTCGCTCGCCGGCGATGGTGACCGGCGACGCGCGTCGTTCCGATGCAAGCCGTTCCAGCGCCGCATCGACCGGCACTCCGGCACGTACAGCGATCTCTTCCGGATTCAGGTCACCTAGCCGGCGCAACAGATCGTGCACTTCATCGATGTCGCGCGCACACCGCTCGCCGGTGAGGAGCTGCAACTCCTGCTCGAGATCGGCCATCACCTCGGGGTCGATGAGTTCGCGCAGCTCGGCCTGACCGAGCAGTTCGCGCAGCAGATTGCGATCGAGCGTCAGGGCCTGCGCCTTGCGTTCGGCCAATGGCGCATCCTGCTCGTAGATGTAGGCGGCCACGTAGGCGAACACCAACGAGCGTGCGAACGGCGAGGCGCTGGCGGTCTCGACCTCATGGACCCGCACCTGTCGAGTGTGGATCGCCCGCAACAGCTCGCGCAGTGCCGCGATATCGAAGATGTCGCTCAGCGCCTGACGATAGGTCTCGAGCACGATCGGGAAGCTCGGGTACCTGCGCACTGCGGCCAGCAGATTCTGGGACTTCAGCCGTTGTGCCCACAGCGGCGTGCGCTGCTCGGCACGACGCCGTGGCAGCAACAGCGAACGCGCCGCGTTCTCACGAAACAGCCCGGCGAACAGCGCCGTGCGGGAAAGCTGATCGGTAACAAGCTCCTCGACCTCCTCGGGATCGGGCAGCAGGGCCTCGATCTCCGGCAGCTCGTCGACATCGGCAAAGCGCAGCACGATCCCGTCGTCGGTGTACATGACCTGGACCTCGAAGCCACTGCGGGTCGACAGTTCCTGCTGCAGGGCCATCGACCAGGGGGCATGCACCCGCGCCCCGAACGGCGTCAGGATGCAGACGCGCCAGTCGCCGAGTTCATCGCGAAAACGCTCGATGATAACGTCGCGGTCGCTCGGCAGCGTGCCGGTACAGGCCTTCTGCTCGGCGATGTAGTCGACCAGGCTGGCTGCCGCATGGGCATCCAGCCGTGCCTCCTGCTGCAGCCAGTCGAGCGCCTTTTTTCGCTTCATCCGACCGATCCGGGCGATGAAGGCGCCAAGTGCCCTGCCCAGTTCTATTGGCCGGCCCGGACCGTCGCCCCGCCAGAACGGCAGCTTGCCCGGTTCCCCCGGCGCCGGCGAGACGATGACCTTGTCGCGCGTGATCTCCTCGACGCGCCAGGTGGTCGCGCCGAGCAGGATATTTTCGCCTGCCCGGGTTTCGAACACCATTTCTTCATCAAGTTCGCCGAGGCGCGCACCGTCCGTCCCGAGCGTCACCGCATAGTTGCCGCGGTCGGGAATGGTCCCGGCATTCAGACGTGAGACCAACTGCGCGCCACGGCGCGCGCGCAGCACGTCGCTGGCGCGGTCCCATGTCAGCAGCGGCCGAAGCTCGGCAAAGTCCTGCGAGGGATAGTGTCCACTCAGCATATCGAGCAGCCCCGACAGCGCATCGGCGGACAACTGGTGAAATGGATAGGCGCGACAGACCAGATCCTCGAGGGCCTTCAGCGTGCAGCTCGCATCGCAGCAGATGGCGACGATCTGCTGGGCCAGGACATCCAATGCGTTCTGCGGCACCCGGACTGGTTCGATCTCGCCGGCCAGCATGCGCTGTACGATCACGCTGCACTCCAGCAAGTCGCCCTGGAACTTCGGGTAGATACGGCCCGAACTGACCTCACCGACCTGGTGACCGGCACGCCCGACGCGTTGCAGGCCCCGAGCGACCGAGCCCGGCGATTCGACCAGCACGACGCGATCGATCGCCCCCATATCGATACCCAGTTCCAGCGAACTGGTGGCGACGATTCCTTTGATACGGCCCTGCTTGAGTCCCTCCTCGATTTCCATGCGCTTGTCATGCGCAACGCTGCCGTGGTGCGACTGCACGACCTCCTCTCCTGCCAGTTCGTTCAGGCGCTGGGTTAGGCGTTCGCAAAGACCCCGGCTGTTGACGAACACGATGGTTGATCGGTTCCGCCGGATCTCCGCCAGTAGTTGCGGGTAGATCGCCGGCCAGTTCCCCCGTTCTGCCGGCGCGGCGAGTTCGCGCGTATAAAGCTCGCCGAGGATCGGGCCGCCAGCTTGCGTCACGGCGGTATCCGCGACGCGCTCTTCGGGAGCCGGCACGATCACGCTCAGATCCAGCATCGGCCTTGCCGACTGATCGACGACGCTCACCCGGCGCCGCCCGCCGAGATAGCGGGCGACCTCGTCGGTCGGTCGGACCGTGGCGGACAGGCCAATACGCTGCGGTTCATGAGCACAGAGGTGGCCGAGGCGTTCGAGCGACAACGCGAGATGGACGCCGCGTTTGGTCGGCGCCAGCGCATGGATTTCGTCGATGATCACCGTATGCACCGAACGCAGCGTCTCGCGCGCCTTGGAACCCAACAGCAGAAACAGCGACTCCGGCGTGGTCACCAGGATATCTGCCGGCTCCCTGGCCTGGTGTTGACGCTGCTTCTGGGAAGTGTCTCCGGTGCGTATGTCCACTCTGACGCCTCGCACCTCCCGGTCCAGCGCCGCCGCCTTGTGGCCGATACCGACCAGCGGGGCACGCAGGTTGCGCTCGACGTCGTACACCAGCGCCTTCAGCGGCGAAATATACAGTACCCGCACACCGGCCGGCGCGTCTGGCGGCAAGGTCAGGCAGTGATCGATGCCGGCAAGGAACGCTGCGAGCGTCTTGCCACTGCCGGTCGGTGCCACCAGGAGCACATGACCACCGCCCCGGATCGCTGCCCAACCGCGGCACTGCACCTCAGTCGGCGCAGGGAAGGTCTCGGCGAACCAGGTGTCGGTCGGTACACTGAAACCCGACGCGTCATTCATCGGCCGAGCTGATCGGCGAGGAATCGCTGCAGCTCGGACAACAGGACCGACACCGCGCGATTCGCTGACTCTACTCCGGCATAGGGCGAGCGCTCAGTGATCGGCTCCATGGCATGCAGGACTCGACTGCCCACGACCTGCCCGCTCGCGACATCGATCAGGCTGACGCGAAGTGCCAGCTGTAATTCACTGGGATTGAGACGACACACCTGCTGCAGATACAACAGCCGGCTCTCCAGACGAAGGTCCGCCCTGGTCCCTGCACCCGCCTCGGTTACGCTGCGAAACAGGCCACTCTGCGATGCGGCCCGCACCAGCAGCGGATCCAGCATGCGCGCCGGGGCATCCGCCCAGCGGTGGCGGGCAAAATACTCGATCTCATGTGGCCTGCGCATATAGGCCATGTCCGAGCCGTCG
>Ga0316190_10003639_pt1 | contig 11168 bp, 7 predicted proteins | sample Eddworburrow2_MG_FD_204929 | JGI IMG/M metagenome (GOLD analysis project Ga0316190, IMG submission 204929) | Coastal sediment microbial communities from Maine, United States - Eddy worm burrow 2 | ecosystem: Environmental > Aquatic > Marine > Coastal > Sediment | place: USA: Maine | collected... | reverse complement strand
ACTGGTGATTACAGCGTTATTTGTTGTTATATATTCACTCCACAAGGCGCTGTTTAGATCTGCTTCAGTTTCCGCCGTCCTGGTTTTTATTTTTATAGATGTACCTGTTGGAGTATCACCGGTCCAGTCAACAAATTTCCAATTATTAGCGGGATTTTCAGAATCATATTTGAAATAAACAGTGCCCGACTTTACATGCTTTCCCGCATCGGTATATACATGTTCAATGTCAGCGGTCTTGTTATTTGATACATAATGATACATTCCCATAGGTTCTGTCGACGTACCGTACTTTGAATAAAAATTAACCCATGAATTTCCATACCAGAAATCCATATAGGCCATATTCCCGCTCCTCTTTAACCGTAAGAGCGTGCTGTCTGGTGTCATTGTGAACAAGTTTCTATTTCCCATTGAACATGAACTACCGTAACAGGCTAACCCTGTAAGGTAATCACCCTCTATATTATCAATACCCCTAAGCATATAAAAAGAAGCTTCATTATTCGTTGCTCCAAAACCAAAATATGAAGAAAAATCCCTGTATTCCGAGTAAAGATTAAAATTCCCGGAAAACAGGTATTGGCGATAATGAACCCAACTCCAGCCATTATTGTCTGCAGAGGTCGTATCGAGATGCAAAGCACCGGAAAGTTCTCTTGGTATGTCAGCACCCCATTTGAGCCATCTGTCTTCATTCCATAAGCCATCATCAAAATTATCATTAATAGGCAACAGTCTTACTGAATCAACGGTTTCATAAATTGTCTTTATCAGGCCTGAGTTTAATTTAAACCTGTCAAAATTAGCTGTGCCGCCATTACCGCTCTCATCAAGCCAGAGGCCCAGTCTTATTTTTGCATCTCCCATAAATTCAGGTACCGTTTCCCGGTAGACTTCGACCCATGAAGAACTTTCAAAATAATAAGCAGATATCGTCGATGCCTCTCTCTTGACTCTCAATTTACCGGTCATGGAATATGCGCCTTGCGAGCCTGATTCCAAGGTTGTCTCCCCTATCATTCGGGTGCTGTAATAGCCCTTAAGCAAGCTACTATTTATTGAAACATAGCTTGCTCCAATGACAATACCAAGTTCGGCGCCCCTGTTCCCTGCACTGTTATTGTCCTGAAAATCAACCTGCACATCAAAATCGCCATCAAATTCCCACTTACTTTCCAAATAAGAGTCAGTCACTGAACTATCAACAGATAGATGTTTTGAATAAGTGATCACATTACCGCTCACACTCCACCTGTCACTGTCAACACCACCCCAATCGAAATCATCCTTGGGAATCATCCAGTCATTTACCCCGTAGGTATCAATACCATACCGTGTCTGCTGCTGAAAATCGTACTGGCTTGTCCATGTCTTACTGCTCAGAGTGCCCGTTGCGTTAGTTACCTTGACATGAAGGTTTGAGCCCGGAGCCGAAAGCCCACCGCTGCTTATAAGGCTAAAAGCGCCAACTCCCTCAGTCAAAGGGTAAAGTTCTTTTACTGTTCTGACATCAAGCTTAGCTCTCACTCCTGAGATGTTAAGGACCTGCTTTACAAGCCCCGTTTGCCCCGTAGTCAGATCATTGAAGTAAATCTCCAGGTCATAGATTCCCTCAACTGCTCCAGGGGGTACTGTCATACCAGTCGAAAGCGGCTCTCCGGCCATAATCATTCCCGTAGCGGCTTCTTCTGCAATAAGAGTTGCCTTCTTGTCATAAAGCCGCAGCCTGTATTCAATCTCTGCATCCTGCCCACCGCGGTTAATCAATCCCCCGGAAATGGTATCACCGGCATTATAATTTTGTTCAGAAAGGTCCGTCTCCAGAGAGGCAGCCGATACAACAAGGTCAAAAGACCTGGCAATAATGCTTCCGCCGGGGAGAGTTAAGTTTACATTGATTTTATGCAAACCTGCCTTCATAGTTTCAGGCAATAAAAGGGATTTTGTAAAGATGCCATTCCCGCCCACAGGCAGGCTGATCACTTGCGAACCGGTATAGCCTGCATCGGGAACAGATAATTCAGCAGAAATTGATTCCTGGTTAAACCTGCCGATATTCGCCACTTGAACGATAATATTGGCCGTCTCGCGGATACGGTAGGCGGGTATATGGGGGCTCACTTTCAAAGTAACCTTATTCGGTATCCTTACGGTGGCGGCTCTTCCCGGCTTTGTCTCATCGGACTGAATAAATACAAGGGAATAATCACCGAACTTGAGAGAAGGGATGGAAACGCTTATATCAAAGCTCTGGCTTTCTCCCTTAAGCAAAGCAAAGTTATGAATATCACTGTATATGAGAGTCCCATCAGGTTCCCTGAAGGCAATGTCCAGCTTGCCTGACGAAATATCGATGTCACCGATATTGTTTAATGAAAAACCGATCCTATTGAGGCCCTCCGTCATGACGGGAGGCAGTGCGGTTTTAACCTCAATCCGGCTGACGGGAATATCAAATCCGGCAACGCCTGTTCCAACCTTGCTGTTTGCCGCGTCAAAGGCCTCGGCATAAACGGTATAATGCCCTCCGGGGCTGTTTTCCGGTATAAGAAAGCTCACATTCTGCAATAAATTACTGCCCGAATAGTTACTGAAATTCAATGTATTGATAAACAAAACCGAATTTGCAGGGTCTGTTACGGTGACATTAACCGTTGCTTCACTGCCGTCATTACCGCTATTTACAACATTTACCCCCATATTAACGGTTTCTCCCTTTTCATAGAGAGATTTATCTGTGCTCACCTGCAGGTCCACTTTCGAATATTTGGCCCTGAAACTAAGCATGTAATTACCGATTTGCTCGCCATTTTCATCATAAAGATAGGCTTTTAACGTTTCGTACTTAAAAAAGTCGTCAATAAAATAATCCGAAGAATTAACATGGGTCACGCCGTTGGCTATGGCAGCCACATTAAACTCCCGTGTTCTTTCCGTATGGGGAAATTCAGCTTTAATAGTAAAATTCCTGGAGATTTCGCTGTTGTTGTAGATATGAAAGGAGTAATGAAAGAGGTCCCCCAAAAAGACATCTTGCGAGGGGGTCGATGCGGTAAACCAGATCTCTTTATCTGGCTTACCCGTATCAAAATTTTCTCTTACGGCATAACGCCCGGAATTACTCTCTGCGCGGGGCTGGAGAATATTCCCGGCGCTGTCATAAAGTTCATAATCGATGTGATAAATCCCCAGTGGTGATGTGAGTTGCGTCGTATAGGTAAAAGGAATCGTAAGGCTTTCTCCCGGAGCAAGCGACTGGCTTGTCATCACTTCCTGAAGAAGATTCTTCCTGTCGGGATCATAAACGTAATACTTTATATTTGCCGCGCTTTCCGATGTCAGGTTATTCACTTCCAGGTTAAGGTCAACCGTTCCACCGGGGCTTATTTCCGGCAGTATTGTCGCATCTTTCGCCCAGCTTATCATGTCACGCACAAGGGCCGTTTCTTCCGGTGAGGCCTGACCGTGGGCAAAGGCCCAGTCCGAATACATTGTGGTGGCAATGACACGGCCGTTGCCGTGGGGATACATGATTAATGCGGGCTGGCCGTTAGCGGTCCGGCGGAGAAGAACAGTCGAATTGTCGGGAATACCGGTAAAGTAGCCGTCCACATTCATCGTCGGCGTAGCGCGGCTTTGGCCGGAAAGCATCTGGTGCCAGGTATCGATATAAACACCGTTGGTAAAACAGCTCTGGTCTTCCGTCCAGCCGTAGCCGGTAACAGGCTTGCCGTCTGGTGTAGGCAGGATATTAAACTCATAGCCCCGCTGCTGAGCGAAGACGATCAGTGTACCACCCTGCTTTACGTATTCATCGAGGGTTGCTTTGAAGAATGCGGAATTTCCCATACCGTAGAGACCGCCGGAGGGGATGATTAGGGAGGGTGTGGTTTCAAGAAAATCAAAAGCAGTCGTCGCATCATTGCTAAGAATCTCTGCTTTTTTGAAATTATTAAATACGTTGGAAAGCTCTTCTGAAAAGCCGTTTTGAAAAATTACAGCATCTGGATCAGAATCAAAATGTGTTATCACATCACTAGTAAAACCACTGTCTACGGCAAAAGTTTCATCAGGATGGTCACCGCCGGGGCTTGAGGTTGGAGGTAGTGGCCCATCGACACATTCACTACATACATAACTTGAATCAAGCACACATACATCACCTGCATCAACATGAGTAGTTATGAATAAAAATGGAACACCGATAAAAATAATTTTCAGAAAAGTTTTCATCTAACACCCCTAATTATTTAGGTAAAAAAAGCTTATAAATTTACCATTACATAAAAAAACCTTGGCCTATTATGGAAGCAATTTACTGATTATTGCATAAGGGACAGGAACCCATTGACACTCTCTTTCAATTAATGCCGCTTCTAGTCTTACTATCTTTTTCATGAAATCTTTGAACTCACGCGGGTCCATAAGCCCTTTTGTATAATCCATTCCCAAACTAAAATGATTTAAATCATTGCCAAGATCCAATGCGTAGTGAAAACCAACAGGAGAGCTTGGTGGTGTAAAATTAAAAATCCCACCATGAGTTTTATTTTTGTAAAGCGCATCCTTACAACAAGCAGCTCCCCCCCATGTATAAACACCACCTAGCCCTATACCAGCACTAAATGCTTTCCCAACAGCTAAAGCTCTTTTTTCTTCACATTCTAATTTATATCCGGCCTTGCTACTGGTCCCCCAACAAAAAGATTTGCCATAAGTACCTCCAGTACTTACAGGAATAAGAACTGCTATAACTTGTGCACTAAGAAATCCAGCATAACCACTCCATATAGAACCCAAACAAGATTCTGTACATGTTCTAGCAAAGGCTTCTTTAGGGCTTAATAAAGCAAGTAACATGGAAAAATAACTACTAATTTTATTTTGTGTAAAATTAGTTTTATGCTGTGATTTTGAGATTGGGCCAATATCAGGCTCCAATTCTATAACGATATTATCTGTCGGTACTTCAACACCCTTTATCTTCTTGGTCTTATAACCTTGAGATATAATTGTTAAATCATATTTAGCAGCCTCAAGCCCGGCAGCCGCAAACCTTCCATCTTCACGAGACATAGAGGAAACAGGTGGATGACCATCAGAAACTGAATTGATTATCGCATATGAAACTGGTGCACCAGTTGTATCGACTATAATGCCCCTAATGGCAGCATGAGGACTTAAATCAAATACAATATTACCAACATCTACAATCTTTGATTTTTCACTATTCGCTTCGATGTTTTTTGGGCTTATATGGTCAGGTACTACCAAAATATCAACTTTTCCAGGTGTAACCCCCTTTAAAACAAATAAACCATCTTCATCAGTGAGAGAAATCCTACCACTTGTTGCTCTTATTGATGCACTTGGGATAGGTATATTATCATGCGTAATAACTCGCCCCCTTATTGCACCACCTTGATCTAACTCAACCTTTAAACCTACAATATTCTTCCCTTTTTTAACGATAATAGGTATGCTTCGGGGCAATGAAATAGAATAATTATCTTCTAATTCATCAAATAGTGAATAACTTCCAGCAGGGACTTTCTTTAAAGTGAAATTTCCCTTGAAATCACTTACTGTTTCAGCAATTTGTCCTTCTACCCAAGACACCAATACTAGCTTGATACCTTTTAGTGGCGTACCTGTATTTTTCTCAACTACCTTCCCTGATACACTCATGTACAATTCTGCAAATGATATATTTGGAATAATCAATAAAAACAAGCAAATGATATTAATGATAAATACTCTCTTATTTTTTGGAAACATTAATCACCCTCCTTTTAAATAACCGCTAAAATATAAGTACTCAAACAAACATATTTCTTGAGTTGTCGTTCTCACATCCTAAAATAGTACATTTTATAATGTTTCATGCTGCCTCACTTCCTCACATAAGTCATTGCCCACATTTTTTTCACTTTAAAATCCTCATAACGGCTCTTTTTGCTTTTGCCGCTTCAAAGCGAAAGCTAGCTGTAATAATAATATATATAAAAAGTAACAGCAGTGGCTCATTAAGTTCGAGTTGTCCTTCTCTAAATTGACCAGCAAATATAATGAAAAAAAAGGGGAAAAGGAACATCATGGAAACTGATACCAAAATATGTGGACACAAAAATATTTGAACATGTATACCATTTGATGATTCCTTAAAGCGTCCATGAAGAATGGGAACAAATGAATTCACAGAATAAATTTTTTTTCTAATTGTAAAGCCATTTTCGAAAACCTTACCAACAAACTCATTACTAGAAACGTAATCAACTTTTTCTTGTTTCTTGTCAATATTATAGTTGAGTGAACTTATTAAGCGAGGTAACGTTTTTCTAGAATCTATTTTCATAAAATCTATAGGAAAAGCCTTCAATATCATCTTTACACTATTCATAATCATTTATTAACGTTAAGCACGAGGCTAAGGGGTCAGCCTGTCCCCTTTTCTTATTAAATTAATTTACTAACTTTTTCATTCTAGTTACTACTTCAAAAGGTTTTCTTACTGCCACTAATTCATCAAAAATATTTTCGTATAAAATTTGTAAATTTTTTCCAATGAAATCACGATACTTACCTGTGAATATTATAATTGTTCCAGCTTTAAAAACTTTTTCAGTAGCACTGATTTCAATACGTGGTTCACAAATAAATTTATAGTTTAAAACAGTGACATTTGATAATAGAATTCCCCTTTTTATAATCACCGATTTATTTGTCCAGGCATAAATAACGTGGGTACACTCAAAATATCGATAACTGATCAGATGCATCGCACGAAACAAAAATCCAGTTGCGAGTGCTATTAAAGGTATTGTTGCGGGGATAATTTCAGGTTCAATATTGTGTATGATGGAGATTTCATTAAATATATACAGAAGGGCTGCAACTGGAACTATAATCATTAAAAGAAGCCGCATACCATCCTGAAAAACAAATGGAAGCAAATGAGGTTTTTCTAACCATAAAATGTTTTCATCATTTAAACCCATTTTTAGAAATAACTTTAATGAAGATTTGTTATTTTTCATTATCTCACTATCGTTATATTCGTCATTAAGATTTTTTTTCCCATTAGTTAAGTCTTTAATTTTCTTAAATATCTCAAAACCATTTTCTACCGCAATTAAAACTAATTTATTTCTATCAAAAGAATCTTTCTCTCTTCCTTTAAATATACTGATTGTCCCTATGTTTTTTGATGATCTAAAAATTGTCCTATGAATTGTGAATGATCCGATGTCACTATACTTAAGAGATTTTGATTGATGGCCTTTATGAATTTGAATACTTTTATTTCCTATTGTATATAAAATTTGATTACATAAAAAATAGCGATATCCAAGATAAAAAGGTAACGAAATAGCCGGAGAAAGAGCTATTAAAGAAATTATTAAACCTTGCATCGAAAACTTTGCAGGATCTAGAAGAATTAAATAATAACCAATAAACAAACACCAAACAGAACTTATAAATAAGTATTTAGTATTATAAAATATGAAAGGAAAGAGTGAAGGTTTTCCCTCCCATAATATATTATTTTTATTATTTTTTTTCAGGCTCATTGATAAACATATTTAATTTTACAAGAAAAGGGAACAGACTACTTTGTAGATATCTTCCCCTTACTCTTCCTCTTTTCCTGATCGAACCATCCTCCCCTACTACTCCTTATAGCAATGTTATTTTTCGCAATGCGAGATCAGTCAACAATATTATCATTTAACGACAAATCAAACAATAAACAGTTCTGCTATTTTCTCAACCATACTATTCCTTAAAACCCCCATTTTTGCACTCAAATGGGTCTTCTAATCCTTAAATAAGGCCTGGTTTTGAAGTTTTATCCATTAATTTTAGGTACTTAACTTGGTACGACCCCATTCCTAAAGGTCCTAATATATTTTTTAAATTAGAAGTTTGACCGGGTAAAGTCATTACAAAATTAACATTAGTAGATTTTCCAGGTTCTACTTTGATGAGGTCTTTTTTAAAAAAAACACCCTTTTTATGCCAAAAAATTACGTTATAGATTCCAGGTTCTAAACCAACAATCGAATAATTTCCATTTTCATCTGAAATAGTCCTGCCAATGTGCACATCATCACTAGTGCCAATTGAAATTGTAGCACCTTTTATTGGCTGCCCATCAGAAATATAGCTTATTTTACCTGATATCCCCGTGATATTATTCCAATAAACCATGAAATCAATATTTTCAACTAATTGCCCTTTAGGAACCTCAATATATGTACTCATAATTGCATGACCAGGCACTTGAATGTATAGCTTAAATTGTGCAGTTTTAGGAAGTCCCTGAAGTAAATAAGATCCATCTGAATCTGTATAATAAAAAATAGATAAATAATTTAGAGGTTTTAATATTTCCTTATGCCAAGCACGGACCTCTATGTTACTAATGGGTGATCTATTCTCGGCATTAAGAATTTTCCCCGAGACTGAACCGCCAACTTCCATGATATAGTTTACATTAGTAAGATTTTTACCTTGTGGCAATATAACGCGCAAAGCATAAAGTTCATTAATGAAGCGTGAATGCTGTTTTGTAAATGACAAAAGATATTCCCCAGAAGCAAGATCCTCAATTACATAAGTTCCATCTTTCTTTGTATATGCTGTTTTTTGTAGACCATCTACCCCTTTCCTAGCGTTAACCAATACTCCCTCTATACCTTCCCCTGTGCCCTCAGCTATCACCTTGCCAGTTATAGCAGTATAAACCTCTGCATAACTGTTTGTTCCTAGTATCAACAATGTAAAGAAAATAAACAATCCTAAATGCTTTTTCACTTCGAACCTCCTTTGTTTAAGAGAATCTTTAATTTAAAAACTCAACAGTGTGGCAAACATGGGGCCGAAGAAAAGGGGACAGGCTACTTTAGTAGTTTTCCCCTGTTCTTCCTCTTTTCGTGATCAAATTATCCTGCCCTGCTACTCCCGTTAGCAATCTTATTTTTAGCCTTGCAAGATCAGTCAACAATAATACCTGATTAATATTATTAAACAATAAACAGAACTCGCACAGACTAAACATAACCAGTATTAGTAGAGGGAGGGAAGAGAAACGGAACAAGGCAATGCATAGAAAAAAGGACAAGTTAATTTTAGACCGTCTTCCCTGCCTACCTCTTTTCCTGATTGTGCTTTCCAACCCAAAGCGTTGACATACATCAACAACCCATTCAGATAAAGCAAATGGCGATTGACGGTTAACACTCTGTCTAAGCCGTTCCAATTCGCTATCTGTTATAGGGGAATCCACATAATAACTCCACGTCAACGGAAGCTTAAGTGGCACGGCAACTGTAACTTTTCTCTCACTCTCCCCTGCCGTCTCCAAATGAGACGACCACTTCCAATCCCGGACCGATTAAGGGCAAGGGTTGACCCCTCTTCTTTTGCTCTTCTTTTGAAAGGTCAATCTTGAGGACTTCAGGAAGGACGTAATGAAATCTATTCAATTCCAAATATCTCAAATGCAAAGAAATACTTGATTATTGCTTCAACACCGGGGATGTATATTGATCTTGATGATTGCGAGTCGTAAGCGAAAAAAAGACTAATGCTTTATCAACTCTAACCAGTTCTGGTCATCTGAGAATATTTGCCCGGCATCGTAAGAGAGGCGGTGGATGCCGTGGCAGCGGGCACAGGCGAGCACCGCCAATGTACCCAAATGTCGACCCTGATCTTTGAGTGTTCCTGTATTCAGGCTTTCTTCCAGACTGTCCATGGTTTGATTAATTGTATCGCCAGGGTAGGTTATTCCCTTTTTATGGCAATTTACACAGGTTTCACCAAGCATATCGATATTCTTTTTTAAGTCTGACAAGGATGAAAGCGCCATATCTTTTATACCGTCTTCCGATGCAATTTTGATTTGATTCACCTGTGCGGTGAGTTTTTCCATGTGTGATTTAAGAGAGGTCGATTGATTGATTTTAATGGAGGTAAAGTTGGGGGCACGGTAAATTGCAGCGGTAACACCCCGGTAGTCTTTATGGCAAGATTCACAATTTTTCTTTAAATCCACAAGTGCATGAGATACATCTTCATATTGTCTAGCTTTGGCGCTTTTCTGTAGACTGGAAATTGTTTTTATATCGAGCTTTTTCTTCCATTGGGGAACCATCTCGCCAATTTTCAGATAATGATTGCTTAACGAAGTAACCCACTTATCTAAATGTTTTTCATCATTTTCTCTGGAATAGAATTGAACCGCCTGCATCTCGCGCCTTAACTTGAACATATTATGCAGCCATACCTGCCGCTTGTTTTCCGGTTTGTACCACTGGGCCAGCGACTTAGGTGGCTTTTTAACCAGTATGACCTGATCTTTGTGTACGTAAATGATGCCTGCCACGATTGCAATTAGCAGACACTGAAGAAGAATAAAGTAAGACCATTTCATAAGGATTACCTGTTACCTTTATTGTGTAGATGTTTTTAAATTATTTGTCCCGTATTTTAAAACATATTTTGGACGGGATTGCAATGGTGCATGTGGGGCTGAGTTTGCGATCAGTTGTGAAGCCGGTTCCACGTGGGCTAAGGTTAAGCAGATTTACTGCGAAGAAGTTCTTCTGTGAGGTGCTATTGAAAAAAGTTCTGACTAATGGAGAGAGTAAGTGGTGCCCCCGAGACGACTCGAACGTCTGACCTACGGTTTAGGAAACCGGCGCTCTATCCACCTGAGCTACGGGGGCTAAAAGAGTTTGCAATTGTATAAAATTTGAGGCTTTTAGTCAATTCAAATATGGTAGTAAATCTGTATTTACCCTTAAGATGAATCGATTTAACTACATGCCGGTTACAAGTTTTTTTCAGTTGATCTTTACATTTGAACTTATCGTTATTATACTTGTCAAAACAATTTAAACTTAAACGATAAGAAGATAATTATCGCAAAAGGGAGGAATTAAAGTGGAAGTGAAAGAAAGCAGTTACAGGGAAATAAAAACAGTCAGTGATGCACAGTCGGAACAGGCAAGGTTTCTTTTAAGGGTCTATAACTGGATGGCAGGAGGCTTGTTCCTCACAGGTATTGTGGCTTATGCAGCGGCTAACGTTCCGGCTATAAGCAGCCTGATTTTTTCAAACAGGATGGTATTTTTCGGACTCATCATTGTTGAACTGCT
>Ga0316190_10003638_pt1 | contig 11168 bp, 9 predicted proteins | sample Eddworburrow2_MG_FD_204929 | JGI IMG/M metagenome (GOLD analysis project Ga0316190, IMG submission 204929) | Coastal sediment microbial communities from Maine, United States - Eddy worm burrow 2 | ecosystem: Environmental > Aquatic > Marine > Coastal > Sediment | place: USA: Maine | collected... | reverse complement strand
GCCCGGCTCTTCCGCACGCCCCAGGCCGATCGTCCCCTCGTCTTTCAGTTCCGTCGAATCGCGGCGCACGAACGTCTCTTCGCCCTGGATGTTCTGCAGGAAGGTGCCGTTGGTGCTCTGGTCGACGAGGATGAACTTGCCCCGGCGCAGTTCGACTTTCGCGTGAATGCGTGAGATCAGGTTGCCTTTCACGACGAGGTCGTTGTCGTCGGCGCGGCCGATATTCACGCTCTTGCGCTTGTCGCTGACCTCGACCGTCTGGTCGCGAAGACTGAGCACCATCCGCGAGACAGTGCGGCCGCGGTTTTCCCACTCGATCGTGGGCAGCATGCTGGTTGCTTCTTCGGGATTCCACAACAGCTCGTAGAGGGCGACTTCGTCCATCTTGCCGCGCACGGTCGCGACGTCGATCTGCCGGGTCTGCTCGCGCAGCTTCGGGCTCATCTTCTCGACCGTCTCGCCGGAAATGACGATCTGCCGTGACTTCGCCTGCGACGTCATGCGATTGGCCGTGTGCACGGCAGCCCCGAAGATATCGTTTTGCTCCTGCACGACCGGCCCGTAGTGGCAACCGACGCGAATCGATACCGGGATACGGCCGCCCTGGCGGCTCTCGGCCGAAATCCGCGTCTGCATCATGACGGCGGCACCCATCGCATCGTCCACGGTGGAAAAGGTCGACATGACCTCGTCGCCGATGGTCTTGATGACGGTGCCGCTGTAGTTGTGCGTGGCGTCCTTCATGACGTCCAGGCACAGCGCGACGGTCTCGCTTGCCTTGGTATCGCCGAACTTGTCATACAGCTGGGTGCTGCCGACGACATCAGCAAAGAGAATTGCGACTTCCAGGTCCTGTGCCATCTCAGACTTTAAAGCGATTTATGCCCTTCACCGACAACTGACTAATATACAAGTTATTTTTCTGCAACGATATAAGCGATCCACGCAAGGTCAGCCTCGCCTTTTTCCTCGGGCATGAATTCGCCGTTGCCCTCACCGTCTTCGTCCTCGCCCTCCCAGTAGACGGTCGCCTTGCGAAAGCCCGCTTCCAGCAGCATGTCGCGCAGCTCCGGAGCCGTGTACATGCGCCATGAATAGCTGAATGCGCGCTTGAGCTTCGACCCGTCCGGGAACTTGAAGTGTATGTAGCACTGCATGTGGTTGGTGACCGGATGAAACTCGGCCTGCTCCCAGGTATACGTGAAGCCGTCCAACTTGGTCTTTTCCTTCGTCTCTTCGAAGGACTCCGAACCGCCGAACATGTCCATGAACAGCACGCCGTCGTCTTTCAACGCCTCGTAACAGCCCCGCATGTAGCGGATCATCGTCGCGCGTTCTTCGAAGATCCAGTAGCTGAAATTGAATGCCGCCAGCACGTCGACTTTCGGCGTTTCCACGGTCAGCACGTCGGATTCGATCAGGCTGACCCGGGCACGATCTTCTGACGGCAGGCGCCCTACCCGGTTCTCGCGGCCCCACTCGAGCACCGACGGATCAATGTCGACACCAATGGCCTGGTACTCCTTCCCCTGTCGAACCCACTCGCAGCAGGCGCTCGCCGTGCCGCAGAAATCCTCGCGGAACAGGTAGGCGGTGCGGCCGCTCAGATCCTGGAACGTCGTCTGCATAAACTCGACTTCGTTCTCGACGTTTTGCACCGACTCTTCGTAAAGCTCGTGTATATCAGCCTGCTCGGCCATCGTGGGTCGATTCTTCTTGGGCTTGACGCTCATTGGTAGTAGCACGCTCACAGGTTGGGAAAGTTGGTTATTGTAACGGAGTTATGCGGCGACCGGCATCTTATCGAGAGCATCGGTCAACACCGCCGGCCCGACGCCATCCTTGAACGCATTCTCACTGATCTGCCGCCGCCACGTGCGTGCGCCGGGCTGTCCGGCAAACAGGCCCAGCATGTGCCGCGTTATCCGGCCAAGCCGCTCGCCGCGTGCGAGTTCCTTTTCGATATAGGGCAACATGGCGGAAACAACGGCTTGCCGTTCCGGCGGCTGCCAACCCGGGTTGAAATGTTGTTCGAGAACCGCGAGAAAGTACGGATCGTGATAGGCCTGCCGGCCGATCATTACGCCGTCGACGTACTCGAGCACCTCGTCGACTTGCTCAAGCGTCGAGATTCCGCCGTTAACGATGATGCCGAGTTCGGGCAGCTCCTGTTTGAGTCGGAACACCCGATCGTATTTTAGCGGCGGCACCGATCGGTTTTCCTTCGGACTCAGGCCATCGAGGATCGCGACCCTAGCGTGCACGACGAATTTATTGCAACCCGCATCGGCCACGATGTCGACGAAACGCCTGAGGAACTCGTAGCTGTCCTCGTCGTCGATGCCGATGCGTGTCTTGACCGTCACCGGCACATTCGTCTCTGCCCGCATCGCACGCAAACAGTCGCCCACCAGCTCCGGCCGCGCCATGAGGCAGGCGCCGAACTGGCCGCTTTGCACGCGATCGCTGGGGCAGCCGACGTTGATATTGATCTCGTCGTAGCCGAATTCGGCTCCCCGCCGCGCCGCCTCGGCCATCAGTACCGGATCGCTGCCGCCGACCTGCAGCGCGACCGGATGCTCCGCCGCGTCGAATTCGAGCAGGGCTGCGTAGTCGCCGTGATGGATGGCCGCCGCCGTCACCATCTCCGTATACAAAAACGCGCTGGGCGTCAGCAGCCGCATGAAATAACGGCAGTGCCGGTCCGTCCAATCCATCATTGGCGCAATTAATATCTTTTTCTTCAGAGACTTAAAATCTTTGTATCTGGTTGATTCGATATTCTGAAGCGGGTGATTATCGACGATTCCCAGTCGAATCTCGACCTTACTGTATCCATTTCGTGCGGCGATAACACCAGCTCCATTTGAGCCAGGACGAAAGGGGATCCCGAAAATGGCACCCCGAGTCGCCCAATCATGAAGGATGATTCTGGCCCAGGTCTCCCTGAACAGGATCAGCTCCGCGGCTCTCGGAGGGTCCGGACACGCACACACAGTTGGTGCAAATCACTCCTCGAATCGCCGCAATCTCTCCTGGCGATGTGCGGCGAGAAGACCGTCCATGATCTCGGGCGAAATGCCTTGTGGGAAGCGGCTGATCAGGCGAAAGCGCTCCTTGGTTTCAGCGCTCCACTCAAGACTTCGACCGACTTCCGCCCTGTAACCGCCGAACTCTATTGCCCTGACTCGGGTGGCCCTGCTCCACACAACCAAAATTAGCTCGTCATCGGCTTCGGCATCGCTCGCTCCAGAGAAGACGATTCCGTCATCGCGAATCTCCAGCAGTTCACCTTCGAATTTCAGCTTATCTTGACCGTCCGCTGGCAATACCTGCACTTCAATCGTTGCGCCCTCCGGATTATTCGCCAGGTCCAGATCCTTAACCTGGGGTCCCACATGGCAGGCAGTCAGTGAAACTGCTGCCAGGCTCAGCACTACCTTAATTACAGGGTTCATCGCACCGGCACCTTTATCGATTCAAATTGCTGCCTGTATGTGTCGCGTTTCTGTGCATACAGATCCAAAGATCGCATGAGTGCATCGGACGTGGGCTCGAATTTTTTTCGATGCTCTTCTGCCAGCCACTCGGAACGCATCCACTCCATGTAATAGCCCTCAGAGACAAGGAAAAAAGTGCGTGACTGCTTACTCTCTCCAACATCGAACCCGAGCTGCACACTCTCTCCCGGGCGCGTAATCAAATAGGTTTCATCGGGCTGCGCAAGGTACTCCGGAATATCAGGTCGATGCTCTTCCAGTGATTTTGCCGTCGCAACAGGGATTGTGCGTACCTTGCCGCGCTGTGTATGAATTGCTAGCCCGACCTGGTCAATGCGCCAGTTGTCCGCAACGAATGACAGGCGGACCTTTAGGCTATCGCCTCGCGGAGCGTCCAACACAAAGGCTCGCTCACTCCAGGCAATCGGCCCTTGATCGCCAATCCTGCCTACCTTGCGAAATTCACCGTCACGCCAGATCGATACTGTCATCCCCATGTGTTCGCGGTACCACAAGCCCAATTCGGCACGATTTCCAAGATGGTTCAGGTCGTGACCCATCCAGTCCAATGCTGCGAAGCTTTGCTCCTTGAGCATCACGTCATACAAGAGCACGGTATTTAGCATGCTATTGCGCATATGCAGCACAAGCGCTAACTCGCCGCTGTCCTTCGGCACACTGAACTCGAAATCAAGAGAGTCATGAAAATCGTTTGTACCAACATTGGCGAGCCGATTGCTTGTCGCAGACCACACCCGACCATCGGCAGAAGTGACCTCCGGCAGAATATTGCGACCGTCTTGATCGACCGCACTGACAGGCGCGACGGTCGTTCCGACTAAAATCGGACGGCCGGTACTATCGGGATAGGCGACCTGATTTTCCGCATGCGTGACCTCGAGAATCTCAAGCTGATCAATGTAGTGCGTCTCGAGCATTTCATTGCGAAAATCCAGCTCAAAATGCCCATCCTGGACACGTTTGAGACCCAGCTTATCTATGTCCCGTGCCTGAAAAGAAGGAGCGATGCTGTAGGAAAATAGTTCCGCCTCGAGAATCGCATCGCCAGAGTCTGCGCTATAGACCGTCGGGCACGAACCAAACAATGCAAATGCAGCAAGGCTACCAAGCGCGATCCATCCGGCTGTGCCAATCGTTGATGCCGCCGTAGTTGCAGCGGCATTGACTGGCGTCTGGAAGCTCTCCATTGCGGCAATTTCGTCAAGTGCAATCTCGTCAATAAATTTGTTATTTTCGAGTGCGACGTTGTATTTCTCTCCCTGACCGCGGACTTTGCCATCGTGGACATTGATCCCCTCTGGAAATACCACCGTCGAGCCGTCGTACAGATGCGCCTTTACCGGGCTTGATATTTCAATCGGTGCTTCGGCGGAGACATCAACGGGCACAACATCAACTCTGTGCACGATGCAGGATGCAATCACCAGCATCAGTGCAAGCAGACTGCCCAATGCGAATATGTTCTTAATCATCTGCCCCCCCTTGGGATAGATATCCCAATCTTTTTCTTTGAAGAATTTGGTGGAATCGGCACTGCATGTACGCTTTGGGCAAGTAGCTATCGATTCTCGCGATTTCTGCGGACCGGCTCTTCACGGCCAGAAGCGGAAACTGCGTTAGTAGATTCGATAGATACTACCCGTCTGCGTCTCCGAGACGTAGAAGCCGAGCTGATCGACGAGCACGGCCTCGAACACGAGAAACGGATCCATAAACACGTCAATCGGTATGGTTACCCAGTCCGTCGGACCTGACGTTTTTTCCATCCCGGCGGGCGAGCCCCGTTGCAGGTCAAGCCAATAGAGGTTCTCGGCATCGTTGGCCATCACCCACGCGTAGACATCGCTTGCGACCTCTACACTGGCACCACCGTTCACCGATAACTTGCGAATGGAGCCAGTGTTCTCGAACTCCGAGAAATACACGTATATGTCATCGACAGTGAAATCGGCCATGAACGCCTGATCGACAAGGGTTGTCACCGCTCCACCGTTGACCGGCACCTTCCTGATCGCACAGCCGACACCGTGAGTCGTTGATCCCTCGCTCCAGTAGATCGCCTGGTCGACGACCGCTATGCGCCAGTAGCAATCCTGCGGATTGACAAAATTGGCCTCGTTCGCGATCACCACGGGCCCGCCGCCCGCCAACGTCAGTTGTCGCACCACGGGTGCGCCGGCCACGTCCTTCGTCGTCCAGAAGATGTGGTCGATGTCAGCGGTAATGTCGCCAGCCTGGACTGAAAAGTCTGCGATCGCAGTACCTGCGGAACCGACAACTTTTTCAACGCTGCCTCCCGTTAATGGCACGGCCTTGATGTACTCACCGTCCAGTATGTACACATTTGACTGGCTGATCGCGATGCGGGCCATATTTTCAGCAATGCCGCTCACGACCGTTACGGCGGCACCGCCGCTGATCGGTGCTTTGCCGATCCGCCAGACCTCACTCCACACAATATTGGTATCGTCCGCGGCGATAGCGCCGGGCTTGTCGAGGGACGCGACTGTCGTCGCGGCTGCGCCACCGGAAAGTGGAATCCTCCGAACGCTGCCAGCACCCATGACCAGGCAGCAGCCGTTGTACGCGCCGCTCTCGGTCCAGTAGGCCGAGGTCGTATTCACGGCCAGCCCGCCGGGGTTGACCATACCGCCTTGCAGCGATGTAACCGCGCCGCCGGCGACCGGCAGGGCCTTGAGTTCGGCATTGCCGATATCGAGCCAGACTATATTGCTACCTGCGACCGTGATGTCGAGGACTGTGTCGGTTTCGAATGCGACAGGTGTGGCAACAGTCGCCAGGTTCGTGATGGCGCCTCCGCCTTTCGGAATGGACTTCAGGTCATATGCGGAATTGCCGGAAACGGCGAATACGATTTCGCCGGTCGTCAGGGCAATGCCGCCCGTTGGCAACCACGATGCCGGCGTAAACCCCGGCGGCACAGGTGGCAGGTTACCATTGAGCGAACCGTCGACCAGCAGCACCGGGCTGCCGCCGGCTTTCGGTACGGATAGTATCTTGCTGCCGCAGTTGCAGCCTGGATCCAAAGGCTCGGAGCTGTCCTCCTCCCAGTACAGGTTGTCGGCATCGATCGCGAGGGAAGCGATGCGCCGATCGGCGGTGGCCAGGTCTACGATGGCGGCGCCGTTTAGAGGGACTTTTTGGACTACCCAGTTGCAGGGGGGGCTACAATTCTGCGTCGCGGCCTGGTCGACCCAGTACGCGTTGGCATTGTCGACGACAATATCGCTTGTCACGTTCACTTCTGCGCTGCGCAATCCGTCGACCAGCACGGTCGTGACTCCGCCAGAGCTCATGCGGTGCAGGTCGCCGCCTTCAATCCAGTAGGTGTTGCCGCCGTGCATTACAACGTTTTCCGCCGACTCGAAGCGACCGGCCAGGGCAACCGCCGGCGAGCCGTCCAGTGCCTGTTTCTTTAGCGGTGAATCGCTCGAATCCGTGTATATGAGCGCGCCTTCGGCGACGTGCAGGGAGACACGCAGTTGCTCGCTGCTGACAAAGAACTGCGGCAGAAACTCGATGCCGGAACCGAGGTTCGACCTGCGTAGCGCCAGCAAGTCGCCATCGCTGACGTTCGCACCGGCGATGCTGACCTGGATATTGTCCGGGATGAAAACGGCGTCCGCGAGGACGGCGGTTACGGCGTACGAGCCGTTGGCCAGGGCGGTGAAGCTGTAGCGTCCGTTGATGTCCGTCGTTGTCGATGCTGTCCCGGCGCCGGAAAGGGACATCGCCACACCCTGGACCCCGGCGCCATCGAACGCACTTGTAACCAGACCCGACAGGCTGTAAGTGACGTTGCCACCGCCACTGCTACCGCCACCCCCACCGCCACCACCACCGCAGGCGACCAGCGTTCCCAAGAGCACCATGCAAGTAATACGTTTCATCTTTTCCGCCTCCCCCGAAGCGACAGAGCAGTTTCATCCGCCGTCGGCTAATACTGTGACTTCACAGTTACCTTATATCCAGCTGATCAAAAAGAATGATTACCAGCTGATTCTTACCCGATGAATGGCTGATGAACGTCAGGTCGACTACAAACCGCACAGCAGCGAACAGGATGCAGCGCAGATTAAATGGCGCAAACCGAAGGTTCAGAGCATGTCCTTCCTGGGTGCATTGCCGAAGGCTGGCGATTAGATATTGGGCAGGCAAGATGCGCCCGAAACCTTCGAATAGCAATGAATATGTTTGGTATCAGACCGGATATTTTTGGAGGCGTTGCCATGTACAGACTTCTTCCGGGATTTGTCCTGGTGCCTGCCGGCGCTCTCTGGCGACAGTTGCACAGGAAGTTAAAGGCATTGGTCAACCGCAGCCCGGCCGAGCATCTTCGGATGTATCGTCTACACCGTGCCGCAGAGATGCTGCGCGGCGGTGAATCACCGAGTTCGGTGGCATTTGCCACCGAGTTCAATTCGCAGTCGCACTTCGGCGCCTGTTTCAAGGCGCTATTCAACGAGACGCCCGGTGCAAGCAACGACTTTACGAGTAAATCAATCGAGACGGTTGGATCACCGGCCTCTGTGCTGTCCTTTCGGCCTCATCCCGCCTTTCCGCCATGCGGACAGCGATGGGGCTTGATATCGAGTAGCGGCGTGCCGTCGACGCAGTCGAGGCCCCGCACCGTGACCACCCCATCCTCGATGCCGACCAGCTTTACGAGCGACGTACCGATGGGATTGGGCCGGTTCGGTGAGCGCAGAGCAAAGGTCCCGACAGTCCGGCCGTCGTCGCGCGGACTCTGGGCAACGAGGTCGCGGCGGCTGCGGTCGAGCCAGTAGAGCACCTCGATCTTCTCGTTGGCTTCCAGCCCTTCGAGCGCAGGGTGCCAGATCGGCGCGACTACCAGGCGGCACTCGGGCCCATCGTAACTACCCTGCCGCGGACACGAATCCCGGTCCGGCCAGGGCGTTCGAATCTCGCCGATGAATCGAACCCGCGCGTCGTCGGCTTCGCCCGCATCGACGGTGCGTTCGTTTCGTCGGATCGCGTCGCGGCTGCTCATGCGGACAACGGGAACAGCTTACTTTACTCCAGCGGTCGAGGCCTGCTGTTCAGTAAACTGTCCCCGCATTCTTAGCATTTTGCGCTAGTCAGACTACTGGCTCGCAAAATACGCCGCGAGCTTCTTGACGTCTTCCTCGCTCAGGCCCGCGAGCTCGGACTTATGGTCGACCTCGCCGGCGATGATGCCGTTGATCATGCCGGCAATGGCCTCTTCCGATTCGCCGGAAAAGTCGTCCTCGAAGTGGCACTTGGAGCACTGCTCCTCGTACAGCGCCATGCCGCCATCGTCCTCCGCAATCGCCGGAGCGGCCAGGATAAGCATCGCAAACATTACACAACCGATTGGCTTGTTCATGAGGGTTCCTTCTGGTCAGTTCTGGTTGATTCCAGCAATACGCTACCGCCCGGGAGCGCAATGTCAATACGGTAAATACCAATGCAATTTACGGAGACCAATTAGTCTTCTTTAACCGCTGAAACCGACGGCATTACCGTCCGCGTGCGTCGAAGGATGCCGCCCCGTACGCCGGAATAATGCCGGACGAGAGATGCGGTTGTTCACGCGAAAGTCCGTGCCGGCTAATCGATCTCGTCGCGCACCTGCGCGTAGGCGAGCAGCGAAAACAATGCGGTCCCGCCGATGATGTTGCCCACGAGCGCCGGCAGCAGGTATCCGCCAAACGCACGCACCACCCCGACCTGGCCGTCCAGCAGCAACAGGAAAGCCTCGGCGGAGCCGACGATGACGTGTGCGAAACCGCCAATCGCGATCAGGTAGGTCATGATAATAATGATCCAGACCTCGAAACCCTTCGAACTGGGCAGCATCCATACCAGCGCCGCCACGTAAAACCCGGCTGGGATCGCAAGCAGCAGCGTTCCGACTGGCGTTCCCGAGAGAATCGCATGCCGCGATATCTCGTGGAACGCGGTCAGCTGTTCCGAAGTCGCAGAACCGACAAGTGTGATGAACGCCGCCGCGACAAAAGTTCCCGCAAAGTTCGCGACAAGGACGACGGCCCAGAGTTTCAACATCACGTTTAGCGAGCGGACGGAGAAGTTGGCCATGATCGGCAGCACCGGCGTGATCGTATTTTCCGTAAACAGCTGCATACGACCGAGAATCACGATTATGAAACCCACGCAGTACCCGAAGTATTCGAGCGGCGGCCGCCAGCCTCCTTCCGGCAGCAGGACGTGCAACATCCCCTGCGCGACGACGGACGAGCTGATTGCGAGACCCGCGGCAAAACCGGACCACCAGAGCGAATTGATTGGCCGCCGCATCTCCTTCTCGCCCTCGTGCTGGATGACTTCGTAGACGGTTTTCGCCTGCAGGCGCTCGCTCTTGGCCTCTTTCTTGTTCATTGATGTTCGTCCATGTTGTCCCCTTCGTTCGCCTGGACCACGTTGAGGTTGGCGAGGTCCGAACCCGCCGGCTTCTGGTAAAGACGCAGACCGAACTCCGGCACAATCGCCAGCAGGTGATCGAAAATGTCGGCCTGGATGCCTTCATATTCGGTCCACACCGTCGTGTCTGTAAAGCAGTAGATTTCGAGCGGCAGACCCTCGGGGCCCGGAGCCAGCTGGCGCACCATCAGCGTCATCCCCTTGTGGATATCGGGCCTGTTCTTCACGTAATTCCAGGCGTAGGCCCGGAACGACCCGATGTTCGTCAAGCGCCGCTTGTTGACGGCCTGGTCCACTTCCTCGTCGAGCGACGCATTATAGTCGGCGAGTTCCTCTTCCTTATCAGCAATGTAGTCCTTGAGCAGCGCGAATCGCTTGAAGTGCTCGATTTCCTCTTCCGTCTGGAAGCGGATCGAATTGACGTCGAGGTAGATCGCCCGCTTGATGCGTCGTGCGCCCGTCTCCGACATGCCGCGCCAGTTGCGGAACGAATCCGATATCAGACGGTGGGTCGGAATCGTCGTGATCGTCTTGTCCCAGTTTCGCACCTTCACCGTGTGTAACTGGACGTCGAAGACATCGCCGTCAGCGCCGAATTGGGGCATCTCGATCCAGTCGCCTACCCGGACCATGTCCTGCGCCGTGAGCTGCACACTCGCGACGAGCGACAGGATCGTATCCTTGAACAGCAGCAGCAGGATCGCCGTCATCGCGCCGAACCCGCTCAGCAGCAACAGAGGCGAGCGATCCAGGATGGCGGAGACGATCAGCACAGCGCCGAGAACCCACACCACGATCTGCAACAGCTGCACGAAGCCCTTCAGCGGCCGCGACTTCGCGACAGGCAGGCTCGAATAGACCGTATTGGCCGCCCCGAGCAAAGACGTCAGCGCCAGCGTGGCAACAAGCACCATGTAACCGGTTGCGACGTTGCGCGTGAGGTGCACGACTGCATCCGGCAGACCCGGCACGAACGGTACGCCGACGAATATGATCAGTCCCGGCAAGAGCTGCACAAGCCGGCCGATGACGTTATGTTCGATCAGCGCATCGTCCCAGGTAACACTTGACCGTTCGGCCACCGTCTGCACGGCCCTGACTACGATGAACTTGACGACGAGATCGACGACTATCGCCGCTACGAGAAGGGCGGTGGCACCTGCAGCCGTTGGCAGTAGCGGATGAATTTCATTGAGGTAGTCG
>Ga0316190_10003637_pt1 | contig 11169 bp, 14 predicted proteins | sample Eddworburrow2_MG_FD_204929 | JGI IMG/M metagenome (GOLD analysis project Ga0316190, IMG submission 204929) | Coastal sediment microbial communities from Maine, United States - Eddy worm burrow 2 | ecosystem: Environmental > Aquatic > Marine > Coastal > Sediment | place: USA: Maine | collected... | reverse complement strand
AGATAATGTATTTTTTGTATTCATTTCTACTACCCCCGTTTATATTTTTTCAGTTTACTTAAGATGATATTAAAATTAAATTTATTTCTTTGGCTTTTTAATACTAATTGCAAAATTACTCATAGATTCGACACCTTAAATTTGAACCCGGCTAATGCTGCTTGCTTGATTTTATCCACCACATTATTTAATTCATTATCGGTATAAGCCTTGCCAGGGACACATCCCCATATTGGAGCTGGCCATGCTGCATCGTTGTGATAGCGCACCACATGATGCACATGACATTGAGGGACAATATTGCCCAATGCTGCAATATTCATTTTATCGCCAGTAAACGTTTTCATCAGAAACTCAGCAAGCAGCGAAGACTCTCTCAATAATTGCTGTTGATCATCTTCTGATAATTGATATACCTCGCTGACGCCTGCTCGATCTGGCACCAAAATAAACCAGGGATAATTCGCATCACGCATTATCAACAAATGACATAATGGAAAACGCCCTAATACCAGGCAATCATTTAATAGTTGTGGATGAATATCAACCATGACTGGCAATCAAAACCTGCTTACACTGACGACAATGATAACGAACGCCTTTCATGCTGCGGTTATGCCGAATCCGGGTTAATTCATGGGTTCGACAGGAACATGAATAGCTATATCGCTTATAGTTTCTGGTCGGGATACCATCAAGGTCAAAACAGCAGGTAACACTGGGGTCGGCATTAAACATCGCCATCACATCGCGCCATTCTTTTCCGTGTGGCAATGTTTTTCTTATGCCGTAGAGCACATCGACAATATAATGCGCCACTTCATGCGGCACGGTCGTCGTCAGGTTCTCAGTAAAATACTTGGCAAAAATATAGGGGTTATAACGAATAAGCCGTTGAGTTCGCTTCACTTTATACATGCCAGCGGCCCTGCCCTTTAAATCAAACATCACCGGGATGGGCTCGAAGGAATGTTCCAATGCGGTGCTGGCTTGATAGATACAGGCTTCGGTTGCAGCAATGATCTGTTCTTGCTGTTCTGCCTGGATTGGAACGATTTCTAACATTAGACGAACTCTGCCACATCACAAGGAAAGCGGCAAATTGTTACCGTTCCTAGCCTCAAAATGCTAATACTGGAGACGCTATATCAATGTTATCAAACGTATTATCAGAGAATGGCGAATTGGTATATCGATTGCAGTTACTATTGAAAACTAATGGGAGTCTGAGTTGTCAATTCAAAATCTGAGCAGTGCGGAAATAATAAAATTCCACAACTCCTCGAATACTACGTCTACACAAGAAACGAGCAGTATTTTTGGAGAAGACGGATTTACCTTTGGCGATATAATCGACATTATAAATCCGCTGCAACATATCCCTGTTATTAGTTCGATATACCGTAAGATTAGCGGCGATGTTATTGCGCCCGCGATGCAGATCGCAGGTGATGCATTATTCGGTGGCCCTATAGGCGCCGCCATATCCATTGCAAAGGAAGCCATTAAATCCGGATTTAACCCTGACAATGCAGAACAAGACCAAACCGCAATTAATCCAGCGACGATTGCCAACAACTCGACACAACCCGCTCTTAAGACAATCAGTAATAATGACTATTCACCAGTCAGTAGACTCAGTCTCAACCCAACAATTCATACTATTGCTCAACAATCACAAAAACCTGCATTTAAATATCCCAGTGGACCCATAGGCGATGCACTTGCTAATGCCGCATTCAGGAGTAATTCCCATAAAGCAGCTGAAAAGTATGCCGAAGTTATTTCATCAACAAATTCACCTGAAAATAATATCGATATCGTCATAGGTTCAAGAACAGGTTCCGGCTAATTTATCTTTATCACTTCCATAAAGTGACAAGGCTCATCACAACCAGAATGAGCCCCGTCATTTAGCTACTAAGCTAAATCGCTTAAAGCCGCACCAAAGTTGATATGAAATGCTTGTTTATCGATAAGCAATGCAGGTACAGATTTTATTCCATTTTCTTTAGCTTCTGATAAGCGACTACTATTGTCACCCAGATGAACAACTTCCAGTTCAAATTGATTACTGTCCAGTGAATGAGCAAGCCCTTGTTCTGCATCAACACAAACAGGGCAACCGGCATGATAAAATATTGCTTTTGTTTTCATTCAAAAACTCCTTATATTTGTTTAAAAGAGTAAGCTATTGTTCACAGTCGAAATACCTTTAACAGTAGACACTTAATGGTTAGATACTTACTAAATGGTACAAATACATGGAATCATTAAATAAAAATAATTCTACAAACAATGAGAATAAACATGTTGGTCGAATGGTTGAGTCCATCATTGGCTGTAAATGGTCTCTATCTGTACTTCGACTGCTACGTAACGGGATAAATCGTCCTGGAGAGATGCAACGACAAGTGGAAGGCTTAACGACAAAGGTATTAAACGAACGTTTAATAAAACTCAGTCGATTTGGCATTATTGGAAAAGAAATCTTTCCGGAAACACCGCCTAGAGTGGAATATTTTTTCACCGAGTTTGGAAATAAATTTCTGGACATTGTTGATGTTGTCGAAAACTTACAGAATGAACTTAACTCCAGTGAACAAAATAATTAGACTACGCGTTTCTATTTAATCGAACTATAGAGATACGCTGATTTCATATAAACTCAATATCATGACCTCATCAATTCCCGCATCTTTGCTTTGGGTTCCAGAACCCATAGCGAATACTCTTTTACAATATTATGATTATCCGCACCCTGAAAAACCCGGAGTAGTGATCGAAGGCTATGACAAACATCATGCGCTTAGAACAGCAAAGATGTGTGCGGCTGTCGCACATCATCTGGACCATGATGATGAGAGAGTTCGTCAATATCAGATAGCCTGTTTACTGCATGATTTGGGCAGAGCAGGTCTTGATCAAGATCTGTTCGGCAAAATCTGGACCTGGGCTCGAACACAAGAGATCCCGACACGACCGGCAGAATGGCGTGCGGCGCACCCGGAGACAAGCTATGGCAAAGAAACCGAAGCATTTTGGTCCCTGTATCTTTCTCAATTACAGAAACAGGGCATAAAAACTGAGTCCTGGGCAAAAGAACAGGTAGAGATGCGTCTCGGCTATGCCCGGCGTCTAGGCAGAATCATCAAACAGCTTACGCCCAAACTTAAACAAGACGGTATTCAATGGTTCGACTGGATGGAGCAAGTCACACTCTATTATTATTATCCTGAAAAACTGGATGATGCACCTGACTGGGTGCACGAACTAGGTGAGATACTCGTAGCCTGTGAACAACTCGAAGCCTATAGTAATCGTGAACGCGGTAGCGACTACTATAATCGCAATGATGAAAACTTTAATGATGCATTTAATTATCTGGAAAGCTTAAAAGATAAAGGCCAGCTCAGTGAGAAGGTTTTATCGGCCGTTCGTTTATTAACTGGGCAAGGTTTATTTGACACTATTTTAGCAGAAGCGCGCGATGGTCAGTTGTCAGACAAAGACCTGGACTATCTTCGATCCTTAAATACTCAAACTTCAACTTAGGAAAAAAAATGGCTGTAGTCACACAACAATTCTCATTAGATATGCAAGGTGCAACACAGATTGAGAATATTACAGAGAAAGTTCAAAGCGGTTTATTAGAATCCGGGCTTGCAGCAGGAATTGTAACACTCTTCATTAAACACACCACTGCATCGATAATGATCTTTGAAGACGAACCCGGTTTACGTATCGATACAAAATATATCTGGGATAAATTAATCCCTGCCAATCCTGAATGGCAACATAACACCCGCAACGAAGGAGAAACCAATGGCCATAGCCACTTACGTGGTCAGATACAAGGACAATCTTTAACTATTCCGTTTACAGAAAAGGCCTTAATGTTAGGTACCTGGCAACAGATTGTTGTCGTAGATTTTGATACCGCTGCCCGAACACGAGATATCATCATTCAGATCATTGGAGAATAAATATATTCACCAACATTAAGCGATTAGCCGATATAAATCTGATAAGCCTAATATGGTTCTACATGAATAAAAGCATCGCCGACATTAAATTGTTCTTCTATTAATATCTCGACCTTATCTGCAATATTATGTGATTCTTCTGTTGTTAAATTTGCATCCACAGAAATAACGATATCAATAGCAACATCGGATCCTATCCAGCGCGAACGGATACGACCTGCATCTTTAACACCTTGAACAGTCATTACGGCATTCTTAATATTCTCTGGATCAATCGCATACTGATCAACAAGCACAGGAAATGCGCTTTTATATAAACCATAAGCTAGATAGAACACTAAAGCAGCAACACCCAAGGCACATAATCGATCGAGTATTAAAAAACCCATGCTTGATAATTGCCATCCAACAATGACCACGACTGTGGTCAAGACATCGGCAAAAGTATGTGATGCATCGGCAAGCATGATTCCTGAGTTTAAACGGCGGGCCCAATAGCGTTGCCAGGTTGCCAGCACTATATTCACGACTAGCACGCCAATCATCAATACAAGCTCCAAGGTTCCACTAACGATCTCTGTTGACTCTTTAGTGAATGCACTTTTAGCAATTTCAATTGCCATAACGGCAAGCAGCGTTGCTAAACCAAATACAGCTAATGTTTCAAACTTTCGATGACCATACGGGTGTTCACGATCGGCGGGCATAGCTGATAAACGTAATACTATCCAGGCTACAAAATTATTCGCGACATCCGTTAAAGAATGAATAGCGTCAGCTAAAATGGCAAGTGACCCGGTAGACAAACCGACAACTAGCTTGACGGCGAGTACTAATATATTTGCACAACCCTCAATAATAATAAGGCGTTGCACTTTTCTGTCTCGGTCTGTGTATTCGATATGGCTGGATTCGCTTGTCATTAGAAAATTTAATCCTTTAATACGAGCAAGCTAGAAAACTTATTAATTACCTGGTTGAGAATTCTTTTTCATGATTTTTCTGTAAATTCTTTACACCTATTGGTGAACGACTTCACACTATCTGGAATAGGAACTCTTAATGTAGCCAGTTTAATCAGAATGACACCACCCTCTTTAATTAATCGATAAGCATACATAAATTGTAAATCTTTCTTATCACTTTTATCTTTTACTAGATTCTTCAGGCTTTTTTCGTACTCTTCTTTAGCTGCAATATAACGTGGCCAAACGTCAAACATTGCCGGATCGTTGCGAATTGTTTCACAAGCCATCTTGGCCATGACTCCCAATTCCAGGAGTTTATTATTAACATCAGAAAAAGCATCATCCGCTATCGTAACAGTACTTATTGCGATTGATATCTGATCAATTTCCGACATGGTTTGAGAGATCTTGACATATCGGCTTTGAAAAAAGTCTTCTATCGGCATCGAGAAAACCTTAAACGGTTCACCCCAAAGTTCATCAACACCTTCACCACCATCTGCTAGCTTGATATTTTTTCCCAACGACAGTGCCTCAATAAAACACCTGCCGCATTCTCGCAATAACTCATTGCTGGTTTCAATCTTTACTCCGGCCTCTTCAAGCTCAACAATTGCCGTCAGGATTTGTCTACCGCGGTTTAATAATGATCCTGCCAGCATCGCACCTTTTACACGTTTTCTTGCTGGATCATCTTCAGCTTCATAAATCTCACGAATATCATCTAATCGGTTGCTGGGTGTATTAATCCCCTGTTCAACATGGTGAAACACCCGTCGTGTTAATAGATCTATCATCTGTTTCTTATCGGCAAAGCTGTCTTTATGTAAGTGATAGCTTCTAATCCAGTAACCATCGTAATAAACACACGATTTACCCGCGATCTCACGCGTCGTACCATTTTCTACTTCATCAGACATAGTAAGCTTATAAAACCTTAAACCGTTAAAATAACTCGCCCCAATATAACCAGCATATTGTAATACTTCTGAGTATATCCTCATACCCACATAAAGCAGGTTTTATCTATTGCTGAAGAAACTGCTTTCTGGAACCAGCCAATCTAATTTTAAGCATAATTAGCCCTGTATTGATGATTTCAAACTCGTTATGCTTTATGCAATATGGCAAATAACATTAAAGCTCTCGACCGAATTGCCGGACAAACCATCATCCAGTTTACCGATATAGATCCGGCCAATTTAAAAGTCGATGCAGTTGTCGAAGAGCAGGATACAAACCTATTGCTCGGCATGGCACCCGTCATCATGGAAACAATTGAAAGCTTTCCTGCTCTGGTTGATAAAATGGAACAACAGGTTCGCGAGATGCCCGGTAACATCATCGTTAAACAATCAAAGCCTAAACGATTGATTGCTATTGTCTACGATGTTGAACATACACCCATTTGTGAAGAATCCTGGGTCAAAGAAGTTTTGCAGAAAATATTTGTACAATGTTATAAGCACAAGATTAATAGTCTCGCTATGCCTCTGTTAGGTACTACATATGGAAAATTAACAGACGAGACCATCATAGATTTATTACAATATCTTTTAATAAAGAACCGGCATCATAATCCGAAAAAAATATTAATCTACGAAAAACAGACAGAGTAACTCTGCTTATTTAAACCTGATCTGTCTTATACATCATCAATTCCATGGTGCGGGCCACGAGCCTGTGACCTCATGGCAAAACCAAGACCTATAAAAACGATCACCACGCCTATAATAAAATTAAGTTTGATCACTTCACCTAAAAATAGATAGCCCAGAATAATGGCGGTAATCGGGTTTAATGCGACAAAGATAGTGGTAAATGTAGCCGTACTCTTATTCAAAACCCAATTCAATAGAAAGAAAGCGAGGCCACCTGCAACTATACCTAAATAAACCATTAATCCCATTTGTGCGGGTGTTAGTGCCATTACATGATCATCGATCCCATTAGCAATAATGAATGGCAATAGACACAGACAGCCAGCCAACATTGCCAATGGTGTCATTGTTGAAGCAGGCACTTCTTGCAAGACCTGCCGCGCAAAAGTGGCATAGATTCCACCAATAATAGCAGTAAGCAACATGATGAATTCACCTTTGAACAATACATCTTGCCCTGAAACCATCATCAACTTGTCTGATAGTGCAACCGTAAGACCTAGCAACGTTAGCCCAATGGCAATTAAAGAGGATTTATTAATACTCTCATGGCCAATGGCTTTACTGATTAGCATAGTCCAAATCGGCATCGTCGCTAACACAAGAGAGCCACGCGCCGCACTGGTATGCACGAAACCCCATGAAAACATAAAAGGAAACAACGCAAAAAATAAAGCCCCAAGAGCGGCAATCTTGAGCAAGAGGATTTTAGTTAATCGTGAAGTGCGAAACAGGAAAAATAGCGGCAACATCGCGAACCCACCAAATAGATAACGCATAAAGGCGATCTCGACCGGATCCAATACTGAGACCAGATAGCGTGTCGTAACAGAAGCCGTACCAGTAAGAATGTGGCAGCACATAATTGCCAGGGTTGGCAGCCAAAATCTCATAATTTGTCCTTAATGCAATGTTGTCTGGTATATGGGCTGATATAGTTCGACACAATAAAAACCGTTTTATCTAACGCGGAAAAAGATAATATTGCTGGAAGCATGTGTTTAAGTGTCATTTATCGAGCGCCAGATTACACATAAATGTCTAATTTCTCTCATTTTAACTAACTATCACTAAAATAATACCGTACTAACACTTGGTAATTGTGTTAGAGTGCGCGCATCTCGACACCAGTAGGTGTCCAGAGCGTCATCACTAGTTGTTAGTTCGCCTCACTGCATTGCCGTTATTTAGAATCGCAATCCAATCTTAGAGACCAACTGTCCCTCCCTTTGAGAGCCAATTACTGCATGCCGCACTTACGGCAAAGCTATCTACTGCCCCGAACTGTATACGCGTTTACGCGTGCGCAAATATTAGAGCTTATTTTACTTCGCCAGATTTATACGTCATTTCGCTGACCTTTTGCTCAAGTGAGCTGGTTGCGTAATGGTACAAACCTATATTTAGGAAATTATTTAATGACATTTGAAAAACTCGGATTATCCGAAGAATTATTGCGTTCTGTACGCGAAACAGGCTATACCAGCCCAACACCAATTCAGGCACAAGCCATCCCTGCTATATTAGAGGGCAACGATGTAATGGCCGCAGCACAAACCGGTACTGGAAAAACAGCCGGATTTACTCTGCCACTATTACAGCTACTGAATGAAAAACCACCGGTAAAGAATAATCGTGCCCGTGCATTGGTATTAACACCAACACGAGAACTCGCCGCACAAGTACAAGAAAGTGTGTTCACCTATGGCAAACATTTGAGTTTACGCTCCGCAGTTGTCTTTGGTGGCGTCAAAATAAACCCACAGATGATGAAGCTGCGCCGTGGCGTCGATGTACTGGTTGCAACACCGGGTCGTTTGCTTGATCTGTTCCAACAACGCGCTATCAACTTCAATGATATTGAAATACTGGTATTGGATGAAGCCGATCGCATGTTAGACATGGGCTTTATACATGACATCAAAAAGATCATGGCGCTGCTACCGAAGCAACGTCAGACGTTGATGTTCTCTGCTACGTTCTCACCAGAAATTAGACAGCTTGCTAAAGGCATTATTAATAACCCGGTTGAGATTGATGTTGCACCACGTAACTCGACTGTTGAAACAATCTCGCAAATTGTTTATCCCGTCGATAAAGCACGTAAAACTGATCTACTTAGTCATCTGATTCGTAAAGAAAACTGGTATCAAGTATTAGTTTTCAGTCGCACCAAACATGGTGCCGATAAAATGGTAAAACGCTTATCACGTGACAATATCCACGCAGCGGCAATTCATGGCAATAAAAGTCAGGCACAACGCACCAAGGCTTTGGATGGTTTTAAAAAGAATAAGATCCAAATCCTGGTGGCAACCGATATCGCTGCCAGAGGCATAGACATCGATCAACTTTCTCATGTTGTTAATTTTGATCTACCGAATGTACCTGAAGATTATGTGCATCGCATAGGCCGCACCGGTCGTGCCGGAGCAAGTGGTCAAGCTATCTCTTTGGTCAGTGCTGATGAAGCCAAACAACTACAGGATATCGAAAGGCTTATTAAGCGTAAGATTGAACGTGAAGAGATTGAAACCTTCGAACCACAACACATCGTCCCTGAATCTGTCTCGGGTAAATCATCACGTAATAAACAAGGTGCGAAACCAGGCAACAACAAACCCAGACAACATAATGGCAAACGCAACGGCTCTAGTGAACAGAATCCACGTAGTCGATATGGCAAACCAACCGGTTCAAGCAATAGAAACGGTAATTCTGGTAATCGTCAACAACGATCAGCCGCGGCAGAAAGACCCGCAGTTTAATATTTTTACATTTTTGAAGACCATCACGAACATCAAAATCACACGATTGCCGTGATGGGTCTTTCAAGAATAAACCTGTCCCAATACAGAGGGACGCCACACACAGAGGTAAATAACAATGGAAGCCATAGTCCATAAACAAAAAACAGCCGGTGATGGTCGTATATCATTCCCGACATTACATTGCTGGAATCCGGAAACAGAGATCGTCACCATAGCCGCACAAGTCAGTGGCAAGCGCGTATCTTGTCGAATCGCTTATGCTGATATAAAAACAAAATTTCCAGTGCTGGCAGATACACCACTAGAGACTGTCGTAAAATACCGAACGGAAATTGAAACTGCAGCTAAAGAATTAATTGAAAATAAAAAATATGAGAAAGACGGATCAATTAAAATTGACTACGCTAATCTTTGAATGTAGTTCGCTTAATTTATAAACCGACGTGTTATCTCAGTAAGAGCAAGGGCGTCTTGGTGTTAACCAACATCTTTGCAGTAAAACTGCCCAATATCAGATCGTGTAATCGGGTGTGATTAAATGCACCCATGATCGTCAAGTCAATATCATGACTAACTTGGTATTCACATAACTCATCCTCAGTTTTACCCTGCAAACTGGCACTGATAATATCATTCCATCCTGCAGCTTTAAGTTTATCAACTGCATTCTCAATTAAACTATCAGCGGTATCCTTTTTATTGACGCAGACCAGGTGACAACTTAGGCCTTTGTATAAGGGGCTATTAGCTATCATATCAATATGTTTATTACTGGCTTCACTACCATCGTAGGCAATCATGATCCGTTGCGGAATTTTGAAGGCATCATACGCAACCAGAATATGTCCATGTAAAGAACGAATCATCGACTCCAGTTTTGCACCGACTTTATCAGTTTGGTCTTCGTGTATTTTTCCACGCGCACCAATGACAAGGATACGCAATTCCTCTTTAAGCTCCACCAAAGACTCTATCAAGCTACCATGCTGTAAACATAAAATCGGGTCATTAAATCCATCCTCAACAACACGCTCATTTGCCGCTTGTAAAATAGACTTGCCTTCTATTAAACGTAATTTACTGCGCGCATGTTCACTGCTAGTTATCTCTTCAAGCAAATGATCACGACTATCCACACCCAGATTGCCGGACAAATCAACTTCTTGCGCCGTCTCTTGATGATGGTCAATGGTGTACATAAGCTTTAATGGCCCTTCAACACGTTGTGCTAACCATACGGCATAATCACAAACTGCTTCAGAAAGTTTAGACCCATCGATACAAGCCAGAATTAATTTTTTATTATTAGTCATTAGTGGCCACCCATAATTTTTTCAATCTCTTCTGGTTTATCATGAACACCAAAACGATCAATTATTGTCGAACTGGCTCCATTAAGCCCGATTAATTCTACTTCAGCACCTTGACGTCGCAACTTAATCACCGCTTTATCCAGTGAAGATACTGATGTGATATCCCAAAAATGTGCACGATTCAGATCGATCACAATTCTCTCTACCGCTTCCTTGAAATCAAATGCGGCGATAAATTTATCTGCTGAGCTAAAGAATACCTGCCCCACAACATGATAAGTCCGAGTATCGCTCTCCTCATCATATTCAGATTCAACATACATTAAATGGCTAATCTTGTTTGCAAAAAATAATGATGCCAACAGCACACCCACAAATACACCTAAAGCCAGATTATGTGTCCATACGACAACCAATACTGTCGTCATCATAACCAGATTAGAAGAAAGCGGGTGTTGCTTTAGATCGCG
>Ga0316190_10003631_pt1 | contig 11179 bp, 10 predicted proteins | sample Eddworburrow2_MG_FD_204929 | JGI IMG/M metagenome (GOLD analysis project Ga0316190, IMG submission 204929) | Coastal sediment microbial communities from Maine, United States - Eddy worm burrow 2 | ecosystem: Environmental > Aquatic > Marine > Coastal > Sediment | place: USA: Maine | collected... | reverse complement strand
GTTTCTAAGGCGATAATGTATTTTTAAAATTCCTAATTCCCAATTCCCAATTCCCAATTCTAAAATTCACTATTATGACTTTCTTGAACCCACGTTATTGGCTCTTATGGATTGGAATCGCCCTATTATGGTGTTTAATTCATTTTCCTTATCGGTGGCAATTAGCCGTAGGGCGACTGATCGGGCGCATTGCTTTTCGACTGGCACCGCGCCGCCGCAAAATTGCTGATATTAATCTAAAATTGTGTTTTCCTAAACTTAATAATACACAACGTAGGCAATTACTACGCCAACATTTTGAATCTTTAGGTATGGGTTTATTAGAAATGGCTGGCGCGTGGTGGTTGCCGGATGCGGTTTTAGAACCTTATGGACATTTTCAAGGGCTAGAGCATTTATACACTGCTTTGGAGCAGGGCAAAGGGGTTATTTTACTCAGTGCCCATTTTACCTCAATAGAAATGGGCACCCGTTTTTTGACGATGCACACTGCTATTCATGCCACTTACCGCCCCAATGAAAATCCTTTGATTGAACATTTTATGAAAAAAAATCGCGAAAATCGCGCCGAAAAAACGATCCCCCGTCATGCGGTGCGTGAGATGCTGCGTAGTCTCAAGCAAAATAAATCTCTTTGGTTTGGCACCGATCAAAATTTTGAACACAAGTATAGTGTCTTTGCTCATTTTTTTGGTATGCCTGCTGCTACCAACACTGCGATTTCTCGATTAGCACATATCAGTGGTGCTGCTGTCATCCCTTTTTTTACACAGCGTTTAAAACACAACCAAGGCTATCAAATCATTTTACAACCCGCGCTGGCGCATTTTCCGAGTGGAGACAGGGCACAGGATGCTGTGCGGATTAATCAATTAATTGAGGCGCAAACGCTTAAGGCACCTGAGCAGTATTTATGGGTGCATCGGCGATTTAAGACTCGCCCAAAAGGGGAAGGGGAGGTTTACTCTTAAATAAAAACACATTATAAATGCAAATTAAGAGTTAATTCGCATTATAAGGATTGTTTATTAAGAAGGGATTGAAGGATATATTAATCAGAATTTGCTATAGAGGTTCAGAAAAATAAATTCTGAGAAACCAAGCCTGAGAAAAGAAACTTGGGATCGAACCGTGAAATTATTTATCTGAAAAACTATAGCTAATTTTGGTAATGCCAAATAGGTAGTGATATAAACCTGACACTTGATGATCAAGTTTTTTTTAAACGAAAACAATATACTCAATGTTCAAGTTTTTAAAAAACCATAACGACAGGGATTGTATAATCGATGCGGATTAAAAAAAACCATAACGACAGGGATTGTATATAAGAAAGGATTAAAAAAAACATAACTGATATGTTATGAACGAAAACCCTCTGGCTAATTTTGGTGTGAGATATCTGATGAATTTCTGATAAAAATGAGCGATTTCCTCGCATTGCAGTATTGAGAAAAAGTTTTTTATGTGATTTGATCCGCGTTCCTAAAATCCTTTCTTATATACAATCCCTGTAGTTATGTTTGTAGTTATGTTTAAAAACTTGAAGATCGAGTGACAGGTTTTAAAAACTTGAGGTTCTTGCAAAACTCTGAAAAACGCCTTTTTTTAGAATAATTAAAAAAATATCAATAAAAACAAATCGTTGCATTATTCCCTTTTTATTTCAACTGATGAAAAAGCGAGTTTTGCAAGAGGCTCACCTGTCAGGTTTTTTCTGAAACGATTTAATTAAAAAATCAAATAATATCAAATGGTTACGTTTATCATGCCGGATCACAACATGCCATTCCGTCAGTCATTCATTTTAAATGCTGTCGTAGAAAATGAATAGCATCCATTTGATTTAGCATTTGATTTAGCATAAGTAAAGGCTTAAAAATTTTAGGTTTCTCAGATCAAAAAACCTCGAATTGGAAAATGACCAAATGTTGCTCATTAAGAAACTTGTTAAAGTATATTAGAATAAGCTAATGCGTTTCGTTGTACTCATTACTATAGTTCCACTGAAAAAAATTTTTTTTCATAAAAACTTGATTTTTTGAAAATTAAAGATTATTATGATCAATGTGAGTTAATTTTTAACCAAACTGGGAATGAATAATTTTTTAAAAGATTAAGAATTATTTGTTTTCATAAAGTCATTGTTAGTTTAGGAGTATATCTTAATATGAATGTGAATAAAAAAGCCTTTGCTAAAAAGGCATTGACGGGTGCGGTGTTGTTAGCTACGAGTCCAGCTTGGGCTAAAGGTGGAGGTGGTGGTAATTCTGTTGGGAAGGAGCAAATTGGTGTTACTCACTTGGCTTTGGACATAGTCCCAGGACAAAATGTTGCTTTTTGCACCAGTCCTGAAAATACCGCCACGAAAACAGGTAGTGATGCGACACCTAACGAGTTCAGTGTTGCCATCAATCCTTTTGAAACCAGTGCAGTGCCAATAAAGTTTTTTGTCCGCACAATTTGGCCAAGTGTGGATGATTACTATGTGGCATTAATCTACAGTCCAATGTTGTTGCCATCATCACCAATCATAACGAACAAGTCACGCAACTCCTTTCTACTTGACTTGAACTCGTTGGAGATTTTGGCGTTATACACAGTAGCTGGAACGCCACCCGGAAACTCGCTGACACTCAACCCACCCACACGCATAGGTAGAATTGCGCCACCGGTGAGTTCTGAGTTTGATTTTCTGCTCAATTTGGATACAAGTATTCTGGCAAGAATCATAGAAGATCAAGAAAATGTATACATTCAAGCAGTACTCATACCGAAGGCAGATTTTGATGCTCAGGAATACGGCCAAGCAATTATGTCTGAGGTGAATACTCTCCACTTTGTGAAGTTGGAATGTCCTGCAAATACTACCTCTGCTGCTGTAGATGATGAGGGTACACTTACGGTTACTGACCAGGAAGGTGATGTCCTGAAGACGAGTGTGACAGGTAGTGCTGAGGCAAGTGCGACTGTCACATTCGGTGCTGGCAAAGGCGGCGGATAGTTTCGATGGTCGATGAGTTGTATTAATAGTCAAATCAGATGAGGGGCAGATTAGCCAAGCTTAATTTGCCTCACGCCTGAACAATAACCTTTTATTTAATGGGGTCAATGTATTTGGCCCTTTTTTAATGATGCTGGACGGGGTTTTTTAGGATGCAGGACGAGATTGTAAATCCTGCTAAAAAAACTTGAACATCAAGTTGTTAGTTAATTCAAAGTATAATTCATGTCAAATGTGAATAAAAAAGCCTTTGCTAAAAAGGCATTGGCAGGTGCGGTGTTGTTAGCTACGAGTCCAGCTTGGGTAAAAACAGCAAGTGGAGGAGATGCTGTTGGGAAAAGCCAATTGGGTGTCAATCACTTGGCTTTGGATATAGTCCCGGGACGAAATGTTGCTTTTTGCGCCAGTCATGAAAATATCGCCACGAAAACAGGTAGTGATGCGACACCTAACGAGTTCAGTGTTGCCATCAATCCTCTTAAAACCAACACTGTGCCAATCAAGTTTTATGTCAGCACCATTTGGCCAAGTTCGCAAGATTACTATATAGCATTGATCTACAGTCCGACGTTATTGCTATCGCCAGCAATCATGACGAACAAGTCACGCAACGACTTTCTACTTGATTTGCACTCGTTGGAAATTTTGGCGTTATACACGGTGGCTGGAACGCCACCCGGAAACTCGCTGGCACTCAACCCGCCCACACACATAGGTAGAATTGCGCCACCAGTGGGTTCTGATTTTGATTTTCTGCTCAATTTAGATACAAGTATTCTGGAAAACATTACAGAAGATAATGTATACATACAAGCGGTACTAATACCGAAGGCAGATTTTGATGCTCAAAAATACAGTCAAGCAATTATGTCTGAGGTGAATACTCTCCACTTTGTGGAGGAATGTCCCCCAAATACTATCTCTGCTGCCAAAGATGGAGATGGTACACTTACTGTTACTGATCAGCAAGGTGATGTCCTGAAGACGAGAGTGACAGCTAGTGCTGAGGCAAATGCGACTGTCACATTCGGTGCTGGCAAAGGCGGAGGATAGGCTTTTCTGTTACCCTCCTATCCCAGAACCTGAAGATCAGCGAAGCGAAATAAACGAATGACTCTTTAAAACGAGAACAACCCACACAATGAAACAAGTCGCTCCCCTACGTTACGATGTCATCTTCAAAAAGGCTTTTAGTTACCCGCACCTTTTCACCGCGTTAGTCAAAGATTTTCTTGGCATCCAATTGAAAATTAATAAGGTAGAGCATGACAAAGTTTTTGTGCCGTAAAAAAAACACAGAACGACAGGGATTGTATATAAGAAAGGATTTTGGAAACCTGCATAAAATTGATAGAATCAACTTTTTTATCAATATCGCAAATGATCATTTTATTTCATACACTTGATAATCAAGTTGATTTTCGGTGTATGACAATTTTTTTTTAAAATCCTTTCTTATATACAATCCCTGTCGTTCTGTTTTAAGTTTAAAAAAAACTTGAACATCAAGTATTTTTTTCAGACGTGGCTAAATTTTTTGGTAATTCGTTTATCCACGTCATTCGTTGTACTTACTTATATATACTTAAAGTTGTGAACCAAAAATTATTAGAATTATTAAAACAAGAATTGACACTATTAGATAATGCCGTTGACGTACTCAAATTTTCTGAAAACAAATGTCGTACTATTGGTATCAAAGAAAAATACACACTTGATGAACTAGATAGATTTGAATCCTTAACCAGCCGTTTTGCCAGATTATGTGATATTTTACTACAAAAGATTTTCCGATTAATTGATGAAATTGATTTAGACAGGCAAGGCACTTTGAGAGATAGAATTAATCGCGCTGAAAAAAAAGGCATTATCAAAAATGCAGAACAATTTATTGAATGTCGCACCTTAAGAAATGAAATTTCCCATGAATACATGCCTGAAAATGTATTAACCATTTTTAAAAAAGTTTTAGAAATAACCCCTGACTTATTAGAAAGCGTTGAAACAGCAAAAACGTATTGTGAAAAATATCATTAAGGGAATCGGAAAAAATAATTTCTCGTTCCCACGCGCTGGCGTCAATTTGTACGCCACAAGAATTACGCGAGGTGTGAACAATGTGGAAAGATACCATTATAGAAGAAATTCAAAAATATCGAGATGAATATGCCAAAAAATTCGACTATGATCTAGGTATGATTTGTCAAGATATTAGACAGAAGCAAGGCCAGGGGGGACGACGTGTTGTTACTTTAAAAGCACGTCCCGTGAAGCAAATGCCAAAAAAATTGTAGTATCCACCATGAGCGTTCCGCTACTTCGTTGCGCGGGGTGGTTTGGTGGATACGCGCTATCCACCCGACATAATATTTTTATATTTCAATTAGTTAAAACGAATGACTCTTTAAACGAGAACAACCAACACAATGAAACAAGTCGCCCCCCTACGTTATGATGTCATCTTCAAAAAAGCTTTTAGTTACCCGAACCTTTTCACCGCCTTAGTCAAAGATTTTCTTGGCATCCAATTGAAAATTAATAAGGTAGAGCATGACAAAGTTTTTGTTCCGTCGGTGGGTAATGTAGGCACAAAATTTGACTTATTTGCCGAAGATAAAAAGAATCGAGTGATTGTCGAAATACAACATGCGCATTATTCAGACAGTTACGAACGTTTTATTTATTATCAATGTAGTGCGATGGTACAAACCATTATCAGCTCTAACGATTACAGTTTTCCAGTCACTGTCATAACGATAGTCTTTTTTACGGGCAAAAAAACGCCAAGCCCAGATAGCGGCATTATCGTGCATGATTTTGAACCAAGAGATTTTGTGACGGGTAAATTGCTTGATAAAGTTTATCAATGTAAACATCAACTCATTTTTGTGTTTACCAATGATTCAACTCATGCGAATATACCGAAACCCTGTCGTGAATGGATGCTGGCGATTGATGATAGCTTAGACGAAAAAGTGGATGAAGCTAAATACACCAATCCCTCAATTCAAACACTTTTTTGCGTGATTGAAAAAGATAAAATAACGCCTGAAGAGCGTGCTCGTATGAAGGAAGAATACAATCGCGAAGAAGCAAAGACACAAGCATTTAAAAAAGGTGAGCAGAAAGGTGAGCAGAAAGGTATAAAAGAAACAGCCCGTAAATTAAAGGCACTTGGCACCTTGACAGAAGAACAAATAGCCAGTGTAACAGGCTTAACTTTGAAAATTGTCAAAAAACTGTAACTCGATCATCAATCAAAAAAACAGAACGACAGGGATTGGAGACAAGAAAGGATTTTGGAAACGTGCATAAAATTGATAGAATCAACTTTTTTATCAATATCGCAAATGATCCTTTTATTTCATACACTTGATAATCAAGTTGATTTTCGGTGTATGACAAATCTTTTTTTTAATCCTTTCTTATATACAATCCCTGTCGTTCTGTTTTGATAAGGAATTATCAAAAATGCCGAACAATTTATTGAATGTCGCACCTTAAGAAATGAAATTTCCCATGAATACATGCCTGAAAATGTATTAGCTATTTTTAAAAAAGTTTTAGAAATCACACCTGACTTATTAGAAAGTGTTAAAACAGCCAAAACTTAATTTAGTACAACGGATTAGGGGATTGAACGGATGGATTGTGAGGTGTTTTGAGCCGCAAGTCATCCTCTGATAAAAATATCGGTTCGGTTCTGTCTAGCATCCTCATTAGAAAAGTTAAATTTGTTCTTAGGAATGAGGATTTAATAACTTCCGAAACTATTAAGCCAAACCTGACAGGTTTTAAAAACCTGTCAGGTTTAGTTTCGGGTATTATTGAATCCTCATTCCTTAGCAAAGAGTATAATGAATGGAAAGCTCCCCCTCATCAATCCGTTTAATCCCCTAATCCGTTGTACTAAATTTTTATTATAGGATAAAAAAAATTTATGGTACTTTCCAACCAAGGACACTCATTACGACTACGTCAAACAGTACCCGACGATGCCCCCACCCTACTCCGCGCCTATCAAGATGAATCTTTCATTCACCTGTTCCGTTCCAATAATGCAGAACAAACTGAAGAACAACTCCGCAAAGTACTCGCTAATCGTTTAGAACGCGAACCTGCCCAACTTGGGCATATAGAATTTATGATAGAACATCAGGAACATGGACCCATTGGCATCGCCCTACTGGGAGACTATACAGCAGTTCATCAACGTGCTGAATTTCTGATTGGACTATTTGACGAAAGCCGCCGCTCAATCGGTTATGGCACAGAAGCGACACTATTAGTACTTGAATTAGCTTTTAATTTCTACAAGCTCCATAAAATATATACCTATGTCTATGACTACAACGAAGACTCTGAAAAAAGCACCGAAAAAATTGGTTTTAAACAAGAAGGATTATTAGAAGATCATCACTACCTATTGGGTGAAAAACGGTTTGTCAGTTTATATATTAATGGGATGACAGAAGCACGTTTTCGCAATTGTGAACCCATTCGCCGCTACTCCCTGCGCCTACTAGGGCGAGATGTCACCCAAGTACCCCAAGTTATAAAAGTATCTGAAGAAAGTCAAATACCTGTTGAACAGGGGCAAAAATTTCTTGAAGCCTTGCGGGCAGGGCAGGTGAATTTTTCGGGTGCTTGAGTACAGGCGTGCAAAAATTTCTAGGGCAACCATTTTTCTATTGTCGTCAGGATCCATATTTTAGGATTGAAAACACAACGATCCTCAAAAAAACGCTTTTATTGGAAAGTCGAATTATTTAAAGCCTTACATGAGGCAAAATATAGCAAAGAGGATATTTGGGAATTGTTTCGCTTTATGGATTGGGTACTGACATTGCCCCAAGACTTAGAGCATCAATTTGAAGAATTTACCCAACAATATGAGGATGAAAAAAAAATGCCTTATGTCACCAGTATTGAAAGGAATGCCATTGCAAGGGGTATCCTGCAAAGCTCACAAGAACATGTCATTGACATTTTAAGAGTTCGTTTTAAACGAATACCTCAATCCTTGGTAAAAATGGTTTGCGCCATTGATGACTCAAAGCTTTTATCCAGACTGCTTAAAAAAACTGTTGTCATTGACTCCCTTGATGCGTTTAAACAACTGCTTGAAAAACAGGTATCGCGAGAGTCTTAATATAGCGTTTCCAAACAGTAAAAAACCTTCAAGGTTTCTAAAACCTTGAAGGTTGAGCGTTCCGCTACTTCGTTGCGTGATGTCGCACAAATACTATAATCAGCTCAATAAAAAATCCGTTGATTCCGCAAATCCGTTGTACTCTTAGTATATGATACTTTCTAACCAAGGCAACTCACTCATACTACGCCAAACGATGCCCGATGACGCGCCCATTTTATCACGCGCTTATGAAGACGAATCCTTTATGAGTCTTTATCGTTCTAACAATGCCCAACAAAATGAAGAAGAATTGCGCCAAATACTTGCCCAAAGAAAGCAAACTTCTCCTGCAAAGGTGGGCTACCTCGAATTTATGCTTGAACATAAAAAATATGGGGCTATTGGTGTCGCCGCCCTCGGCGATTATTCACCCATTCATCAGCGGGCAGAATATTTAGTCGGTTTATTTGATGAAAAACATCGTTATGCTGGCTATGGTATCGAAGCGACTTTACTTGTGCTAGACTTAGCCTTTAATACCTATAGACTCAATAAAATCTATTCCTATGTTTATGAATATAATGAATTTTCACACAAAAATATGATAAACTTAGGTTTTAAACATGAAGGCACATTAGAAGAACACCATTATTCAGTACAAAAAGATCGCTTTGTTAACTTATATGTTAATGGAATGACAGTCAGGCAGTTTCGCGAATGTAAAAAAATCCAACGGATGTCTCTACGCTTAGTCGGACATGATATTACCCAACCGACCCAAGTATTTGAAATGACTACAGAAAATAACATTTTGGACGATAAAGCGGGTAAACAATTTCTTGAAGGACTACGAAAACATATGGGATGAACCATAGCATGGAGTCCAAAGCTTCAGCTTTAGGGACGGTTCCAAAGCTAAAGCTTTGGACTCCAAGTACATCATATTATAGTGATAGATGGCATATAATAAATAATTATTAGGAATCAACATGTTACAATTAAAAAGGCCAATTTTTTTTGTGGTATTACTTTCATTGGTTGGGAGTTGTGATCATTCCCAGTTTGCTGAGGGACCAACCAGCACTCTCAAACCTGAGAGTGTTAAAGAATTCAGCGAAGAAAGAAAATTGGCAACCAAAATGTTTTCTTCGGTATTAACACGACTCCCGAATGGTCAAGTCAGTGCTGTCATTCATCGTCAAAATGACAAAGCTAAGATATATTTGACAGTTAACCATTCCGAAAAAACCTTACATGAACTCTGTCGGGAACAAGAAACGTGTGTTGGCGGCGTTTACTCCAGTGTGCTAAATAACAAAAATAAGGGGGAAATTCTTCATCGGGTGCATAAAACTAAAAAGATGGTAACTACCTGCGCTTGGCTTGAATCATATTCATCAGAATTTGGAGCCATGGACGAGGTGCTACAACAAGAAGTGATAGGAAGAGCATGGCATTGGGTAAAAGAGTGTTTTAAAGAATAAGTTTATTCAATTATTGGAGTCCAAAGCTTTAGCTTTAGGAACCCTATTATTGGAGTCCAAAGCTTTAGCTTTAGGAACCCTGCCAAAGCTGAAGCTTTGGACTCCAAATACATCAATCAATTTCTAATTCTTAATTTTCGAGGTGACAACAAATGAAGAGACTGATTCTTCTGATGACAGGACTCATTTTTTCAGCACCACTTTTAGCAGAAACGGTGTTTGAAGACTTTGAAAATGGTGCTGGCGGTTTTAAAGAAATTAATTCATTTTCCGTCTTTCAAGGCCGTTTTCTGTTTAAGGGTAATCGAAGCGACAATAATCGAATCGACGATTTTTCGTTTGCCGAATGGGATGATGCCTCCAATCCGGGAGGATGGACACCCGAACCCAAACATCCCAATTATTTTACTGATTTTGAAGTATCAGTGGATGCCGTTCGGGTGGGTGGTTCGGAAACGGCAGGTTATGGGCTGACAGTCTGTAACCGCAAAAAACCATTTGAAAACGCTAATTCTGTCAACTTTTATATAGAAGGCGTTGATGGGGTGAATAATAAGGCAACTTATACGATAGAAGTATTCCAATCACCACAAAAAGAAGAATTGGCACCACCACAAAAAGAAGTATCCCAAGAATTGCCACTATCGAAAAAATTTGTTGAGCAAGAATCTTCATCTGCCATTCTTTCTAATCAGAGCAACCTTTTGTCTATCCTTAAGATAGGTAATCATTTGTCATTTTCAATTAATGGTAGAAAAATCAAAGAGTTAGTAATAGAAACTTGTATCGGAGGCAGTATAGGACTACAAGCTTCAAATTTGCTTGATGTCGCCTTTGACAATTTTCGTCTATCACGTCTATCATCCTTTGCAACTGAATATTTTGATAAGGGATTAGACGGATTTCAAGGTCAAGGTGACTTATCCTTTATGCCTAGTAATGGCCAAATGTTGTTTCTGGGCGATGATTCTGATGAAATACAATCTTTGGCTTGGAATGGCGGTAACAATTCGGGCGGTCAATGGCCCAGCCCCGGACAAAGTAACTACTTTAAAAACTTTAATGCCTCTGTTGACGTGCGATGGGATGGCGGTTCAAATAGCGAGGGTTATGGCCTCTCAGTCTGTAACCAGAAAAACTCGTTGGAAAAAACTGATCATGTGCTCTTTCAGATCAGAGAAACAGGTGATTACACTATTAGTACCACTAAGAATCAGACACATAAGACACTGGTGGATTGGACACCATCTCCCTTGATATTCAAACACAAAGTGAACAAATTAGCTGTTGCAAAAAATGGCGATCAGTTATCGTTTTATATCAACGCCTACAATGTACAGCAACTTGTTATAGAAGAATGTGTGGGTGGAAGTATCGCTTTGGAAGCCTCCAATAAAATTGAAAGCATTGCAATCGACAACTTCGTCGTCACCAACTTTTTTGAGAGCAGTCTCGCAGCACTGTCTCCAAGCACTAACAAACCTCCCATTGCGAGTTTCAGTGTGACTCCCTCTTCAGGGAAAGCCCCTTTGATTGTTAACTTGGATGCCAGCGCAT
>Ga0316190_10003630_pt1 | contig 11180 bp, 9 predicted proteins | sample Eddworburrow2_MG_FD_204929 | JGI IMG/M metagenome (GOLD analysis project Ga0316190, IMG submission 204929) | Coastal sediment microbial communities from Maine, United States - Eddy worm burrow 2 | ecosystem: Environmental > Aquatic > Marine > Coastal > Sediment | place: USA: Maine | collected... | reverse complement strand
TGATGACGGGGAAATTATGGGCATCCGGCACAAAAACCATCCCTCAACGGAAGGAATTCAATTTCATCCGGAATCTATTATGACACCTTTGGGAAAACGGCTTTTGAGAAATTTTCTCAACAAAACCAAAAATCACTCACCAGTGATAGATGAGCGATAAAAAGGGGAAAACTCATTATGTTTAAGGAAAATCTTGGTAAAATTATTCAGAGAAACGACTTGACCGAAGCCCAGATGTCTCAAATGATCACCGATATTTTTTCGGGCAATGTGACTGAAGCTCAGATCGGCGCACTGATGGCCGGGTTGGCCACAAAAGGAGAAACTTTTGAAGAACTGGCGGGAGCAGCTCGAGCCATGCGCCGGAAAGCACTGCGTGTTCAAGCATCCAGCGCGACGGTTGTGGACACCTGCGGAACCGGTGGAGACGGCGCACAGACATTTAATATTTCCACCACAACAGCCTTTGTGGTTGCTGGGTGCGGAGTAACGGTTGCCAAGCACGGGAATCGCTCTGTATCGAGTCGATGCGGCAGCGCAGATCTTCTTGAAACACTGGGCGTTAAACTCGATACCGACCCTGAAATCGTTGAAGAAGCTGTCCGGGAAATCGGTATCGGCTTTCTTTTTGCCCCCCTTTATCACGGGGCCATGAAATATGCGGCCAAAGCAAGAAAGGAAGTGGGACTGCGCAGCATCTTTAACATGCTGGGGCCCCTTACGAATCCCGGCGGGGCCAATTGCCAGCTACTCGGAGTATATGCACCTGAACTGACGGAGATGTTTGCAAATGCCTTAAAGCTTCTTGGGGCAAAAAGAGCCTTTGTGGTCCATGGCCATGACGGACTCGATGAGATTACCGTTTGTGCACCCACCCGTGTTTCAGAGCTCAAAGACGGTCTTATCCGAACATTTGATATTTTCTCTGAACAATTTTTCGGTGAACAGGCGGACCCCAAAGATCTTTTGGGAGGAGATCCTGAAGAAAATGCCCAAATCACCCGAAATATCTTAGACGGCCAAACCGGGCCCAAACGGAATGTGGTCCTCATTAACGCTGCCGCGGCTCTGGTGGCTGCAGGATCGGCGGAGGATTTGAAGCAAGGGATCCGATTGGCTGAAACTTCCATTGATGAAGGTGCTGCAGCCGAAAAAATGAAAGCCTTGATCCAGTATACTCGGGAAAACGGCTAATGACTGAAGACATATTGAATAAAATCGTTAAAGATAAACGGCAGGAGATCGCTTTGGCAAAACAAAAATTGCCGGAACGCACACTTCGTGAAAAATGCTCTAAACCTCGAAGAAAACGCCAGTTTTTAAAGAACCTTGAAAAGCCCGGACCCTCCGGAGTAAATATCATTGCTGAAATCAAACGAGCCTCCCCTTCCAAGGGCGTTATTTGTGAAGATCTGGACCCTGCTGCCTTGGCCAGAGACTATGAATTGGGAGGTGCGGCGGCGCTCTCCGTACTCACCGATCAACTCCATTTTAAGGGGAGCCCTGAAGATTTGAAAATTGCCCGCGAGACAACAACGCTTCCGGTACTTCGAAAAGACTTTTTGATTTCCGCTTACCAGATTTTTGAATCTGCCGTAATGCAAGCAGACGCCATCCTTTTGATTGTTCGCCTCCTTGAACAGGAACAGCTCGAAGATTATCTCAGTTTATGCGATGAACTTGAGATGGATGCGCTGGTGGAAATTCATTCGGAAAATGATCTTGAAAAGGCTATCCGGGCAGGCGCCCGCCTGATCGGAATCAACAACCGCAACCTGCGGTCTTTTGAAACCGATATAGACACAGCTATCCGTATGAAATCCCTCCTCGGTCCCGATCAGGTGGCAGTGGCAGCCAGCGGAATCCAGACACGAAAAGACATTGAAAAAATAGAAGGTTCGGGAATCTGGAATTTTTTAATCGGTGAAAGTCTTGTCAAATCAAAAAATCCAAAGGATTTCCTAAGAATCCTTCAGGGATAAAATGTCCTGAAAAAGACCACCGGGGTAACAAAAATATAAACTTCTTGCATCAAACCCCGGCGAACGAATATAGTGATCACAATGTTTTTGTCATGAACGATCGATTTTGGATGATGGATGATGTTCATAAATAAATTCAGACCACGGGTTAAGATTTGTGGCCTAACCCGGATCGAAGACGCTATAGGATGTGGGGAACTCGGTGTCGATGCCATTGGATGTGTTTTTTACCCTAAAAGTCCGAGACATCTTACCCAAGACCGGGCCAGAGAAATTTGCGCTGCGGTGCCGGAACGGATAAAGACTGTGGGTGTTTTTGTCAATAATACCTATTCTGACATCATGCAGCATGTTGAATACTGTCATCTTTCCACTGTACAGCTCCACGGCCATGAATCCCCTGAACTGGTCCGCCGTCTTCGCAAAGAACACCTTCATGTGATCAAAGCTTTGTTCATCGACCACGAGCCTTTCCTGAAAGATGCTTCAGAATATCAGGCATCGGCCTTCCTGGTGGAATGCGGCCAAGGAAAGCTCCCGGGAGGAAATGCACTGGAGTGGAACTGGAAACTGGCCAAAAATTTCGGGGAAAAGCATCCGCTTATCATTGCCGGAGGCCTTGCTCCTGAAAATGTTGCGCATGCAGTGGAAATGAGCGCCCCCAATGCAGTGGACGTCAGTTCCGGTGTGGAAGAGGCCCCCGGCCAAAAGGATCTTGACAAAATCAAAGCCTTCATGGATGTTGTTTCCAGATGCGAAATTGTTAAAAATCCGGAAAATTGTTTTTAAGCGTTTTCCGATAGTTCAAAAATCTATCTGTTTACGAATTTATCATTATTAAAGAGGTAAAAACATGAGAAAAACAATAGAATTAAAACGGGTGGTGGTCACCGGTTTGGGGATGGTGACTTCATTGGGGCTGGACGTGCCCACGACCTGGGAAGCCATGGTCGCCGGCAAATCCGGCATAGATCAAATTACCCAATGGGGCGACTTGGAAGATATTAAAGCGCGATTTAAACTGGCGGAAGACTTTCCCATGATCGCCGGAGAAGTTAAAAATTTTAACATTAAAGATTTGGTTAAGCAAAGAAAAATCGGCTTTTCAAAAGAAGATCTAAAGCAGATTAAATATATGGATCCCTTCACCCAGTATGCTTATGCAGCAACACTGGAAGCAGTTTCTGATGCCAATGTAAATTTAGAACAAGGAGATATTGATGCTAATCGAATCGGCGTCATTATCGGTTCCGGCTTGGGCGGCCCCAAAACATGGGAAACAGAATTTGAACGTTTCTATAAAGGGAAAAAAGTGTCGCCCTTTTTAATTCCCCGCCTGATACCGAATCTGGCTGCCGGCAATGTCAGTATCTCTTTTAAGGCCAAAGGCGCCAATGCCTGTCTGGCAACAGCCTGTGCTTCCGGTTCCCATGCAATTGGTGAAGCTTTCCAGAGAATTCAGCTCGGAAAAGAAGACGCCATCGCCTGTGGTGGAACAGAGGCCGCGATTACACCTTTAACGATTGCGGGTTTTCATGCAATCAAAGCCCTGGCAGCAAAATATCAGACACCCCAAACCGCTTCCCGACCCTTTGACGTAGACCGTAACGGTTTTGTTATGGGAGATGGATCCGGCATACTGATCTTGGAGGATTTGGATCATGCCATCAATAGGGGGGCTAAAATCTATGCTGAAGTCATCGGTTTTGCCATGACCGGAGACGCCAGCCATATTACCGAGCCCAATGTTGACGGTGCCATTCGATGCATGAAGCTGGCTCTGGAGGATGCACAAATTGCACCGAACGACGTCGATTTGATCAACCCCCATGCAACATCCACACCCAAAGGTGACATTAATGAGGCCGATGCCATTAAAGAAATATTTGACGCGGGCAAAGAGAAACCCTTCATAACAGCCAATAAATCACAGCTGGGGCATTCTCTGGGCGCCATCGGAGGAATTGAAGCCATTTCCGCCGTATTATCCGTTTATGACGATAAAGTGCCGCCAATTTTGAACCTGGAAAAGATTGATCCGGAATGCCAGGGCCTGAACTATGTCATCGGCCAAACCAAAGAGGCAAAGATTGTTACGGCGCTTTCGAATTCTTTCGGGTTCGGTGGAACGAATGCAACCCTGGTTTTTCGAAAATACAGATAAAGTTCTAAGGTTCCGGGTTCGTTTCCGGCAACTGCTTTTTTTCATCTGCCACGAATAGACTGCTGTTATCTCAAAGATTCGATAAATTCACCCACAGCATGGACGCCGTTTCTGTCCACCAGTCGAATGGTCTCGGACCCAATGACGGCAATATCGGCTTTTCCTTTTAAAAAATCGATATCCGCTCGGTCTTTGACCCCGAAACCGAGGGCCAGCGGAAGCTCGGTCGCGTTTCGGCATCGTATAAGATAATCTTCCAGTTGTCTGGAAAAATCCGTATCCACGCCGGTGACCCCTTTTCTGGCCACACAATAGAAAAACCCTCTTCCAAAATCGTCAAGGTAATTCATACGTTCATCGGATGTTGTGGGAGAAAATATAAAGATCGGAGAAAGACGGCGTTTATCCATGGCCTCAAGGTAATCCTTCCCTTCTTCAGGGGGAAGATCCGGGACAATGGCCCCCTGAAGACCGTTTTCGGCCATGACGTCGACAAATCTCTCAACGCCGAATTTAAAAAGAATATTGTAGTAACTCATGAATAGAAAGGGGATTTCGAAAGTTTCAGCAACGGTTTTGGCAAAATCGATGCATTTTTTAACGGTTGCACCCTTGGAAATCGCTTTTTGATTGGCATGCAGAATTACAGGACCGTCCGCAATCGGTTCTGAAAATGGGATCTGCAGCTCCATCAGGTCGACACCGGCGCTGACCATCGATTCAATGATCTTGAAAGCATCCTCGAATGTTGGATATCCAAGGACAATATGGGTCATCAACAAAATCTCTTTCCGCTTCAGCCTCTTATTCAGATACGATTCAAGCATGATACCCCTCCGCTTTCTCTTTGATAAATTCCTGCCACTTGGGATCGCCAAATGCATCCGCAATGGTAAAGATGTCTTTATCTCCTCTCCCGGACTGGTTTATCAAAACAATATCCTTCGGGGTCATGGCAGAAGCCTCTTTGAACGCCTGGACGAAAGCGTGGGCTGATTCCAGAGCGGGTATTAAACCCTCTTTTTGAATCGTGAGGGATAGGGCATCCACAACCTCCCGATCGTTTGCAGCTTCATATCGAATTCGGCCGGTTTCTGCATATTGGGCTAAGATCGGTGAAACCCCGACATAATCCAGTCCGGCAGCAACACTATGGGTCTCACGCATCTGCCCGTCACTATTCTGGAGAAAATATGTTTTATACCCCTGGGCGACGCCGATGCTCGCATCTTTGGAAGAAAGTCTGGACGCATGCCGGCCGGTCTCTATTCCTTCTCCGCCGGCCTCAACGCCCACAAGTTCAACCGGATCATCCAGAAAAGCATTAAAAATCCCCAATGCATTGGACCCTCCTCCAACACAGGCATATATTCGGGCGGGGAGCGCATCGGCTTGCTCAAGGATCTGTTTCCGGGCCTCTTGTCCGATAATCGATTGGAAAAAAGATACCATTTCCGGAAAAGGATGTGGGCCGCACGCCGTTCCCAGCACATAATGTGTGGAATCCATGTTTGTCACCCAGTCCCGAAAAGATTCATTGATTGCATCTTTTAAAATTCGGGTTCCTTCCTTTACGGTGATGACTTCAGCACCCAACCGTTCCATCCAGAATACATTGGGACGCTGCCGCTGAACATCCACCTCTCCCATATAGATGGTACATTTGAATCCAAACTTTGCAGCCATGGTGGCGGTGGCCACACCGTGCTGTCCGGCACCGGTCTCTGCGATGACCCGTGTCTTTCCCATCCGTTTCACCAAAAGGCCCTGGCCGATAACGTTATTGGCCTTGTGGGCGCCGGTATGGTTAAGATCTTCTCTTTTAATATAAATTCGCGCGCCGCCGAAATGCCGCGTCAGATTCTGGGCAAACGTAATCGGTGTCGGGCGGCAGGAATAGGTGGACATCATGTCGACATACTCCTGCCAAAAGCCGGAATCGTTTTTTGCCGTTTGAAATGTTTCCACAAGTTCGTCGAATGTGGCAACAAGAATCTCAGGAAGATAGGCACCCCCGAATTTTTCATAATACCCTCTATCTTTCATCATCCACTCCTCCCAATGTCTGTGAGAAAACGAACTGATCTGTTCGACAATAAAGCTCTGAATAAATGGCTTTATTTTTCTGATCAAAATGCAAAAACCGCTTAACAATAAGAACCGGTGTATCTGCTTCAACCTCCAAATTTTGTGCTTTTTTTCCGGTTAAATAGCCGATTCCAAAGTTCTGTACACCCCCTATGGGTTGCATGTAGTATTGCTCATCCACAATTTGTGCCAAAGATCTGTGGGACAGGTCTATCTTGTCAATCCCTGGAAAAATTGTTTCATGCAGATAAATATCCTCGATAAGGACCGGTATTTTTTCAACTTTGCTCAGCCTGGAAAAAAAATAGGCTTTCTTTTTGGAAAAAGGATTTTCCGGATCACGTCTGATGGATTTCAGTCGGATTTTTTTCAGGATATGGGTCGTCACCGACATCCCTTTTTTATGAAATGCTGAAGTCGTTCCGGCCAGAGAAAAAAGATCGAGCTCTTTCTGCGGTTCACAAACAAAAGTCCCTGAGCCCCGCTTTCGCATCAGCAGACGTTTTCGTACCAGAAAATCCGTGGCCTGCCTGGCAGTCGGCCTTCCGATACCGTAGCAAGAGGCGAGGCTGTTTTCCGACGGAATCCTTGAACCGGGGGGGTATTCTCCAGATCGTATTTTGGCCAGTATGATGTCTGCCAGCTGATGATATAATGGAATTGGAGATTTAATATTCAGCATCCATGATGCCTAATGCTTTTTGGTCAAGTTGTCAAGACATATTTTCCCAATAAATCCAAAAAAACAAATATGAAAAGGATCACTAAAACCTGAACTCCCTCGAAAAGGTTTTGTTTGAATGAGCCCCCATTTAAATGGCCCTCACCAAACCAGCTTTTGCGAAAAAGTTCGAGAGCAACAACTTTCAATCTTCCTTCTTTTTTTCTCATATAGACTTATATGGGCCTCCGGTTAATTTATTGACATATCGGCCCTTTTAAGATTAATTGTGGAGTTTAAAGATTTTCTATGATATTTTATGTTCTTACATTTTTTTCTTTTGAACATCCAGGATCGGAAACCCCACAAATGAAACCGTTGGCTGCTCAAACTTTTTTACAGTCTATAATTAATAGATTGTCGGGGAAATCTCCTGATAATTACAGTATTGCCATCGGCGCGGTTTTAAGGAAAAGGGGGATCATTACCGAAAAACAACTCCAGGATGCCTTAAAAGTGCAAAAAGAGAAACTCTATACACTGGGTAAGGCCGTTCGTTTAGGGCAGATCATCGTTGAACTCGGTTATGCTCCAGAAGAGAAACTGGTCGAGGCGGTAAACAAAGAATATCAAATTTCAGTTAAAACACTCTCTGACGACATAAAAGGACTTGTCAAAAAAAAGCGTGAAAGCTTTGCTGAAGGCCTTCCGCCAACACGAATTCCCATCTGGTTTCAGATTTTTGCTGCAATCATGGTGATTATCATCACCACCATTTCGGTGCCGAGTTTTTTCATTCTGAGCCATCAAAAGGAAAAACTTTACAAGCAAACCGTCGAAATCGGTAAAGTCAGTATCAACTACTTTACCAACAACGCATCGATCCCACTCCTTGAAGACAATATTTTAAGACTTAATTCATTGATAAAAGATGCCTCCCATGTTGAAGGAATCCTTTATGCGATCATTATTGACCACAATCAAACCATAAAGGCGCATTCAGACATAAACAAGATTGGAAAGACTTTTGAGATGTTTCCCAAAACAGAAGATGTCAGAAGAGAAGGAGACCTTACTTACTTTAATTTCTTCTCGACATCGGGTGAGCATGTTTTAAATTTGACCCGCCCTATTCTGTTCAAAGAAAAAGAATTGGGCAAAGTATATGTTGGGGTATCCATCGATTTTATCGAAAAACTCATCCATAAAGAGCGATTGGCCATTATCGTGATCACCATTTTTATTCTCCTTTTCGGAAGTGGCATTGCGCTCTTGCTTGGAATCCGATTTTCCCGACCTATTTCAAATCTTGTCCTGGCAACCCGGGAAATCGGTTTGGGAAATTATCAACACAAAATAATACTGGCCAGAAATGACGAACTCGGAAGCCTGGCCACGGCATTCAATCGGATGGGTGAAGAGCTTTGGAAAAACGCTTTGATGCAAAAATCCTTTGGCAAGTATATCGGTTCTGAAGTTCTTGAAATGATCATGGCCGATCCTGAAAGCGACTGGCTTAAAGGTCATAGGAATGAGGCCACCATTGTATTTGTCGATATCAGAGGATTCTCATCCTTCTCGGAGATCAATGAGCCTGAAGAAATCGTGGAAAAACTCAATGAATACTTTGAGATTGCAACACAGAGCATCCAAAATCACGGCGGCTATGTTGACAAGTTCATCGGTGATGCGGTCCTTGGTGTTTTTGGGGTTCCGGTTTATCATAAAGATCACGCAGAACGTGCTGTAAGGTCAGCAGCGCATATGCAAAAAGAGTTCCTGAAAAGGCAAGAAAATGGGAATGTTCTCCTTCAAGCCGTTGGAATCGGGATTAATTCCGGCGTCGTCGTCTCAGGAAACATAGGTTCCCAGGATAGGATGGAATATACGGTTATCGGAGACAGCGTAAATCTCGCGGCACATCTATACAGACTGGCCAACCCCGGTGAAATTATTATAAGTAAAAGTGTTTATTCAAAAATAAAAGAGATGGTTCAGGCAGACCCCCTCCCGTCACAAAATATAAAGGGCAAAACTGAACCGGTGGAGACGTTTAAGCTGATTCGCATAAAGGAGAAGCATCATGCCGAAATCGGCAAATAGGAAAAAAACAATTTTTTTTAAATTTTTCCTGCTCAATTTTCTGTTTCTTGCAGCATGTGCTACTGGTTCGCCGAAGCATCGGGACGTTTCTAAAGGGTTCATAAATGACGATTTTGTTATCGTGAAGACCACCGACAAAGACACCCTTTCTTCCCTTGCCGCCGACCACTTAAACGACCCGACAAAAGGTTGGCTTATCGCCGAATTCAATGACATAAAAACACCGACTCCCGGCCAAACCTTGATTATTCCGTTCTCACCCATTCACAAAGGCGGCCTTAAAACCGATGGTTTCCAGACGATTCCTGTACTGGTCTATCATAAATTTTCTAAAAACAGGTCGGGGGAGTCGTCTGTTGCCAAAGCCGACTTTGAAGCCCAGATGAATTATTTGAAGGAAAGCGGATTTCACGTTATATCACTCGATCAATTATTAGACTTTATGGATTATAAGGAACAGCTTCCCGAGAAATCGGTGGCCATAACATTTGACGATGCATGGGGCTCTATATACGACATCGCTTTTCCCGTATTGAAAAAATATGGCTTCCCTGCCACGTTTTTTATTTACACGGATTTTATCGGTGGCGGGAAAGCCATGTCCTGGGACCAAATACAAACGCTGTCAGAACAAGGGTTCGATATCCAATGCCAAACCAAAACTCACCGGAACTTGACGAAACGAAAAAAAAATGAATCGTTTGAAGAATATTTCAAAGCCCTTGAAAAGGAAATCGATTATCCCAAAACGTTGATTGAAAAGAAACTGAAAAAGAAATGCCAATATCTGGCGTATCCCTACGGAATAACAAACGACCTCATCGTCGCTTTTTTAAAAAAACAAGGCTACAGGGGTGGATTCACCGTTGAACGGGGATCGAATCCATTTTTCGTTGATAAATATCGGATCCATCGCTCAATAATACACGGCAAATATGATATTGAAAGTTTTAAAAATAATTTATCCGTTTTTCAGAAGAACGAATTGAAATGAAACATGCCTTAATCGTTTTCAGCCTGATCATTGTTCTATATTTTCTTGCCGGGTGCGCAGGTGTACTTGAGGCTTTCGGGGATTTTAACGAAAAATTTTCCAAGGAAACTTCAGATAAAGCCTCTCAAGGCAAAGCGGCCTTCTCAACTTCTCATTACATTGAAAAAGCAAAGGCGCTTGAAAAAAATGATGAATTACAAGCTGCACTTTTTTATTTCAAGGTTGCCAGCGCATTAAGTCCGAACGACCCGGATATTGCCGATAAAATATCCGATTTAGAATCGAAGGTTGTTCACAAATCCATCGAGCATTTTCAGAAAGGGGTGAAATTTTACAAAGACAAACAATTCAAAGAAGCCCGATATCACTTTCTGACGGCCCTCAGATACAACCCCGACAATAAAGAAGCCCTCGATTATCTGCAAAACAAATTAATCCCAAAAGAATATATTTCCTATCGAGTTTCGGAAAACGATACCTTAAATTCCATATCCGAAAAATTTTACAAAAACCCGGAAAAAGCTTTTCTGATCGTCTATTTTAATGATCTTAAACCCGACACAAACCCTTTGCCCGGGACCTTTCTCAAACTCCCTATTCTTGAATCAAAGTTTGTCCGACCCGCCCTGAACATTCCCAAGGAACTGCTAAAGGCAGAGAACTTATCGAAAAAAAGACAATACAAAGCGGTTGTAAGTATCACCGAAAGAATCTTACAAAATGATCCGACGAACCCAACTGCCGTTGAATTAAAAAATTCCGCCTACTATCAGTTGGGACTGCAGTTAAGCCGTGAAAAAAAGTATGGCGAAGCCATAGACATGTTCAAAAAAATTACACCCGAATCTGAAGTCGTTAATAAATCCATTCAAGACGTCATCGAAAAAGAATTGTCAGAAGCGGAAAATTATTTGAAAGAAAAGAAATATACAGCAGCAATAGCCGCTGCGGAAAATATTTTGAGCCATGACAAATCGAACAAAGCAGCCAGAGACATTCTGAATACCGCCGTGTGTCAAAGCGCAAAGAGCTTGCTTATCCGCAAAAAATATGCCGAGGCATTAAGCATGGTTAACCGCGCAGAGCCTGGATATGAATGTGTCGAAAAAACCAGATCTTCAGTAAAAAATGCAATGAAAAAACAGGCTGAAGTTCACTATCTTCAAGGCGTTAAATTCTTTCTGAACG
>Ga0316190_10003628_pt1 | contig 11181 bp, 6 predicted proteins | sample Eddworburrow2_MG_FD_204929 | JGI IMG/M metagenome (GOLD analysis project Ga0316190, IMG submission 204929) | Coastal sediment microbial communities from Maine, United States - Eddy worm burrow 2 | ecosystem: Environmental > Aquatic > Marine > Coastal > Sediment | place: USA: Maine | collected... | reverse complement strand
ACATTCCAGAACTTCTCATTGCCACCAAGTACATTGTGACAGCTGTAACAGTCAATGTCGTTTACCACTGTGTGGGGGAAATCAGTCATGGCGGCCTGAGCCCAGGTCGTCATTAACAACAGAGGAAATGCAAGCAGCAGATATTTGAGTGCTTTGTTATTCATTTAATCTTATTCACTACCGCTAAAACTGCGCCTAAGCTGACGATACTGCCGAGCAGGGATAAGCCGTCTATCCTCTTTGCTCTCCATAGCAGCCTGCACAAGGTGCCCAGTACAGCAGAGCGCAAGATTAAAAACATGAGTTTAGGAACAAAACCCCTTCAACGAGGGGAGATTTCATGGCACTAAAGCAGGAGTAGGCCTCAGCCCCATCAACCGGCATAAAAGGAGCACGAACCCCAAACGATTCTCCAACAAGGGGAGAGAAACGGCATATCTACTAAGCCTGGTCATGGCAGAAAATGCCCCAATTAATCGGGGCATTTTCTGTACTGTTCAGGGACTGCATTTTCACATAGCTTTCACTTCATGAAGAACCCTGCACGTATTTCAGCTAAGGCGTAGGAACAGGTTCCAACTTGACCGCATCCACATAGAGCTGATGATGAAGACCAAAACCTGATCCACTCAATGTGATAGAGGCCGTGTCTCCTGCATCGAAGGTGAAGGTCCCTATCAGCATCCAATCCCCACCGGAAGCTCCTGTCCTTTGATTGATCGCAACCGGGGTCTCACCGCCACTGTGTTGAACCGTGTATACGGCATTCTCATTCCAGATAGTGCTTTGCTGCAGCCAAGCATAGACATTGTAGTCCCCTGCATTTTCTATTTGGGGCTTCCAGGTGGCCGTCAGCGCACTTTCATCCGGGTTGTTCCTATGATTCCAGGTGGTGATATAACTTCCCCTGTATGCAGCACCAGACAGAATATCCCGCAGCCAGTTACCCGCATCGCTATGGATTACATCCACATTATCCAGATAAATATTGTTGGTTGCGCTCGTTACGAACACTGAGCTACTAACATTAGCACCAACGTTGCCTGCAGCATCAATTGCAGTTATCGGCAAAGCATAGGATTGATCTGCCGTGCCAAGTGGAATGGGCAGTTGATAACTATAGGTTCCATCGCCGTTGTCCGTCATCGCCTCGGCACCACTACCGCCAAAGCTGGAGACATCAATGGTAACGCTTCCACCTGCCATGTCACCATCCGGATCGGTCACACTTACGATAACATCAGCAACACCGGTACCGTCGTTCGATGCCCAGCGCAACCCTTCAAAGCGATTGATTACCTTCGGACCCAAAAATGGGGTTCGCTCATAAGGAATCGCTCCATGACACGACGCGACACAAGTATTGTTACCTGCCACACTTTTGCCATAACCTGGCAACTGCTGGCCAAAGCGTACATAACTTCCCGTGCTATCCGCCAGATCATTGGCTTCTACGTATTTTTCGAAGTAGTTGATGGCTCTTCCATCGGCCCAGACATCATATGGCCACTCACCGCCATTGACCATGTCGATAGATGAGAACTCAGGGTCGGAATCATCGACAATAATATCGGGGATACCATCTCCATTAGTATCAATGCCGAGTTTGTCTGCCACGAGCACTCCTGTTGATGAGCCAGCTGCAAGCTCTACATAGCCAGTGGTTCCTGCAACAAAATTATAGGAACCCAACGAAGCCCAGCCATTAACCAGAACCGGTGCCCGCATACTTATGGCAACCGTTGTCGATCCCCCATCATAATAGACCGTGAAGTTGGCACTAGCACTTTGGTTGCCATTGACTCTCCATTGGGTATAGACACCAAAATTACCACCAGCGGGAAGGTTTGGCCTCCAGGTAGCCGTTGAGACAGGGCCAGGGTTTGGTTTTACATAGATATGATCCAAACCCGGGGTTCTGTCAGTGGTTCCCGGTGTACTGGCCAACTCCCCGGTTCGAGTCATATGGTTGGATTTTGACCCATGGACGTTATGGCAGGTGGCACAAGCCGGACGACTGTCCTCAACCCCATCGTAGTCCGTATCGGCCAACGTACCTAAGGTATTGGACCAGATATGTACAGAATGTGCGCTGTCGAATTGAGTGCCAGTGGCCTTATAATTACTCTGCTCGCCGACATTTTGAATTGCGCTCTGATCATGACAACTCACGCAGATCTGTTCATTCGCTACCGTGCTGGATGTGCGTAGGCGATAGCTGTCACCCCAGGGGTTAACAACATCACCTGTAGCCTCATCGATCTCATAGGTGCGATGTTCGTGGTCAAAGTGCTTTTTGTTGGCATCATGACATTCCAGGCAATCATTGATGCTCTTGCCATGTCCCGTCGCCCAGTAGCCATAAGTGGTGTTATCACCCACAACATTTGGCGCATAGGTGTACGGGGAGCCAACCGGATTGCTGATACTCTGTTGCGCATCATGACAGGTGGAACACCACTCGCCCTTGCCCTCCTTGAGGGTCAGAAGGTCATCTTCATAGACGCCACCCAACTTAAAGTTCGCCTTGGCGCCAACAACCGGATCCATCAGGCCATCCGGGCTGTTGGGAAAACCACCACCAGGGCTGTGGCAAGCATCACAGACCGTGGTTGTTTCCAACGGTTGGTAATCCGCAAACATAGCCTGATGACAGACATTACAATCGGTAATGCCCGGGCCTTTGCCGGTGTTATCAAAATGGGTGGCATGGCTCTTCAGGAGGTTACTCAGAAATGTAACTTCAGCCCCATCAACCAGCGCACCACCCTCAATGGTCAGAGTCGCACCTGGCGCCACTTGGATACTGCCGGCCACCCGATAGGGACCATCCGCCGCAGCCCATACGGTATCCTCAGTAATAACCCCACTCACATTCGTCACTGCGAATGCCGTGCTGGCCATTACCGACAGGATCGTTAATAACCCTATCTTTGTCACTCGATTAAACATGAGATACCTCCCTCTTGACACAATGGCCGCCCCCAAAAATGGACGGCAGGAAACAACCCCCTGAAAGGGGCTATAGAGACAAAAACATAGGGGAAATAGCATCACCAGGCGCAATCAATCATGCAAAGCGCATCGGGTGAATGGAGACTACTGAGATGTCTTGGGTAGAGCCTATTGGTGTATACAAGTCATCCCTGCACGCTCTTGCTGCTACCCTCAGGTTGTTTGTTGTTGAAATATTTTTAGAGATCCATTGACAGCTCATAATACACAAGTTAGATAGAGGGATAAGGAATTAGGTTCCTGAGATGCTAGACAGGCTCATGACCCTGAACAGAAATACAGCAATCCCAACCTACTACTAATACACCAACAACCTTTATCCCTCAGCCCAATGCCCAAACTGCGTTAACGACCAGCTCCCTTGACCACACACTCATCTTGGTGATCACCAAAATCAGATCCCAGGCATTGGTCACGGGAACGTTTCAGCAACTTGAATAGGCATTCATGGCCTCAGGGCGGAGCTTAAGAAGATAGCTCAGCATATGGCTCATAAGGCTTTGCTTGAATTAAACCAGAACAATAAGTAGTTCATGATACATCTTTATGTCCTCAAAACAGGGCAGAAAATTCACGGGGCCTCACTTACAAACAAGATATAGAGATTCTAGATAAAAATCTTTCGCCAAAAAAAATGCCCCGATAAATCGGGGCATTTTCCGTACTGCTCAGGGACTGCATTTTCACATAGCTTTCACTTCATGAAGAACCCTGCACGTATTTCAGCTAAGGCGTAGGAACAGGTTCCAACTTGAGCGCATCCACATAGAGTTGATGATGAAGACCAAAACCCGATCCACTCAATGTGATAGCAGCCGTGTCTCCTCCATCGAAGGAGAAGGTCCCTATCAACATCCAGCCGCCACCAGCAGCTCCCGTTCTTTGGTTGATCGCAACGGGCGTTTCACCGCCACTATGCGTGACTGTGTATACAGCATTCTCATTCCAGATCGTGCTACTTTGCAGCCAGGCATAGACGTTGTAGTCCCCTGCAGTTTCAATCTGGGGTTTCCAGGTGGCTGTCAGCTCACTCTCAACGTTGTGCCTGTGATTCCAGGTGGTGAGATAACTTCCTCTGTATGCATCAGTCGATACAATATCCCGTAGCCAGTTATCTGCATGGGCATGGATTACATCCGCATTATCCAGGTAGATATTGCTGGCCCCACTTGCCACAAACACGGAACTGCTGATGTTCGTGCCCACATTGCCTGCCGCATCGATTGCCGTGATGGGAACAGCATAGGATCTATCAGGTGTATCAAGTGGAATAGGAAATTGATAGCTATAGGTTCCATCTCCATTATCTGTCATCGCTTCAGCGCTTCCTCCGCCTAAGCTTGATGCATCAATGGTGACGCTACCCCCAGCCATATCCTCATCCGGGTCAGTCACGCTTACGATAACATCGGCAACACCGGCACCGTCGTTTGACGCCCAGCGTAGCCCTTCAAAGCGATTAATGACCTTGGGTCCCATGAAAGGTGTTCGGGGATAAAGAAACGCGCCATGACAGGTGTTACAGATATGGTTTGTACTCACCCCTTTATTCCAACCAACGGTAGCAGAGCCAAATCTAGCGTAACCGGCAGTGCTATCCGCCAAGTCAGCAGTTTCAATGTAGCCCTCGTTATAATTGATCGCTCTTCCTTCAGACCATCTGTTCACTGGCCATTCACCGCCATTCACTTCATCAACGGAAGAGAACTCAGGATCCAGATCATCCATGATGATATCAGGCGTACCATCAGCATCCGTATCAAAGCCCATTTTGTCGGCAATCAGAAGCATAGTGGAGAGCCTTGAACTCAGTTCCACATAGCCTGACGTTCCTGCAGAGAAATCATAGGTGCCCATCGAGACCCACTTGCCCCCGGTACCATGCTGTGAGTGGCTAACAGTTGTGGAGCCTCCATCATGATAGACCGTATATTCACCCACTCCCAGACCACCATTCTTTTTCCACCAGCCGAAGACCTCAAAAGTACCCGCACTGGGCAGATCAGGCCTCCATGTAGCTGTAGAAAAAGGCCCAGGCGCTGGCTTGAAATAAACAAGATCAACACTACGCGTACGATCATCTGTACCCGGCGTGCTGGCCAACTCACCGGTGCGAGTCATTTTATGAGATTTAGACCCATGAACATTGTGGCAGGTCACGCATCCCGGACGACTGTCCACGACGCCATCATAGTCCGTATCGGCTAGCTTACTCGACAAGGTATTGGACCAGACGTGCACATCATGTCCACCGGTAAATTGGCTATTAGGTTTTTTCAAATTACTTTGGTCGCCTGCATTTCGAATTGCGCCTTGATCATGACATTTCACACAGATCTGTTCATTCGCGACCGTGTTGGATGTGCGTAAACGGAAGCTGTCACCCCACGGATTAACCACATCACCTGTAGCCTCATCGATCTCATAGGTGCGATGTTCGTGGTCAAAGTGCTTTTTGTTGGCATCATGACATTCCAGGCAATCATTGATGCTCTTGCCATGTCCCGTCGCCCAGTAACCATAAGTGGTGTTATCGCCCACAACATTTGGCGCATAGGTGTACGGGGAACCAACTGGGTTACTGATACTCTGCTGCGCATCATGACAGGTGGAACACCACTCGCCCTTGCCCTCCTTGAGGGTCACAAGGTCATCTTCATAGACGCCACCTAAGGCGAAGTTTGCCTTGGCACCTATAACAGGATCCATCAGACCATTTGGGCCAGGAAAGGCACCGCCAGGACTGTGACAATCATCACAAACCGTGGTCGTTTCCAGCGGTTGATAATCCGCAAATTTAGCCTGATGACAGACATTACAGTCAGTAATACCCGGGCCTTTACCCGTATTATCGAAGTGAGTGGCATGGCTCTTTAGCAGGTTGCTCAGGAACTTGACTTCAGCCCCTTCAACCAGCGCCCCGCCCTCAATTGTCAGAGTCACGCCTGGCGCTACCTTGATACTGCCAACTACCGTATAGGGACCATCTTCTGCGGTCAAAACGGTGTCTTCAGTTATCGCTCCACTAATTGGTGTAATTGCATATACCGCGCCTGTTACCACCAATAGGCCCATGAATAGGCCCATCGTAGTTAATCTTTGTAACATGAGGTATCTCCCTATCAAATTAAGACAATTTTTAAACTCTCTTCCGGCAAAACCGTATTACCACAATCACTATAATGCTTTTTTACTGGGAGCGCAGCATATATAGCAAGATGGATATGAGCAGACAATAATTCGCATAATACGAACAATAAACCAATAATAATCGACTTTTTCTGATCATCATATCTGCCTAACATAATCCTGTAGTTAACCCCAATGGAGAATGTTATGCAGATTAAAATTCAAGCTCAGAGTTTTTCTCTTACCAGTGCTCTACAGAGTCATGTCCAACGACGCCTGCGTTTTGCACTCACTTCCAGTACAGATCATATCCAGCGGGTAATGGTGCGGCTATCTGATATTAATGGCCCACGCGGAGGTCAGGATAAGCACTGCCGAATTCAAATTGTACTTAAAGGCATGCCCGATGTGGTGATCAATGATACAGAGAGCAATCTCTATGCAGCCATCAGCCGGGCTATTGGCCGTGCCAGCCGCTCAGTGGCTCGTCGCCTCAGGCGCCAACAGACATTAATGCGTAATGGCGGGCTGTCTGCTAATGCAATCCTGCACACCAGTGGTGCCAGGTCTTGCCCTGCATGAACCTGCAATTAAATTTAGGAGCTTATCCATCATGAATATGCAATCAGCAACGACCATCACACGCACACAGGGTGCGAGCATGGCCACTAACAAGGTCATTCGCAATACCTACATGCTACTCTCCATGACCCTGCTATTTAGTGCATTAGCTGCAGGCGCATCAATGGCTTTGAACCTTCCTCATCCAGGGATATTGCTCACCCTTGGCGGCTATTTTGGGTTGTTGTTTTTGACCTCAAAATTCCGCGATAGCGCACTGGGTCTGGCTTTTGTTTTTGCTCTAACCGGTTTCATGGGTTACACACTTGGCCCAATACTCAGCGCTTATCTTAGTCTGCCCAATGGTGGACAGATCGTGATGAATGCCCTGGGGGCTACCGGCGCAATATTCCTGGGACTGTCTGGCTATGCACTCACCAGTCGCAAGGATTTCAGTTTTATGGGTGGCTTTTTGATGGTGGGTATCCTGGTGGCCTTTCTGGCTGGACTAGGTTCTATATTTTTTGAAATGCCCGGACTCTCCCTAGCCGTCTCAGCCATGTTTGTTCTCCTGATGGCCGGGTTAATCCTGTACCAGACCAGTGAGATTATTCACGGTGGAGAGACTAACTACATCATGGCCACTGTGACCCTGTATGTCTCTATTTTTAATCTCTTCACCAGCCTACTGCATCTACTCGGTGTACTGGGTGGGGATGACTGATACCTGAGTGCAGCATAACAGCAACAGTAAGTGCAATAGACCACAACATCCTTGATGGCAGGGGCTATTGCACTTTCCCAAAACTTTTTCACTGAGTAAGAAACATGACAGATCAAACACCAAAGATTATTTGGACAAAAATTGATGAAGCGCCAGCATTGGCAACATACTCCTTGCTGCCTATCGTTAATACCTTTACCAAGGCAGCCGGTGTTACTGTTGAAACAAGAGACATCTCACTTGCCGGTAGAATCATCGCCACTTTCCCTGAGAATCTAACTGAGGATCAAAAGATCCCTGATGAACTGGCTCGACTGGGTGAGCTGGCCAAAACACCAGAAGCCAACATCATCAAACTGCCAAATATCAGCGCCTCTATCCCGCAATTGAAGGCCGCTCTCAAAGAGCTGCAAGAGAAAGGCTACGATCTTCCAGATTACCCAGAAGATCCAAAAACCGATACTGAAAAGGAAATCAACGAGCGATATGCCAAGGTTCTTGGAAGCGCTGTAAACCCTGTTCTTCGCGAAGGCAACTCAGATCGCAGAGCACCCGGCGCAGTAAAGAGCTATGTGAAAAAGAACCCACACTCAATGGGTGCCTGGAGTCCGGATTCAAAATCTCATGTTGCCACCATGAGTAGCGGTGATTTCTGCTCCAATGAGAAGTCCACGACTATGAGTGCAGCGACTGATGCCAAAATTGAGTTTATTGCTCAAGACGGAACTGTCACTACGCTTAAAGAGTGTGTGCCGCTGGAAGCAGGTGAAGTGGTTGATGCCACCTTCATGAGCAAAAATGCCCTAATCCATTTTCTCACAGAGCAGATAGAAGAGGCCAAAGCACAGGGGGTACTCTTTTCTCTGCACATGAAAGCCACCATGATGAAGGTCTCTGATCCCATCATCTTTGGTCACTGCGTTAAGGTTTTTTACAGGGATGCCATTGAAAAACATACAATGGCAATTAAAGAGCTCGGCGTTAATTTCAACAATGGCCTGGGTGACCTCTACGCTAAAATCCAGAGCCTGCCTGAGATTCAAAAAAGCGAGATCGAAGCAGACATACAGGCTGTATATGCCAACAGCCCTGCAATCGCAATGGTAGATTCCGACAAAGGAATCACCAACTTGCATGTACCCAGCGATGTAATCATCGACGCCTCCATGCCAGCTGCCATTCGCACCTCTGGCCAGATGTGGAATCCAGATGGCGAGTTGCAGGATACCAAGTTTGTCATCCCTGACCACTGCTACTCACCACTCTATCAAGCAACCATAGAGGACTGTATCGCCCATGGTGCACTGGATCCAACCACCATGGGTACTGTTCCCAATGTCGGCCTGATGGCAAAGAAAGCAGAGGAGTATGGCTCTCACCCAACAACCTTTGAGGCCCCAGGTGATGGCGTCATTCGAATAGTTGATAGCAATGGCAACACCATCCACGAACATCAGGTCGAAGAGGGTGATATCTGGCGCATGGTGATGGTGAAAGACGCACCGATTCAGGATTGGGTAAAGCTGGCGGTAACCCGTGCAAAAGCAACCGGCTGGCCTGCCATCTTCTGGCTGGATGAAGAGCGGGCACACGGACGCGAGCTTCTCAAGAAGGTAAATCATTACCTGAAAGATCATGATACAGAGGGATTGGACATCCAGATCATGTCCGTTTATGAGGCTGCAAAACGCTCAATAGAGCGCGCAAGAGCCGGTGAAAACACCATCTCTGTAACCGGCAATGTGCTGCGTGACTACAACACCGATCTCTACCCTATTCTTGAGCTGGGCACTAGCGCCAAGATGCTCTCTATCGTGCCGCTGATGAATGGCGGAGGGCTATTTGAAACCGGTGCCGGCGGCTCTGCCCCCAAGCACGTTCAGCAACTTATGGCGGAAAACCACCTGCGTTGGGATTCCCTCGGCGAGTTCCTGGCACTGGCCCCCTCTCTTGAGCAGATCAGCAATCAAACCGGTAACAGGAAAGCGCAGATTCTGGCTGACACCCTTGACCAGGCAACAGGAAAATTTCTGGACAACAACAAGTCACCTTCACGTAAGTGCGGTGAGTTGGACAATCGCGGCAGCCATTTCTATCTGGCCCTCTATTGGGCGCAGGCATTGGCAGAGCAGAGTGAGGATGCCGATCTGCAAGCTCGTTTTAGCACTCTGGCAGAACAGCTTAGTGGAAATGAGGCAAAGATCGTTGATGAGCTGAATGCAGTCCAGGGACAGCCTGTTGATTTGGGTGGCTATTACTACCCGGATGAGGGAAAAACATCAGCTGTGATGAGACCCAGCCAAACGTTAAATGCCGCACTGGCAGCTATTGATTGACGGTTATGTGTCTATAAGTTCCCACGGTAAGGTGCATCCCCTAGGTTGGGATGCGCCTTTTTTTCTAGCTAAATTTAATGCAGATGACGAATATCCAAATCTAAAAAAGGAGCCCAAATGATTGAGAGACTCATTACAGGATACCGATGCTTTAGAAGTGGCTACTATGAGGAGAATAGTGAGCGTCTGATCGAACTGGCCCAACAGGGTCAATCACCCAAAGCCGCTGTTATTGCCTGTTGCGATTCCCGCCTTGATCCTGCTGTAATCACCCAAAGTGCGCCCGGTGAATTGTTTGTAATACGTAATGTAGCCAATTTAGTACCACCCTATGAGAGTGAAGGCGTTTGTCACGGTACCAGTGCAGCCTTGCAGTTTGCCGTATGTGATCTCCAAGTGGAACATATTATTGTACTGGGGCATAGCCAGTGCGGTGGGATCAAAGCACTCCTTACACAGCCAAAACCAGATGATGCCAACAAGGATTTCATTGCCTCCTGGATAAGCATCGCAGATGAAGCCAGCCAACGGATTTTGCATCGTAATGATCTGCAATCTTTCGAGGAGCAGTGCCATGCCTGTGAGCTGGAGTCGATAGAGGCATCATTGCTTAATCTGCAAACTTTTCCGTGGATTGCAAAAGAGGTAAAGTGTGGCAGGCTCCAGCTACACGGCTGGCATTACGATCTGGAAGCAGGTAGCCTTTTGTCAATTGACCCTGCCACAGGAATCTTTCACCCTAATTGAATAAAATGAGCAACCAAGTTGGGCTCCATAGCTGGCCTGTAAAACTAGGCATTTTTATCGAATCCTCGCCTGTTCAGCGAGCCATTATTGCACTGATCATCATTAATGCCATTATCCTAGGCTTAGAGACCAGTCAGAGTCTGATGCATCGGTGGGGAGGGTTACTACACGCTATAGATACAGTAATTCTTGTGGTTTTTGTAGCTGAGATTGTATTGCGCATTTTGGTGCATCGTCTGAGCTTTTTTCGTGATCCGTGGAGCCTGTTTGATTTTACAGTAGTTGCTATCGCCTTAGTGCCTGCATCCGGCCCTTTGGCCGTACTGCGAGCATTGCGCGTACTACGGGTTTTACGCCTGCTCACCATGGTCCCCTCAATGCGCCGAGTCATCGGTGGCATGATGGCGGCAATCCCAGGGCTGGGATCTGTCATGGCCATTATGCTGGTTATTTTCTATGTCTCAGCCGTTATTGCAACCAACCTTTTTGGTGAGCAGTTTCCAGACTGGTTTGGTAGCCTGGCAGCCACTGGCTATACTCTGTTTCAAGTGATGACACTAGAGTCCTGGTCAATGGGCATTGTCCGGCCAGTGATGGAAGTTTATCCAAATGCCTGGCTCTTTTTTATTACATTTATCCTGATTGCCACCTTTACCATGCTGAATCTTT
>Ga0316190_10003627_pt1 | contig 11184 bp, 12 predicted proteins | sample Eddworburrow2_MG_FD_204929 | JGI IMG/M metagenome (GOLD analysis project Ga0316190, IMG submission 204929) | Coastal sediment microbial communities from Maine, United States - Eddy worm burrow 2 | ecosystem: Environmental > Aquatic > Marine > Coastal > Sediment | place: USA: Maine | collected... | reverse complement strand
GATCTTCTGCTTGAGCAGACGCATTAACACCGCGAGACATGAGTTCACGCAAAATGTCTTCTTGTACGTAGGTACTAAGCTGATCGAATTCATCAGACTTGAGACCACCCTTCAAAAGACGAGAAGCAATCTTCTTGGCAGAGTTCAAGTGGTCAATTTGCTTGTCTACCATTTCCATTAGACGACCAGCCACGGCTTTGCGGGCTTCTTCGTCCTGGAGGGCTTCTTCAACCTGGGCACTGGTCAGCGTGGGACGAGCAACTTGAGGGACCTCGTCACGCTTGCGGTCATCATCGGGATCTTTGATATTCGTTTTCGAAGTGGTAGCGGGTGTCTCACCATCAGACAGTGCCACGGCCATTTCGGCTGGAATACGAACATTAAGTTCTAAACCGGGGTGCAGTCTGGCAATTCCAATATACACTTCCTGTCGCAGCTCTACCAAGTTTCCACTATACCAAGAAGGGGCTTCGGATAGCTGCATCACGCGAGCCATACTAGACTGTGCTTGGGTCTGAGTGATTACTGGAAAATGCTCTTTCTGGTCAAGCAGGCGTTCAGACGAATAGCCAGCAATACTGCCGGTCTTCAGGCTGTCGGCCACGCTAAGTGTTTCAGAATGTACGTTCACTTTGCGGGGTGTAGACTCGGGAGCACTACCGACCTGATCGGGGGTAAAGCCCTCGCCCAGTGCCTTAGCAAGATTGTTGAATGCGTTTTCGTAATTCATGTCTGCTGACCCTTTCTGCTTAAAAAACTCGACCTGTTTTAGTCGCTTCTCTGCACCTTCCCGGGAAGTTGAACACCCTAAGTTCTTGCCATCCTTGGAGAAAACACAATATTTATCTCCGACTTTTCGGATGACAGCTATTGCTTTGTGCATAATTTGAGATCCCTCAATAATGTAATACCCTAAAACTACCAGCCAAGTACCTCGGGTTTTTCAGCAACATGCTCTAAAATAGCCTGTTGGGTCCATGAGGAAACCATGAACTGTCGTCTCATCTCGCGTGTAGGTGCCTTCCCGTAAGTCTTACTGTAGTCTGAAACTTTTTCAGTATACATGTTAAAAACATCTACTTTCACAGATTCGCAAGCGTCGGAGCGAAGCATGTTTACGATAAAATCGTCCTGAAGTTTGTCCTCGTCCGACTGTGGTGTCGGCATATGACTAAAGACGTTATAAATAAGCCACTCAAGACGCTCACGTTCCTGAGCACGCAGATTCTTGACATGTTTTAAGTTAGGGTTCTCACGAGCCTTGGCTCTCAATACACGGTCATTGATGAACATCTCTAACTGCTCTAACATAGCACGTCCACGACGTTGTAAGATCTCCTGTGTTTCAAGTAGATAAGCAACGTTCTGTCCTTTCGGACCACGCGGATTCGACTGCTTGCCGGTCGGACCCGTATCGGTCCCAGCCGGGCGGCCATTTGGCGTCTTAGGTTTGGCCTTAGGCTTGGCACCTCCGGGTGGTTTTGCACCGGGCGTACCTGGAGCTGGCTTAGGATCTTTAACGAACGGACCCTTGGGCTCGAAAATATCCTTCTCTTTGTACTTGGTCTTCTCGTCCTTCATCTTGGAGGCTTCGATCTCAGCAGTTGTGCCGCCTTCTTCCAATAGAGTATCAGCAGAAAGAATACCACGATCATATAGACCCATCATGAAGGTTTGTTGTGCCTTCTCGTCTTTCAAGCTAGTGCGACCAAAACGCACAGTGGGTAGCTTTTTGAATCCCATCGCATCAGCGATGATTTTCAATTCATTCATAAGCCAAGTCATTACCTTATTTCGGTATGACTCAAGACGCTCAAGCACCGTCGCAACAGCAACGTACGAGTTGGAGAAATTACCGCCCTTACCTCCGACAAGAACTTCGGGGATACCTAGGGCAGTTAGAATGTCTTTGTCAGCAGAGTCGTGCTTGCCAGTATCAAAGATACCAGCCACGTCAGCTTGAATGGCTTCGGCCGTAATGGCTTCGTTCCATAGAATGTTGATTGCCTGACCCGGCATTTGCAACATGTCAGCAAGACGCTCAAAGTGCTCGTCTTCGGCCGGCATACCCTTTTCAATGTCACCTAGCTTGAAAAGGAAAATAGAGTTGATTACGGACTGGCACGCCTTCATTTCCATGTTGCGTAGGCAGTCCTTGAAGCTGAGAGCACGAAGAGCTGGATAGCAGAAAGGAACGGCCCAATCGAACCAATCCCACTTACCGGGGGCTTGGATGACAGACAGCTCCTCGCGATTAAGTTTGACTTCGGCCGCGTATCCTGCACCCGGTCCATTATACTTTTTGATGCGACCCAAGAACTCCTTGGGCAAGTTCATCTCAGTCGTGCCAAGCTCTTGATTGTACGTGCTGTGTAGGCCCATTCCTTTGGCGATGTCAAGCGTGTCACGCTTATCGATAGCCATGATCCAATAATGATCACCACGTAGCTTGCGGCCACGTAGTTCCATTTGAAGTGGATTCAAGAACGTGTATCCCCACGGAATCTGCTTGTCAGGATTCTCCGGCATTTGCTCATCTTGCGGAGACTCTGGAGCAGCCTTAGCTTTACCGTTCTTGCTGTCGTCGCCCAGATGGATTTCCTTCTCACCTAAAAACCAATCAATAAATCCCTCTTCGCGACCACTTACTGTAGTGTCGGAAGTGGTCCCACGGATGACAAGCATGTCATTGATGTTTTCGGCAGACTGAGCCCTTTTCATGGCTCGTTTTTCTTTATCGGTGAGGTTTGCCCAACGACGATGCACGAAAACGTTACCTGCAACAAACAGGTTTAAGAACATACTGTGGACGCGATCACGCAAGTCCACCTTGGTAGCCCACGTCTTGTAAAAGTTACGGACGCTCTCATCTGGGTGATCGATCTCGATACCTTCGGTCGCAAAATCAGAGTACAGATCGATGATATTACGCACAACGCCGTACCCAAGGTACGACATCATACAAGACGCAATCAGTTGATGGTTGAATACCGAATTGGACGAGAAACGACGTAAGTACGTAAAGCCACCAGCACCGCCGCCACCTTGGGCTCCAGAGTACATGCGGCCATAGCCGTTAAGTAGTCCGGTGCCGAAGTAGTTACCCGGCCCCTGAGCTTGCCAAGTAGAGTCTGGACCCATTCCTTGAAATTGATCGTTTCCGCCACCAAGAAATCCATCGCCACCACCAACACGACGCTCAACACTGTCTCCCATGTTTCCATAGAAGTAACCTTTACTGCGGTCCGGTCCATTAGCACGCGAGGTGGCATGCATCATAGCGTCACCACTAGCAGTACGCTCAATAGCACGCTCACGCACCTTAGATGCGGCATTTGTTCTGGTTTTCGTCATGTTTGGCTTCCTAATCAGATTGCAATATTATCGCTGCCGATAGAGAGTACACTAACGCACTAGTATTGCACAGAGCCCCTACGACGAACGCCTCGGTTGGTATATCCGCCACGACGACCGCCAGTAGCCACGCCAACTCCAGACTTCGGCTGGTGCCCAGTGCCCATATAAACTTTAGCGGCATAGTTTGCCAACATGAGTGCTGACCACCTGTCTCGACGCCTCATGTCCAGCCCCTCAGGCTGCTCGGCAAGCTTCGGAAGCTCAAAACTCTCCGTTCCTTTAGGACTTACCATTCTGTTGATCGCACACGTCTCATTGATGCACTCATCAATATTCTGCGTGACACCGAATGCACGCTGAGTCTTTTTGCCGGTTTGGGCCGCAATCTGTTCAGCCTCCCAGTCATCAACGCCCCACAGATCACGCTGAAGCATTTCTTTCTCGCCATCACTAATGTTGTTCTTGGCGAAATGACGCATGTATTGTTCATAAACTCTATCGGCGTCTCCACGATCTGGAAAAAGAATATGACATTGTTGAACATTAGATTCTACACCGTGGGCTGCTTGGGAGATCCAAGAGTTGGTGAAATCTACCATTTCCACAATCTTCTTTCCAGGAGCAGACATACCAGTCTTGTCTCCCGTGAACTTCTCCATCTGATCTGGGATAACCCAAATGAAGTCTGCTGGCTGTACGCCATCTACCTTCTTACATAGCCACTCTCGAATTTCTTCACCGCCGCCGCCCTTGTCCATTGCGACGTACTCAACGTTGAATCGCTTGACGATTTCGCGTATCTTTTGGGCAGACACACTGAACTGAGTACGATCCCAGGCTTGACAGTAGACAAGCTCTCGACCACGTTCTGTTATCTTGAAAACAACGACACCCAGGTTATCGTTGAAACGAGCAGGGTCAACGCCCATAACATACGTCGCCCGTGGGTCGCCGTATAGCTCTACGTTTACGGGAATGTCATCAGGTGGTTGCGGTGTAGCCCTATCAATCCATGAACGCTTAATGAATCCATCTGTATCATCTGGAAATTGCGACAGGTATTCCATCGCGAAGCGGTGGGCGGGATACGTCGCCTTGGCTTTTCGAATGATATCATCTTCCATGAACCCCTCGGGGAGAGCGGTGTGTGGAAGCTGGAATACGGCGTAGTGGTGCCACGACACCTCGGCGTGTGACACGTCATCGTCGCTAATCTCCGTAAACTGTCCGGTAGCAGCAAGCTGTCGTTCCTCAAGAGCATACTTGAGTTTCTTTGGATCCCCTTTAGATCTCAAGAATGCCATATAGACAGACCACCTCTTATAGAAGTGATTGTGTTTATAGCTAGGAGTACCAGAGATAACAACTTGGTTACCAAAGCCCTGAGTGCTTTCAATAGCTTCAACCAACCGTTGGTCAGCACCTAAGGATTCCAGTCTTTTTACAAACCTCTTTTGTGCTGCACGTTCGGCCGGGTTCATGTGAACAGCAGTGAACGGCTCAATAACGATATCAAAGATGTCTTCGGGGATAGACGCAAACTCATCGGCGATTAGAACGGTAGCACGAAGACCACGAATCTTCTCGCCGTCACCGATGGGGATAGCCTGAATGTTAGATAATCCAACAATCAGTGTAGCAGCATCAGATCCATACTTAGGACGCTCAGCAGGACCAACGGCCTCCTGAATCATGGGACTAGCATTGTAAAGCTGTTCAATATACTTGAACACAAGCTTAGCTTGACGGAAACCAGCACCAACGATAACAATCTTTGAGCCAGGAACTAGCAGTGCCTTCAGCAAAGCATACAGAGCAAGCATGAAAGTCTTACCAGCACCACGAGTCGCCAGAATCATTGGGAACTTCTTGTGCCACAACATGTCCAGCATAACCTGCTGGAACGCTTCCAGCTTAAGTGGCTTACCTTGTTGGTTGTTGAATACCTTCTCTACAAACCACGCCATGTTGAAAGAAGAGAAATGATAGATACTATCGAAAGGACCTGTGTTCGACAGAATCCCCAATAGATCATCCGTGCTCCACGTCGTCGTCCATGGTGAACCACGCAGCTTCTTAATGTCACTCGCTCTCATCTATCAACTTACCTTTACGATGTAGGTCATATGCATGCAATAGGATTCCACGAGCCATCGCTTGTGCTCGTAGGCCACCAAAGATAACCTGTACATTGTTCTCTAACATAAGCTTCGTTAGATTAGAAGTCACAACTGCAATCGGCATCTTAGGACTTTGTCGATTGATTTTCTTCTTGTTCACGTAATACTTATGTGGATTCATAATGTCATCGCAGGTTTCTTCGATGACAACAAACTTGAATGGATGATCCTTCAGTCTATCGAACTCTGCCGCAATACGCTTCTTGTCTTTCGTGAAGTTATTGAACAGTTCGTCTACGGTAGCCTTGCGTTCGATGGTTATGATATGCTGCATACCATCGATACTATAATCGCCAGCATCGAGTTTTTCATGACGCACTTCCTCGAAGGCATCATCACACTCCCAATCCCACGGTTGTTTTTCCCGTGTGTCAACAATAATTGTTGGTTTTTTAACCATTACTCCTCATGATCATGTTCGGCACGCGGCAACCGCTCAATCTCGCGTTGACGCTCGCGGCGTGTTGGTCGCGAGTCAATCACGGGTTCAGCCGCCAGGACTTCGGCATGACCAGCGGCTACCTTTTGCTCAAGATCAAGCACAGTAGTACCATCATCCAAAGCCCAAGCAGTATGCTTACCTTGGCCCCACGAACTTGTTACGCGGGCCTCACGACCCTCCACTCTTACTCTATCGCCTTGTTTTACCATCTTACAGTTCCTTCTAATTTGCTTTTGTCTGTACTCGTCCCATATGGGAATAAGCAGGAATGCCAATATAGGCCGTTAGCCAACCAACGTCAGCTACACGTTTCTGATACTCTGTCTCACCGTGACGAGGATCGGAACCCACCTCGGGTTCCGGATATGGTCCACATCCACGGTATACTTGTTTGCGAATGATAATAGGATTATTGTTAAACCCATTAGGATGATTAGCGATCAGGTACGTATGATCATTCAAGGTCTGCTGGCGACTCATTATAATGCCAGCATCACGCACCACATTAGGATCGCAACTCCAAGGATTATACAGAACTTTTCCCAGTCCGTGGTTTTCATTCGGATCCCTCGGATCGCGTAATTGAATAAGACCAATCTGGGGCTGTTCTTGAAAGATATCCTTCGCTACGCCCAGGAAGTCCTTGTCGGCTACAACGTTCCAGTCATTCTCTAGAATCATAACGTATTCACCACGAGACAAAGCCCAACCTTGATTTAGCCCCTCGTTGATACCATAGTTGCGTTGACGTACCACAACCTTCCGCTCAAGGTCGAGCGATTGGAAGAATTCATAGTTCTCATCGCACTCACCATTCTCAATGAAGATCCACTCTACCTCACCCCGAAAAGAAGAAACGTTAGTAAGGGTGGTGATGACCGCTTGGCGAGTGATGCCGGGCCTACCGTGTGCTAGAACGATGATCGAGAACAGACCTTCCTCTAGGAAAACATCTCTGTTCTCTTTATATCTAGGAACTCTATAGTTCCACCGTTCGCCGGTTACGTGTCGTTCGCTACTAGTCATTTGTCTTACACCCAATTTCTCCACCGCGAAGTAGATACAAACGATCATCTTCATCCAGCTCATATGCTGAAAACTTATTGAAGATGACGCGATCACCTACTACGAGGTCTTCCACAGTAATCAAATGTCCATGCTCGGACACACGACCAGGACCAATAGAAATCACCGTACCCAGTACGCGATCCTCGCGAACAGATTTTGGTAATAGAATACCATCACTAGTTTTCTTTTCTGGTGCGTCCATCTGCAACACTACAAAATCTAGTCGAGGAGTATAATTCATCTGTAGCTCCATTCATTCTCTACTAGCGTTTCGATTACATTACAACGCTGAACCTGAGTATGTTGGGTCATGACTTTATGATGACCGCTTTTTGCAATAGCATCCATCTCTTCTGGATGTGCCATATAGTGACGAATCTTCGCGGCAGCATCTTGAGCGTTGTCGTAATACACAATATCTTGACCATCCACGAACATCTCTGACAAGCCCGTCTCTTCTGGGAGCCGGTCCGTCAAGACGAGGCGACCACAGGCCATGCCCTCAAAAATACGACGAGTGACTTCTTTGTGCTGTGAACATTGGAGAACCATGTGCCCCATGTTTAATCTGATAGCGTGATCATCGCCATAGAAGTATCGCTCGTTATTAAAGGAGTCCCCGAGAGTCTTTTTGATTTCCTCCGTCAAGCCGCCTCCACGCGGACCACAAGTGGTCACGCAATCAAATTCAATTTGAACGTCAGGACGAGGATAGAAAATGCGAGTGTCTGCATGGTGTGTCCAGTAGACTGCGTTGTAACCAAGCTCGTTGTATCTCTCTACGCATTGACGATCTGGAGATAATACAGCGTGGACTCTCGGGGCTTTCGATAAGTGTTGACGATGAGATTGTGGTTCATCACCAGCTTCGCTAAGTAGAACTACCCCAGGAAAATACTTCTTGTCAAACTGTACCGCATCCCATGGACCATAATCCATAGCTAGTATAGCATCAGGCGTAAAGATTCCACGCCTGATATCATCAAGAAGCGTATTAATACCCTGGTTAGAATATTTGTGAGTGCCACCAATCCTCACGCCATCGTCGTGATAGAGGTTATAGTGACGTACTTCGTGTTCGCGAGATTCGAGTTCATTCTTGATGCCTTGGGGTGTAGACCAAGGTTCACCGAAGTTCTCCCAGCTCGCATATAGCATTGCAAATTTCATTAGTATTGATCGAACACACCATGAATGTGTCCTAGCTCCAGTAGTTTCTTTAGTTCGGTATCTTTCATCTTTGAAAGACGTTCAATCTCGTCCGCAACCTCGGCCTGAGCGTTCTTGTTGGAAAGCATCTCGGCCAAGTCAACCAATGACTGCTTTTGCGATCTAACTTCTTTCAGTCGTTGTTGACGGGACATCTTAAGTTGTTCCATACCCTTCTGGTACAACTTCATATGCTGATCGTATTCACGCTGGTACTTGTCATCTACATGGCGACGAAAGCGTGGGTCGTCTTCTTCGACCTCTCTGTTCATCGACATATCTCTAAACTTTTCTTCCGTCTCTTTGCGATTCAAAGCCTGAACAGCAAGGACGAACTCAAGAACAGCAGCGAAGACAGCCTGTTCTTCAACCTCCGTCAAGGTTTCCGTGGACTTGATGATATCAAGATACTCACTGATGAACAACGTCTTTTGGTCTGCGTCAAAATTCCTGAATGCCATCTTGAAACGAGGACTGGTTTGGAGTCTGCCTTCGATGTATCTGAAACGCTCTTCACGAGACATCTCGTCCAGGGTTTTGGTTGCAGACTTGATTGCTTGTTCTTCCGAGTCCTTGAGGATCCTGCCAACAGTCCTGTGTGCGTACTTGGAGGACCAGTTCTCTGGATACTCCTCCTTCATCTTGTTTGCGATCTCCGTGTTGGGCAATCCCTCAATAGAAAGCTCACGCACTCGCATCTTTTCTGGTTCCGAGAAGATCTTAGGCATCGTTAATCACTCCCGTAGCAATGTCTCTAATTTGCTTCTTGGCACGAGCAGGAATCTTGTCGCCCAAAAGCAAAGACTCATAGTAACTCAGTAGATGATCCGGCAGGGCGGCACGAATACTGTGGTCTAGTATGGTTGCATCCATTTCATCTTCTTGTTGGTCGTCCGTAACATCAAACTCAAGAGAACTGGGTTGTCTCAATGCTCTTTTGACGGCCATGTTTTGTTTGTACTGAACAATCTTGTCACAGTCTACTTCATCGACAGTACATATCTTTCTGACTTTATCCCATAGGGGACATCTCACGCACGGTGGATTATTGGGAACCCAGATACCCCTACGTTTGTTATACAGAAAGTTTCTAATGCAGGTCTGAAGATATTTGTATGGAGATGGACCGATACGGGTCTCATCGTAAAACTGTAAAACACGAATGCATTCTAGTCTGATCTCTTGGGCAATATCTTCAAAATCCATTCCTGGAATTGGATATCGCCTTCCTTCTTTGTAGACCAAAGCCTCGATGCAATCTGATACGTCGGCATAGGAGGGTGTGCCGTTAGTTGCTATGCCGCTTGTCATATTACTTAATGTCTTCCTGTTTCTCTACCTTCTTCTCCGTCGCTTTGGCAATCACTCTCTGTTCTTCTTTCTTGGTTTTAGGTGTTACCACCTCTTTCAACTTCTTGAACATAGGTGAAGCTTTAGCGATCCCTTTAGCTTTACTGCCCGGCACATCACCAGTGGCCTTTTGTGGCGTTCTGACGACGGGGGCCGCACCACGACTGTGCGAAGCAAGGTGACCTCCGGTACTCATAACAGACGAGCCGATGTTTTGGTCGGAGCGTCTACGGTCTCTAGCACGTTTCTGTCTCTGATTCATTTTATCTATCCCTCTTGGGCGTCGCAGAAACGATCTACAAGATCATGCATTGCTTCTCGTAAACCGTAACCATCATTACTGACTAAGAAAAATCCAGGCTGATCACCTACAACATTGCAGATGTTAGGTCCTAGGTATTCGGCCTTCGCGAGCGTATTAGGTCCTATTCCAATCATCTTAAAATGAATCATCATGAGGTCTCCCGACAGCTTGTCTGGATAGCTTCTAAAGTCATCTTCAGAGTGAATCGATGTTACCATGAGAAAGTGGTTTCCAACAGGGCCAAAAAGTTGTACCATAACCCCAGTTAAGTTGGGGCGTCCGGAGGCGAAGCGAAGGCAGGGTCTCGATGACCCCTGGCCGTAAGATAAACGGCCTACTTATACATAGTACACAAAACTTGTGTTTTTCTGTTTTTCAAGCTTTTTTGTGATATTTCATTAGAGTATTTTCTATAGGTATTGGTTGCCGCTTGATCGCTCACGAGAGCGACAAGCCCGTTATATCCTAATGGGAGATAGCATGAAAATTAGCTCTATTCTACTGTCGGTCATCTTGTTGACCGCCTGTGTATCGCATTTGCCGCCAAACGATCCGGTTCACCTTGCTGAACCCAGTATTTCGGCCAGTAAGTCTATCGAAACGCAACCTTATCCTTTCTACGTCAACTTTGAACTTATCGTCTTTCAGGATCAGATTGAAGCGTATCCGGACATCTGGAAAGGCTGTGAGCGAGCGATTCAAGAATGGGCTAAGCATGCACCAATTCGGTGGGTAATTTTTAATGAGTCGCCTGGAGAGAAATTTTCAGTTCTAGGAAGACATAAAATTATCGAACTTCACCTTGCAGACTTGCAGGGAGCGGGATACAATCTTAGCGATGGTTTAGTCGGTATGTGGTCTCCGACCAACAGACACATCTTGCTGGACGTAGACTTCTTAGAACATAACCCGGATAAATCATATTCCGTGATGTTGCACGAAGTTGGACACATGCTAGGGTTGCCGCACATAATTGGTTTTAGCGAAATGGGCTATACTGGCGTATTGGTAACTCCTGTTGGAGTAGACGCTACCAACTATGTGATGTATCCAAAGGCGATACCTGGACGCGATCAAAAAGAACTGTCGGACATCGAAATCGAGCTTGCGAGACACAACGTAGTCTACGAGTGGACAGCTACACCTAAACCACTAAAAGAACACGACTGCAAGCTTTACACTGGCCACTGATGGTGTATCATGCTGTTATGACGAAAGCCAGATACAGCAACGAGGTCCTTATCAAGAACGGGAGAATCCGCCGTTCTGTCCCG
>Ga0316190_10003626_pt1 | contig 11185 bp, 6 predicted proteins | sample Eddworburrow2_MG_FD_204929 | JGI IMG/M metagenome (GOLD analysis project Ga0316190, IMG submission 204929) | Coastal sediment microbial communities from Maine, United States - Eddy worm burrow 2 | ecosystem: Environmental > Aquatic > Marine > Coastal > Sediment | place: USA: Maine | collected... | reverse complement strand
CGTTAATCCGACGAGCATTATGGGTGCCACCAAACGGGCTGCGGAGATGATTTGTCAAGCGATGAATGGACGCAGCCAAACCCGTTTTATCACTGTGCGTTTTGGTAACGTATTAGGTTCTGCTGGTAGCGTCGTGCCTCTTTTTAAAGCGCAAATTGCTAAAGGGGGGCCCGTGACAGTCACTCATCCTGATATCAGTCGATATTTTATGACGATTCCTGAAGCTTGCCAGTTGATTTTACAATCAGGTGCGATGGGAAGAGGCGGAGAAATTTTTGTGCTAAATATGGGAAAACCGGTTAAAATCAAGTATTTAGCTGAACAAATGATTCGTTTATCAGGAAAAGTACCTGAAAAAGACATTAAAATGGTTTATACCGGGTTACGCCGCGGTGAAAAATTATATGAAGAGTTATTTCATGCCGACGAAAAATTGGATAAAACAACCCATGCGAAAATTTTACTCGCTGATCATCGTAGTAATAATTGGGTGTATTTAAAGAATACTTTAGAACAATTAGCACAAGTTTGTGATAGTTACGTTGAAAACGATATTAAAAATGTGTTGAAACGCATTGTACCCGAATTGAATGACAAGGGGGATAGTTAAAAATAACGATTAGGATTATACCTAAAAATGGCAATTAAAATGCTCATAAATAAACTCAAGTCTTTGATTTTGTTGTCTCATTCAAAATATTTGATTTTTACTTTCAATCCCTCAATGCTGAACGGAAAACAATTGATAACCATTGATTAAATTGATAAAAGCCAAGTTAATTGCCATTTTATAGGTGATATACAATAAAGGATTTTATTGGGGATTGGGAATTAGAATTTAAAAAATATCTTATTAAACAATAAGTTATTAAATTTTTTACTGAAACCCATTTTCAAAACCAGCGAATAATGCAACTATTTGTTTTTACTAATTTTTATTTTTTCGCTTGGTTCAAAAAAAGCATTTTTTTAAGTTTTGCAAGGGTTCCAATCAGTCTTTTTTGAGCAAATAAATTAATTCATTAAAATTTGATCTTCAAGTTTTTTATACTCGAGCTTCAAGTTTTTTTATAAGTCGTTGATTTATCCATAAATATTAGTTTAGTCCCTTGTAACTACTCAGGGCAACCATAAAGGATTGCCCCTACAACAATATTCATACTTCGTTCCGAAAATATTCATACGTAGGGGCAATCCCTTGTGGTTGCCCTGAGTGGTTGCCCTGAGTAGTTACAGTCCCTTTAAATAAATAAGCTGAAAAATCAAGGAGTTGCATATTTTAACGTGCGAAAATAGATCGTCGCAAAGCCAAATAGCATCAAAAACTTGAAGATCGAGTTAGTAAGTCTCTTGCTGTTTAAATAAATATAATTTTGGGCACTTTCAATAAATAACCTGAAAAATCAATAAGTTGTATATTTTAACGCGCGAAAATAGATCATCGCAAAGCCAAATAGCATCAAAAACTTGAAGATCGAGTAAAAGCCGCTTGATAAATTTTATGCTATCCCATTCCCAATTAATTCCCCATTCCCCATAAAATCCTTTATTATATAATCCTTGTCGTTATGGCTGGTTTAAGAAAAATGTCAAATTCCCCATTCCCCATTAATATGAAAATTCTAAAATATTCATTAATCTTAATTTGTTTTTCCATCAATTTTTCTTATGCAGAGTATGATATAAAGGTTCAATTAGAAAGTCTTTCTGATGCTGAAAAAAAGGAATTAATAATTCAGTTAGGCAAGCTCCAAAAATTGTCGTTTGAAGATAGTTTGGCGTATGGTGAGCAAGTATTAAATTTAGCTAAACAGGATCATGATGATATAAGGAAAGCCAGGGCTTTGAAGAAAATAGGAGCAGCTTATCAGTTTGCGAGCAAAAAAGATAAGGCTTTGGAGTATTTCCAACAATCACTTAAGGTATTTGAAAAAATACAAGCCGATAAAAAAGAATTTGCCAAACCTTTACTCAATATTTGCATTATCTATTGGCGAAAAGATGATTACAGCAAAGCTTTAGACTATTGTCTGAAATCACTGAGAATTTCTGAAAGCATTGATAATCAAAGAGGAATCGCTGATGCGAAACACAATATTGGCACTGTTTATGATTTATCAGGCAAATACGATACTGCCCTGAAATATCATTTTGAAGCCCTGAAAATACGGGAACAAATGGGTGATAAAGAAGGCATTGCTGACTCTTTTAATGCAATAGGTATTGTTTATGCCATCACGAAAAAAGTGACAGAAGCCGAAAAATATTATTTGAAATCTCTGAAAATATTGGAAGAAATCGACGACAAACAGGGAATTGTCAAAGCCTTAAATAATGTGGGGCTCATTCATAAGGATTTGGGCAATTTTGATAAGGCTTTGGCCTATTATTTTAAGTCACTTGAAGTGTGGAAAAAGGTGGGTAAGAAAAATGAAATAGCCAACGTTTCAAATAACATTGGACAACTTTATACCCTTTTCAAAGATTATGATGCCGCATTGTCATTCCTTGAACATGCCTTGAAATTAGCTAAAGAGATTGATGCTAAACGGTTGATTCAAGAGAATTATAAATTTTTATCCGACTTATATGTCGCCCAAGGGAACTACAAAAAAGCCCTTAAATATTATAAGGATTCTTTTGAAGTCAAGAGTCAGATTTTCGATGGCGAAAGCGAGCGACAAATTGCTGATATGCAGGCAAAATATGAAACGGAAAAAAAGGAAAAGGAAATTGCACTTTTAAAGAAAAACAATGCCATTGAAAGGCTGATGCGAAATTCATTGTTGGGCGGGCTTTTGTTTGTTTTTATTTTGGCATTTATCATGTTTCTTCTTTATCGGACAAAAAGGAAAGCCAATCAATCTCTTAGTTTTGAAAAAGCAAAATCTGATAAATTGCTGTTAAATATTTTGCCTGTGAGGGTGGCTAATGATTTAAAAGAGAAAGGTAAGACGGAGCCAGAGTCTTTTGAAAATGTGACGGTTTATTTTTCAGATATTGTGGGTTTTACCCATTTATCTACCCAGTTAGAACCAAAAGTTTTGATTTCTGAATTAAGCAATATTTTTACAGTTTTTGACAACATTGTCGAAAAAAATAAATGTGAACGTATTAAAACGATTGGAGATGCTTATTTTTGTGTGTGTGGGATGCCAGAAGAAAATCCGCATCACGCTGAAAATATCGTCCAGTCTGCCATTGAAATCATCGAATATTTGAGAGAACGTAATCACACATCCCAGTTTAAATGGAAAATTAGAATTGGTATTCATACTGGAAAAGTGGTTGGTGGTGTTGTGGGGGTGAAAAAATATATTTATGATGTATTTGGAGATAGCATCAATACCGCATCAAGAATGGAATCCAATTCAGAACCGATGAAAATCAATATCTCCGAAACGACTTATCAGATTATCAAAGATAAGTTTAAAGTGATTGAAAGAGGTTCAATTCCCGTGAAGGGGAAAGGGGAAATGAGAATGTATTTTGTCGATGTATAGTCTTTTCAATTAGGCCAGTTATTCAGGTAGTCCCTACAAACAGTTACGGTATTAAAAATCAATGGCGAGGGAAAGCTCATTTTCTGCTTGATTGCTTCAAGAGTGCTTGTACAAGGTACGCCTTTTTTCTTTTATAGCTTTTCAGAAAAATATTTTGGCAAAAAAATGCACATAACTATTTGATTTAAAATGAAATAAATTTCAAGGTATTTATCTGAAATACTATAGGATTCAACCGCCCATGATTTAAAACATCTCCACTCGTTTCCACTCGTTTGTAGGGACTACGGACAAGCTCGCTCACCCAATACATTATTCGTCCGTCACACACCCCTCGGAGGCACTTTTAACATTTTTAATGTATTTATATAGCGTTCCCCATGTCACTTTGTAAGGCGGCATTTCCCATTGGGCGCGACGTTGCACCATTTCATGATCACTAATATCCGCATTTATAGTGCGTTTTTTTGCGTCAATTGTGATGACATCACCGTCTTTTATTAAGGCTATTGGACCACCTTCTTGGGCTTCGGGGACAATATGCCCGACAATAAAGCCATGTGAACCACCAGAAAATCGCCCATCGGTGAGCAAGGCGACATCTTTACCTAATCCTGCCCCCACAATTGCAGAAGTCGGAGTCAACATTTCTGGCATCCCGGGTCCCCCCATAGGACCTTCATAACGAATAACAACCACATCGCCTTTGACAATTTCTTTCTGTTCAAGTGCACTAAGCATGTCTTCTTCACAATCATAGACTTTTGCAGACCCTGTAAAGCTTAAACCTTCTTTGCCAGTAATTTTTGCTACTGCTCCGCCCGGGGCAATATTGCCCTTGAGTATCTGAATATGTCCCGTGCTTTTTATGGGATTTTCTAGTGGACGAATAATTTGTTGTCCCTCTTTTAGCCCAGGTAATTCTGCTAAGTTCTCTGCCATCGTTTTGCCTGTCACTGTCAAACAATCGCCATTAAGTAAGTCCTTTTCTAATAGATATTTCATCACAGCCGGGGTCCCCCCGATGTTATGGAGGTCTTCCATGACATACTGTCCACTGGGTTTCAAATCCGCTAAGAACGGCACTCGATCACTGACTATTTGAAAGTCATGAATTGTTAACTCCAGATCGACTGCCCTTGCCATTGCAATCAAGTGTAGCACTGCGTTAGTAGAACCACCCAATGCCATCACGAGTACTATTGCATTTTCAAAGGCAGCGCAAGTCATAATATCGCGGGGCTTAATGTCTTTTTCTAGCAAATTGCGGATAGCAGCACCCGCCCTAAAGCATTCATCTAATTTGCACAGTGCCTCGGCGGGGCAAGATGAACTATAGGGTAAACTCATACCCAAAGCTTCAATGGCAGAAGCCATTGTATTAGCGGTGTACATGCCACCACAAGCACCCGCGCCGGGGCAAGCATGCTTTACCACATCTTGACGATCTTCTTCGGTTAATGTGTCTGCAAGACATTGTCCATAAGATTGAAAGGCAGAAACGATATCTAATGTATTATTATGTTTATCGTATCCCGGTTTAATGGTACCGCCATAAATCATCAGGGCAGGGCGATTGAGCCGCCCCATTGCCATGATGCAGCCGGGCATATTTTTATCGCAGCCAGGGAGGGAAATATTGGCATCGTACCATTGGGCTTCCATCATCGTTTCGACGGAATCGGCTATTAAATCACGCGATTGCAGCGAAAAACTCATGCCACTTGTACCCATTGAAATGCCATCGCTCACACCAATCGTATTAAAACGCATACCCACCATACCCGCTGCGATGACACCTTCTTTAACCTTATTAGCGAGATCCATAAGGTGCATATTACAAGTGTTGCCATCATACCAAACACTGGCAATACCTACTTGTGCTTTATTCATGTCTTCTTCAGTCAAGCCTGTACCATAAAGCATGGCTTGAGACGCGCCCTGTGATTTGGGTTGTGTGATGTTTGAACTGATTTTATTGAGTGGATTTGTCATTAGTGTCTCCAATAAATAAAATGAAAAAGTGAATTGATGAGCCTCTTGCAAAACCCGCTTTTTCACCTTAAAATGAAAAGAAAATAATACAACTATTTGTTTTTACTCATTTTTATTGTTCTGGGCTAAAGCATTTTTCAGCGTTTTGCTCGATCCTCTGATGCGAAAATTTTTGATTTGTAATATGTTAATATTATCAGGGATAAATTTCTGAAGTTTAATGTCATTCTATACTTTGTGCAGATTTGATATCATGAGAGTTCAAAGTTCAAACCGAAGAACAAACCGAGTGCGTCAGTCCTATTTTATTTCAGGTTTGATTTTTTTAATTCGTAACTACTCAGGGCTTGCGCGTGGGATTGCCCCTACATATAAATATTTTCGCATCGAGGATTCAGAATATTGTTGTAGGGGCAATCCTTTATGGTTGCCCTGAGTAGTTACTTTAATTCTAAAAATTTTGTAACTACTCAGCCTTCAATATTTAGTACTTTGGCTCGGGGGAATGGTTGTACTAAATATTAAGGGCTGAGTAGTTACAAAATTTGAACCATTCTGATTCAAACTCTTGGGATAATTGATTTTTTTTTTGTCGTGCTAAATAGGTAGCGGTATAAACCTGTCAGGTTTTTTCTTGCGGATAAGAATTTTTTAGCACGACTTTTTTTTGGAAATACCTAAAAGCTTCAATGTGTTCCTGCGCCGAGTATATCATAAGTAAATAAGTTATGTTAAGACTTGCCATAAAATAAAATATAACCTATTGTTTAGTAAAGTATTCTTTACAAATCACCCTTAAGTTAGAATATCGGTTAAAATACAACTGACTAACTGATAACTGAATAACCGAATAATGAAAATTCATCACAGACTACGAACCAAATTAATCATCATGTTCTCTATTGTCGCTTTAATGCCTGCACTCATTACAGGTATTTACGCGATACAGGTTTCAAGCAAGAGCTTACGTATGCGGGCACTGACAACGCAAACGGCGCATGCAGAAATATTGGCTAAGAGTATCACGTCTTTTTTGTCGATGGTAAAAGGTGATATCCTCTTTTTGAGCCAATCACCCCTGATGAAAAGTTATTTACATCTGCGTGGCACAAAATCTTTCCTGAATAGTGCCAAATCCTATCAGATTGCACCGTCTGATTTGGAACATAAAACTTTACAGGACATTCAATATGCGTTGGAAAAAAATCGGAAAAAATTAGAAAAAGAATTTCTAACACTGTCTCGTAACCGTCGCATTTATTACCAGCTTCGCTATCTTGATGAAACAGGACAGGAAGTCGTCAGGATAGACTCAGATGGTTTGAGAAGTTGGATTGTTGACAAAGAACAGTTGCAAAACAAATCGGATCGTTACTACTTCAAAAATACCATGCGCTTATTGGGTAAGCGCGTTTTTGTCTCCCCCTTAGATTTAAACCGCGAAATGGGAAAAATTGAGGAGCCTCATAAGCCTGTCATTCGTTATGCTGTGAGCGTCTATGACAATAATAATCAGAAGACGGGCATTGTGATTATGAATGTTGATGCCAATCAATTTCTCGAACCACTGGATGATGCACGTTTAGTTACTGAAGATGGCTACTTTGCGGCTCATCCCGATGCCAAAAAACGTTGGGGAGGAATTAGCGATTTAAAAACGGGCTATAATTTGGGTAAGGAATATCCACGGTTAGCAAACAAAATTCGTGGTCAAGATAATAATACCATCAGTACGCCTACCGTGACTCTTTCTCATTTGCGGGTTTCTGTTCCGGGTTCTGCTGATGATTGGATTTTAATTGTCCAACGTGACACTGATGACATTCTCAAAAGTGTGGTGGCATTTCGTACCACATTTATCTTGATTCTTGTGTTCACAATAGTGATCGCTTTGTTTTTTGCTCTACTGTTTAGTGCCAAGATCACAAAACCGATTGAACAATTAACTTACATCGCTGATGCTATCAGTAAAGGCGAACTGATTGACAATCGTGTCACTGTTTCGGCAAAAGGTGAAATTGGTCAATTGGCTAAAGCATTTGAACGAATGCGAGTCACTATGATCAAATCTTTTGAAAGACTGCGTAAACAATCTGGGATTTAATCGACTATGAGTACCAGCTTATTGTTAGCATACCCTGAATTGATGGGAGAAGTATTCCGCCTATCATCAGAAAAACGAACAGGTACGATATTTATTACGTCTGATGATAGTCATTTGGTACGAATTGTTTTAAATGAAGGAAAAATAACCTACTTAGTTTTTGACACCAAGTACCGTGGCTATGATGCGATTCCATTCATTCAGGCGATAAAAAAGGGCAGATTACAATTTGCCGAGGGCGTTTTTGAAACCGCCCAAGAAATCCCATTACCAAGCACTGAGGATATTTTCCAGATTTTTTATGAAAATTATACGAATGAAGAAACAACACAAGCGACACAAACCCCACCCAATATCAAAGATATCATTGAGCACATCAAAAGGGCATTGGCGAACTACATAGGGCCTATTGCTATGATCGTGTGTGATGAACATATTGGAAGAGTCGGTTCTCTCAAAACAGTCGGGGATATTTTTATCATGCTTGAAGCTGTCGCTCCAGAAATCGAAGAGCTTAAAGAACAGGAAATATTTAAAAAACAAGTCAAAGAGGATATGGCATCGATAGGATTGACCTAGTTCTATCAGTTATTTCAGTTATTCACTAAAGTTTTGCGGTGGGATTCAAAATATCTCATATTGGTAGAGTAGACATTCCTATCTGCTATGTAGTCAACCTGAATAGTTGTGACAGACAAAAATGTCTGTCCTACCAAAAAAAAGCGGTCTGCGTCATTTCAGTTATTCAGTTATTCAGTTATTCAGTTAACCACTTTTCATTTACAATTAGCTAGGAGTTCTATACAACAATGGTTCGGACAGTTTTAAAAAATCAGACTCACTTAAAATTATAACCCATTGAAATTTAAGCATTTTTTAATTTAAGGCTAAAAATATAAAATGCTGTAATAACAATAAGTTACAAAAACTGTCCGAACCATTGATACAAAAAACTTGTCCGGAATTAAAATTAACACCCATAAAAACAACTATTTAAACCTTTAAAATCCTTATTTTCGGACAACTCTAAAAGCTATAAAATACTTAACATGTTCAAACAGGAAAACACCAAAAAAACATCAAGAAAACGTTATATTGCTATACGCAATGTCACCTTGCTAGGTGTGGTTGGCAATGTTTTGATGACTATTGTCAAATTAGTTTTTGGCATCTATGGCAGATCACAAGCATTGGTTGCAGATGGTTTACACTCATTATCAGATTTAATCAGTGATGGCATCGTGTTGGTAGCAGCTAAATTTGGTTCATTGGATGCTGATGCTGATCATCCCTATGGACATGCGCGCTTTGAAACCTTGGCAACCGTTGCACTGGGTGTTTTACTTCTACTGGTCGCTGGGGGAATGCTGATAGATACCGGGCTGCGCTTGTTAAATCCTGAATTTTTATGGCATCCCACAGGCATTACCCTCGTTATCGTGATATTATCTATTTTAATCAAAGAAGCCTTATATCGATATACTATCCATGTCGCTAAACAGGTACGTTCACTCATATTAGAAGCCAATGCATGGCATCATCGTAGCGACGCGATTTCATCAGTCATTGTGCTAGTAGGAGTGGTAGGTAGTATGCTAGGTATTTTTTGGCTAGATGCGGTGGCAGCAATTGGGGTGAGTTTTATGATTGCTCATATTGGCTGGTCTTTAGGATGGGGCGCTGTCAGGGATTTGGTGGATACAGGGTTAGATAAAAAGAAATTGAATAAGATTAGAAATATTATTCAATTGGTGGATGGTGTTCGGACCCTGCATGAATTACGTACCCGCAGAATGGGGGAAGATGCATTAGTGGATGTACATATCTTAGTTAACCCCTGCATCAGTGTATCAGAAGGGCATCAAATTGGGGAAGTCGTGCGAACCTCTTTGATTAATGAAGTCAAAGAAGTCACTGAGGTACTGGTGCATATTGATCCAGAAAATGATAAAAATTCTCAGCCTAACTTGAGTTTGCCATTGCGTCATGAAATCACTGTACGTTTGCAAAAATGTTGGCAATCTTTAGATATGCCCGATGCCATTAAACAAATCAGCTTGCATTATTTGTCGGGTAAATTGACGGTGGATGTTTATCTTCCTTTAAGGGTTGCACAAAATAAAAAAAGCACACGAGCCCTCTCCCGATGTTTTAGCAAATTCGCCACAAGTGAACCTTATGTTCATACTATCAATATTTATTATTGCTAAAGAATGGTGATTATTTAACTTGAACACTTTTATATATAAGTTTTTGAAATAAATAAAGTTTATTAAAAAAATGGGTTCACCTTATTTAATTATCATTCTTTTAAGTATTACCAATATTTTAATTGGTTCTTTTTGATTTGTCGCATTTCCTACAAATTCAAGTAGCTATGTGGCAAACATAACCATTAGAAGAGACGATATTTTTTTATAATTTATTGATTTATAATCATTTATTTAAAAATTATAGCTTTTGCATGATTTTTGCTTTAGATATTAGATTGTGCTTTTGTCATATTTTATACTCGACTATCAAGTTTTTGACGCTATTTCGCTTTGCGACAATCAATTTTTGGGTGTTCAGACATGCAACCCACTGATTTTTAAGGAAATGAGTGTTTAGACACTCAAATAATATTTCATTTGAAATCAATAATTGACAAAAAACTTGATAGTCAAGTTATACTCGATCTTCTCGTTTTTGATAAAAACTTGGGTTACAAAGCTTCAGATTGAGGACTTTTTCATAACTAAGTTATTGTTTTTTTAATAGACATCTTTCCTAAATAACTTAAATTCCTTTTATATCAATGTGTTATAATTTTATACTCTTTTGTAAGATATTGAAATAGAAAGTAAAAAAATTATTTAGGAAAGATGTCTAATAATAAAATTATTGTCTGGTTCATAAAGCGATGATTTTAATAAAACATTAACAGGTAGTGCTAAACAGTTCGTTATATAAACCTGTCAGGTTTTTTGGAGAAATCACGACTTTTTTAGCACTACCCATTAACAATACTAAATTATTGTTTTTACTCATTCGGCGATCGAAGTCACAATCAATTTAGAGATATTTTATAAATGCAAATTAAGGGTTGCCAAGCGGGTTTAAAATTAAACCGTTAATTAAGGACAGGTGTTGGAGTCCATTCGAGGTTTCTGTTTTTCGAGAAAAACAGAAACCTCGAATGCTTTAGCTTTGGAGCTAGTACACGTTCGTTCCAATCCCGATGCCACCAAGGGCAACCACAAGGGATTGCCCCTACAAGAAAAATTGATGTTGTAGGGGCAATCCTTTATGGTTGCCCTGAAGATGGTTGCCCTGAAGGTGGTATTTAAATTGGAGCGATCGTGTACTAGAGCTTCAATTTATGCCAGTGCCGATTATAACAGAATAACCGAAATAACTCATAAACTGACTAATACGGAGTAACATATTAATATGTCCGGTGAAAACGTATTAAACTTGATCAAGGAAAACAATGTTAAATTCGTTGATTTCCGCTTTACAGATACCAGAGGCAAAGAGCAACATGTCTCTGTACCTGCGCACGTCGTTGATGATGATTTGTTTGAAGAAGGCAAAATGTTTG
>Ga0316190_10003622_pt1 | contig 11192 bp, 11 predicted proteins | sample Eddworburrow2_MG_FD_204929 | JGI IMG/M metagenome (GOLD analysis project Ga0316190, IMG submission 204929) | Coastal sediment microbial communities from Maine, United States - Eddy worm burrow 2 | ecosystem: Environmental > Aquatic > Marine > Coastal > Sediment | place: USA: Maine | collected... | reverse complement strand
TGCTGCGCATCAATTTGACCCGGTCGGTCCATTCACCGTGTTGAACCCCGCCGCCATGATCCTTGCAGGCATATTCTTTGGGAGGCAATATGGTGCCGTCGGTGCAAAACCAGCGCAGGCGTTTAAAGGGCCCCCGGGAAGATTTCTTCATTTCCAGCACCCAGCTGCGCAAGGTGGCATCATCGGGCAGCTCCGCCTGAGCTGCGGTAAGCGAAGGCATGCAAAAGGCGGCGATAAGAATACTGATGACCAGGACTCGCTTCATAAATCTAATTCCTTAATATCAAATATATCTACAATAGGCATGATTATGCTTTTTTCCACCATTGAGATCAATTTTAAATGCTTCGTTGGGTGATTATATACCCTCCCCCCGGTCGTTTCTCAAACCGCAGCATGTAAGTCATGCAGGAGGGTATTTCGTCGGGATAATGGGTGACATAAATGATATTTGTTTCGCTGTGACCGCCGATAACGTCAATGGCATCTAAAATCCGCCCCCGATTGATACGATCGAGTCCCTGGTAGGGTTCGTCCAGGATCAGAATTTGGGGCATTTTCACCAGGGATCGCGCCAGCAGCAGCATGCGTTGTTCCCCGTATGACAGATGATTGAAGATCCGGTCGGATTTATCAGCGATACCCAGGACGTCCAGCCAATGTTCGGCATTTTCTTTCTGTTCGGTTGACGCATTTCGATAAAGCCCCACGGAATCAAAAAAACCGGACAGCACAACCTCAAAGGCGGTTATCGGTTTACGATAGCGAATCTGAAATTCTGATGACACGATACCGGTTCGTCTTTTAATGTCCCAAATACTTTCCCCTGACCCGCGACGCCGGCCGAATAAATAAATTTTGTTGGCATAGGCCTGGGGATTGTCTCCGCTAACAAGATTTAGCAGCGTTGTTTTACCGCAACCGTTCGGTCCTAATATGACCCAGTTTTCACCGGATTTCATCGTCCAGTTGAGACCGTCCAGGACCGTCGTATTTTCATATTTCACCCTGACATTCTCCATGGATACCAGAATGTCAGTCCGTGGTGCGCCAACTTTCGCAGGGTGGTCGTTTCTGATGGGCAAGGAAAAGGAGGTCGTTTCTGAAGACGGATACAGGCGCTCCATTTGTGAGGGCACCAGGACCTCTTCCCGCCGGCCCTGAAAAAGAACTCTGCCATCGCCTACGGCCAGCACATGGGAAATATTGGGAAGTATTTCTCTTTGGCGATGGGTCACCAGGATCACCGTTCGGCTATCATCCATCAGGTCATCGATGATGGGTGCCAGATCACCACGGGAAGATCGATCCAGTCCGTCAAAGGGTTCGTCCAGAATCAAGATATCCGGCGCCTGGATCAAAACCCTGGCGATCTGCACCTTGCGCATCTCACCGGTGGACACAACGCGAATATCCCTCTCAAGCAGGTGCTCAATCTGCAGCCTGGCGGCGATCTGCTCCACATCAAAGGCGCTACCATCACTTTCAAGCAAGGTTTCATAAACCGTGCTGATGTCGTCCAAATTACCGCTGAAATATCGGGATGCATCACGCCGCTCATGCCGGGCAATCAGGCGTTGATGATGCTCAAAAGACACATAACCGGCAGTCAGTGTTTGAGAATAAGATATCGCTCCGAGCACCACCGGCACTTCACCGGTTAAGGCTTTAACCAGGGTCGTTTTGCCGGCACCATTGGGTCCCAGGATTGCCCAGTGTTGGCCCTGATCAATTTGCCAGTTGGTATCGGGCAATATAAACCGATCCCGTATCCTCAGGGTGGCGTCCGTGAGGCTGACCACAGGTTTTGCTGCCGGCCCGCTCTTTGGTGGGTCATTTTCAGGTTTGGTGGGATTGTTCTTTTGCATATTTTTATTAGCTGCTGGTTTCTCAGAAATCCAGATTTCCCCTCCCCTGGCGGCCTCCAGCTCGTAGAGTCTACGCCTCGGAGAGGAGGGGATTAAGGGGAGGGGGGAAAATGAATTTTTATTCCTTTATAGTTCTCGTAGGGCGGGCCACCGCGCCCGCCGAATTCAGTTCTTCAAGCACTGCCAAATAAATTTAAAAGTCCGCCGGGCTTTTGACCGATATACCGGGCCGATTTAAAACATGGGTGTAGATCATGGTTGTAGCCACATTCGAATGCCCCATCAACTCCTGAACCGTGCGGATGTCGCAACCGTTTTCCAGCAGATGGGTGGCAAATGAATGCCGCAGGGTGTGACAGGTGACTCTTTTGGATAAACCGGCCTTAGCGGCAGCATTTTTGACAGATTTTTGAAGTGAGCTGGCATGCACATGATGGCGCCGGATGGTGTGGCTGCGGGGGTCAACGGATAATCTGTTTGAGGCAAAGACGTACTGCCAGATCCACTCTTTGGCAGCATTGGGATATTTGCGATCCAGACCCGGCCAGATATAGACGCCGGCCACACCCTTTTTCAAATCCGATTCATACAGCGCCCTGGCCTGCTCCAGCTGCTGCTTCAGCAAGTCCTGGAATCGCTCGGGCAGCATGGTTATCCGGTCTTTGCGGCCCTTTCCGTTCCGGACGATTAGACGTCTTGTTTCAAAATCGATGTCTTTTACCCGCAGGCGAATACATTCCATCAACCTCAGGCCGGCACCATAAAGCAGGCCCGCCATCAATTGATTGACGCCGGTCATGGCCTCGAGCAGGCTTTCAACCTCGGATCGCGTCAGAACCTCCGGGACATGCAGCGATTGTTTGGCACGAACAAAATCACTGAAATCCCCGGGGTCACGTTTTAAAACCTCCTTAAAGAAAAAAACAATGGCATTGAGCGCCTGGTTCTGGGTACTGGCAGCCACTTTTCTTTCTTCCGCCAGATAGTTCAGGTAGCCCTGGATATCATCAGCATCCAGCATATCAGGAGACTTATCTTTATGAAAAGACAGGAGACGGCCTACCCATTGCTCATAGGCTCTTTCGGTGCGGATTGAGTAATGGCGTACCCGCATGGCTGATCGGAACCTATTGTAAAATTCAGCGTAGCGGCCATTTTCTTCAGTCTTTGGAAGTGCGTGATCCTTGAACTGCGGCCGCGTCTTAATGTTGGAATTTGAAATTCCTGGCGCCGGTACCAATGGTCGAACAGAATCGAGCCCGAGGTTCAGCTTGAAAAACCCCTCATACAAAAAAACCAGGGCCTCCTCCGCCTGCTGTACCTGCCAGGGTTGAATGCTGCGTTGAATGCTCAATTCGAATAGAAACTTGCGAATATCGGCTACAGACCGCTCCCGAATTGGCTTGCCTTTTGTCGCCATGGCAAATTTCTGCGCCCACTTCACAAACCACTCAGCATTCATAGCGGGAACGCCGGATGCAACAGCCGCCTGCCGGTATGAATCCCAAAATTTATTGACGTTATTCGACATTTTTACGATAAAAATAGTTATACAAAAGATTTATTAATGCAGTTTTGAATAACTTGCAGAATTTACCCGCCATGTCAATACTATTCTATGATATCAGTTATTATAGACCCTATGTATATTATTAAATAACGATTCTAACTAATACATGTTATGTTCCAAAAAAGTAAAATAAGAATAAACTTAATATTTCGTTGACAATGAAAGAAAAAACTTGGAAAAAATAGCCAGATTGTTTGATCTTTATAATAAATGCTTTTAAAGGCTTATAACTGAAACTAACAGATATTTTTTTCATAACGCTCAATATTATAAGGAAGTAAATATGCATCAAAAGTTAAAAAATTATATTTCAAACATTGACGCTGACTATGCTGATATTCGTTATGAAAAGATGAATAAGGTAACTATTATATTTAGTGGTAAAGAACTCAAGACAATTGGTTCAAACAGTACTGACGGGTACGTTATCCGAGCACTTAAAAACGGTGGTTTCGCCAATATTGCTGTAACCAAAGAGGAAGATATTGAAAAGGCGATAAAGATCGTTACTGATAATGCCTCTCTGCTGGGTAAAGAATCTAAAAATAAAACGGCGTTGAAGTTTCCTGAAACAGTTCAGGATACAGTCACATTAGAACTAAATGAAGATCCAAGGGATATATTACTTGATGAAAAACTTGAGCTAACCCGTTACTATAATGAGCTGATGCTTAACTCAAAAGATATTGAAATCACAAATACAAGTTATCACGAGATAAATCGGGATAAATATTTTGCTAGCTCTCAAGGGACTTATATCCATGAACCAACTTTAACAAATGTTATCGTTGCTGGAATTATTGCTAAAAATGGTGACCTTGTTCAAAATATCCGCGCAGACGTTGGTGGAAGCGATGGTTTTGCCCGACTTAGAAACCGCGATGACAGATTTCTTGAAAAAGCAAAGATTGCAAGTGAACTTCTCAAAGCCGAACCTGTTAAGGGTGGCAACTATAATCTTGTGATGGATTCTGAAATGGCAGGGACATTTGTTCATGAAGCTTTTGGCCATTTTAGCGAAGCTGATTTGATCGAGAATAACCCGTCAATACTCGCGAAAATGGAAATTGGCGCAAAGCTTGGAACTGACATCCTCAGTATAACTGACGATCCAACTCAAAAGGGACTTATTGGATATTATAAGTATGATGATGAGGGTGTTTTCGCACGTCCTGTAAAGCTTATGGAGAAGGGAGTGCTAATGGGGAGGCTTCACTCTATGAAAACAGCAGCAGCCTTTGGTAATGAGCTAACAGGTCATGCAGTTGCAGAAGACTTTAGATATGCTCCAATTATAAGAATGGGAACAATTGGCATTGAAACTGGAAATGATAGCTTTGAAGCGGTTTTAAAGAAGGCTGGGAATGGTTTGTATGCCGTTGGATGTAAAGGCGGTCAAACTTCTGGTGAAAACTTCACCTTTGCGGCTCTTTATGGATACCTGATTCAAGATGGAAAGCTGGGACCACTCGTAAGAGATATTAATGTTATGGGTAATCTCTTTGCCTCAATGCAAAATGTAGCCGCTATTTCAAAAAATGTTTCATACTGTGAAGTGGGTGGATGTGGTAAAGGTCAGTTTAATATAAAATCATGCATGGGTGGCCCTCACGTGCTTATAAATAATGCCCTGGTTGGAGGTATATAATGGAAAGAATACTTGAAATTGCAGAAAAACATTCTGACTCTGCTGAAGTTTTTAATATTTCCAACAGTATGCATACCACGGAAAGTAAAAACTATGGATTAACAAATATGGAGAGTACCATCCAGTCAGGTTATGCGCTAAGAATTCTGAAAGATGGTTACCTTGGAACGAGTTACACGAAAAACCTACTTGATCCTGAAAAACTTGTACAAGACGCATTGGTTTCTCTAAAGGGAAAGGTTGATGGATCATTTCAGTTTCCTGATAAGCACAAACCAAAAGAGTTGAAGACTTATGATTTATCTATAGAAGAGCTAAAAAACAGCGATCTCATAATTGAAACGAAAGAGTTATCTGAGTACGTGAAAAAGAGAGTTGATCCCAAAGGTCAGTTCAATCTAACTACTGGTTTTGGGTCCTTTCAGAAACACATAATGAATACAAATGAACTTGATGTTAAATTTAAGTCTAGTTTTTTTTACAATTATGCAGGGATTTTATTCCCAAGTTCGTACGCTCATGTTGAAAATATTACATTTTCAATTGGTAGGCAGCTGTTAGACAGGGTAAAATTGGATAGATCAATCGAACTTTACAATAAATCCCTTAAAAACGTTACCGTCAAATCTGGTGATATTGATGTAATATTTACGCCAAGAACGATAAAAATACTTCTTTGGAGAGTGCGGACTGGGGCTAGTGCAAAATCTATATATGATAATATCTCTCCCATTAAAAATAAGATCGGGGAGAAAATATTTAGTGATAATTTCACATATGTCGATGATCCATTCGCAGGATCTCCCGAAGATAGTTCCTTTGATGATGAAGGTACTGCTAAAAGCCGGTTCAGCATTATTGAAAATGGTGTATTTAGCGGAATATATAATAGCCTGGATTACGCTAAGAAACTTGGAATGAAACCAACCGGACACGGATATCGAGAAGGTAACGAAACGGTTGCCGCAAGTCCAATTCCGGTTCTTGCTAATCAAATGGTTTTACCTGGGGATACCTCAATAGATGATATGATAAAAAACACAAAACGTGGTGTACTTCTCCTTGGTGATTTAGGCGCTCATAGCGGCAATATTCCAAATGGTGATTTTTCCGTTGGACTAAATCCTGGCCTTTATATTGAAAACGGGGAAGTTGTAGGCCGAATAAAAGACGGAATGATCGCTGGGAATGTTTATGACATTATGAAAAACATTAAATGTATTGAAAATATTACCCATCAAGATTTCTCAGGGAAATTCCCGTCTCTTTGTATTGGAGATGTTAAGTTTTCAGTATAGTTGAAACGTCTTTTTCTTCTTGGCTATAAAGTTAACATTTGTAATCACATAACAAGCGCATTAGCGCGGATGTTTTTCGTGCCGCTACGCGTCACAAAAAACACCGGTTATGCCGGTGTTAGCATAATATATAGGAGGAAAATCTATCATGGAAAAGATAGTTGCTTATTGTGGCCTTGTTTGTTCAAGCTGCCATACTTTCTTGGCCACACAAAATGATGATGATGTTGCCAGGATACAAACTGCTGAGTTTTATTCAAAAAAATTTGGATTTAACCTTAAGCCAGAAGAAATCAACTGTGACGGATGTATATCAGAGGGAGGAAAACTTATCGGATATTGCCAAACTTGCGAGATAAGAAAGTGCTGTCGCGCAAAGGCCCTGGATAATTGTGCTGTTTGCGATGAACAACCCTGCGACAAGTTAATAAAATTTCATGAATTCTCACCAGATGCAAAAGCAAGCTTTGATTATTTGTTAAATGAGATGGGCTAATTGCATGGTTTATCCATAAATCCAAACTAAATGCATTTCTTGCTAACAAAGCGGGTGAACCAGAAGGGGAAAAACCTGGTGGTTTACGTTAAATTTTATGGTTTACAGTAGGTCAGAGGCCCGCTGGTTACCCGCAGTGTTCGGCATAGACGGAATAGGCATGAAGGAATCTGATCTCTATCTGCCCCTGAAGCGGTTTCTGGAATCTCAGAATTATGAGGTGAAGGGGGAAGTCCATGACTGTGATGCCCTGGCAGTACGCGGCAAGGAAACTCCTGTCGTCGTAGAACTCAAGCTCTCTCTCAATCTCGACGCAGTCCTTCAAGCAGTTGAAAGGCTATCGCTGACTCCGAAAGTATACATCGGCATCCCTAAACAATGTAAAATTCTGAACAGACGACGGAGGCACATTATCAAGCTGCTAAGGATGCTTGGTTTGGGGCTGGTTGTGATTGATTTGGACCAGGAAACCAGCAGCGTAAAGGTGCTTATCGATCCCGGCGAGTATAGACCTCGCAAATCAAAGCACCGTCAGGAGCGTCTGCTTGGTGAGTTCATAAAGCGGGTAGGTGACCCGTCTTCGCTTTGGCAAGCTACGCCGCGGTAAACTGGCGTGCAGGCTGGCGGTTTATCGAACAAGGCCGTGCAGGCTCGGCCCGTAGGAGGGCCGCAGCCCACTTCGACGTTGGGTATTGAAGAAGGTGGGAACAATTAATAATGGTATCGCAGCTGAGCTATTAGGATAGAATCAGAAGAAGCTTTGTAAATGATTCTGTGTTCATCATTTATTCGGCGGGACCAATATCCTGACAGAGCATGTTTCAGTGGCTCGGGTTTGCCGATTCCTTCGAATGGATTACGTTGAATCTCTTTAATTAATTTGTTTATTCGCCGGAGGATTTTTTTATCGGTCTTTTGCCAATACAGGTAATCATCCCAAGCGTGATCTGAAAAAATGAGTTTCAATCTGAAAGCTCTCTTTCTGAACCCTGGCCCTCTTCAAGTTGAGCGATGGATTCAATGAGGCGCCTTGTGTTTTTTGGAGACCGTAAAAGGTATGCAGTTTCTTCCAAGGCTTCATAGTCCTCCAGGGACATTATGACCACCGAATCGGTTGTTTTACGTGTGACGATAACGGGTGCATGGTCTTTGCACACGTTTTCCATCGTTTTTGCAAGATTTTGCCGAGCGGCGGTATATGTAATGGCTTTCATTTGGCATCTCCTATTGTTGTACAGTATAATGTACAACTGATAGCGATTAGTGTCAAGATAAAAATTTATACCCAACAACCCAGTGGAGCTGACCAGTCTTCGCTCTAAAGAGCTTCGGGCTTCGTAATAATAACTACGCCCCGACACGTCGCCGCGGCACAGCGGCGTGTAGTTTGGCGGGTTTGTCGAAAAGGCCGTGCAGACTCGACACTCATCAGGGCCGCTCACTTCCGCGTTATAAGGGTGGGATAAAGAAAAATTCGTGAATGAACTTAGGAGAGCCTTCTGTAAACTTCTTTTCGGTGACCGATTTTCAAAACCATAATTACCAAAATATCGCTGTGAACCTCATATATTATCCGATAGTCCCCGACCTTGATCCTATGAAAAGGATTATCTCCTTTCATTTTCGTAGTAGCAGGTTCCGGTAAATCCTCGGAAAGGCTATCGATTTTATCGCGTATTCGCCTTTGATCAGATTTCGGAATTTTTTTGAGTACTTTCGCTGCGGATTTTTTAAGCTCAACTCTGTATTTCAAAGGTCAAGTTCCTCTCGAAGCTTTTCCCACGAAATGCTTTCACCCGGTTCATTTCGGGCTTTCCAGGCATCTTCAATATCCATTTGCTCTTCAATTTCCTGCAGGAGCTTTAAATCCTCCATTGAAACAATAGCAGCAAGCGCTTCGCCTCGTCTTGTCAATACGAATGATTCTTTGCCGAATGCGACTCTGTTTATTATATTCGCAAATTTTTTTCTTGCATCAGCAGCCGAAATTTTGTTTAACATAACCCACCACCTCTTGTACAAATTGTATTTATTGTAATATATGTACGTATAGTACAATAACAAAATATTTGTGTCAATAGCGCAAATCGTATAAAATAACATGATCTTATAAGAAACCAGTGGGGCTGACCAGTCTTCGCGCTAAAGAGCGTCAGGCTTCGTAATAATAACTACGCCCCGACACGTCGCCGCGGCACAGCGGCGTGCAGATCGCGGGTTTTCGTAAAAGGCCGTCCAAACTCGCAACTTATCAGGGCCGCAGCTCACTTCCGCGTTAGATTGGCAAATAGGAGCATACCATGAAGAAAATTGTCATTATTTTTGTCGTAATTTTAATCCCTTATATTGTCGTAGCAAATGAAGGCAATGAAATCAAAATGTCAGATTTTGTATATCAAATGAAATCGAATGAGCTTAAGGCTACTGAAGGATCTCCGCCTTTCAATGGCCTAAAAAATGGTGATAGTGCTTTCTTAATAATTGACAGTGAAACACAACCAGGTTCAATTAATATGGGTGTTCTATTTAGCAATGAATCAATATCTGTAATTGTCAGAAACCAACAATAATATCTAACCATCGTATCAACGCTGACAGCAAAACATCGGCGGTATAAGAATTTCTGCGGTACGTATCAAGTCCATCGGTTACCCCAAAGTCAGATATTCGCAATTTTGCTGCAGATTATACTGACGTTCGGTGTAAAAAAATGATGTGCGGGTTTTCATTACGACACCAAGGCGGCTATTGCCCACACCCACGACATTCGCAGCCAGGTCGAACACATTTTCGGTAGTGGTCACGGCACGGTCTATCCGCTAGTATGCGGGTTCGAAACAGACGAAGAAGCATTGGTTATCCACGGCACAGATAACACAATGCTCGATCTCGCTGGTATTTCCGCTCCTGATGAAACGGCGCTGGAACCGCGCCTGGCCGATCTTCTTCCCGGCATGCCGACCCAGATGCGCGCCGACCTTCTACCGTTACTGCACGGCAACCTTGAGCACATCGCGCAAGTGCGCGAACAGGCACGGAAACACGAAAGGATACTAGATGTAGAACACCGCGAATGGATGATTTGCCTGGGGCGTGGATTCGACTTCCTCCACACCCCCACCCCCAATGTCGCTCTGATCATTGGTCCCTACAGTCCGGACCTTGCCGACCCTCTGCGCAAGGCTGCAGGAATTATCGAGGGCAACATGAAAGCCGGTCGCATCCCGGATGATGGCTTTCTACTGCTGGCTTCCGTGCCCTACGATGAAATCGGCGTCGACCGGGCGCGGGCCGAATTGAAGTCGCATTTTCTTTCTAACTTCGCAGCCGGAGTCTTAAGCGACGAATTCGGCGCACTCGCCGCAAAAATGTCCAAGCATACCGCAGTGCTCGACTGGCGCTCACGCAACCTCGAACTGATTGATGACTGAAGGAGACCGGAATCAATGTGAACGAGGCAGCACGCCTTCGCTCTGCGTTTAGGGAGCCTAGGTGTATTTTATTCATCACGTGCCCCAATACACTTTTAGGAGCGCGATTTTCTAAGACAGCACTTTGACCGGTCCCGGGTTGTCAGACGAGCACAAGCAGTTCGAAGTAGTAGAGGACACCAGCGGGGGCGAAAGGGATGTTCATATGTATTCAGGCCGCACCGCAACTGAAAAATCGGTATTTTGGTACCCGGGAATGCAAATCATTTCTTTGATGAAGACATCCAATCTGTGAATCTTGACATGGAGCCCCAAATTCTGCTATTTTGCTTGGTAATGTATATTATTTATATTGTCCGGTTGGTATAATTTAGGTAAGGAGCTTTTCAATGACCGATGTCACTCAATCGTCGAATCATGATGCCATCAACCTCATGTTGGCGAAAAAAATCAAGGAGTTGCCAGAAGAACGGCAATTGGTTCTTCTCAAGCAGCTGTTAAAAGGGGATATAGTCGGCACATTATTTAAACTCATCGGGGAAATGTCCGAAAAACAACAGGCCCTCGTATTAGAGCAATTGCAGGAAGGCGTTGCCAAAGTGGCCAACCTGGATGAAACCGAAATCGCCCTAAGGGATTATAACCGCAAGTCCTGTATGCTCAGTATAACTTATACGGTTGAAAATCAAAATTTTGATAGCTTTATGCTCGATATCAGTCCTGCCGGCGCATTTATTGAGACCACCGAAGCCTTTTTCGCCGGCCAGCAGATAAAATTGTCCTTTGCATTACCGAATCTCCCCCAACAAATGAACATTTCCGGCGAAATTCTGTGGAAAGGGATGCTGGGTATGGGTGTGAAATTCAATAATCTAACCGAC
>Ga0316190_10003620_pt1 | contig 11194 bp, 14 predicted proteins | sample Eddworburrow2_MG_FD_204929 | JGI IMG/M metagenome (GOLD analysis project Ga0316190, IMG submission 204929) | Coastal sediment microbial communities from Maine, United States - Eddy worm burrow 2 | ecosystem: Environmental > Aquatic > Marine > Coastal > Sediment | place: USA: Maine | collected... | reverse complement strand
CCCAGGTGCTTCTTGGGGACGAGCAACGGCACGGAGGCCGTATAGGCAGGTTCCTGGAATGAATTGGCCACCGACCCGATAGTGGCCATCACGTAGATGTGCCAGAGTTCGAGCCCATTGGTGAAGAAGAGCAAAGCGACCACGAACGTCGCGATGCCTGCGCATGTGTCGCTGGTCAGCATGACCTTGCGCCGGTCCCAGCGATCCACCAACGCTCCGGCGATCGGACTCAACACGATCCCCGGCAACGTTGAGGCAAGCATGATCAACGCCAGCAGCGTGACTGAGTCGGTCTCGAGATACATCCAGACGGCGAGACCGAACCCGGTCAGGTTGGACCCGACCACCGAAATGAGCTGGCCGATCCACACAATGAAGAACGTCCGCATCCCGGCACTCTCGGCTGTGCTCATCTCTCTCCCGATTGACATCATGATGATGTCATATTGATGTCATCAATGCAAGCCGTTGTTTCTACCCGCTTGTGCCATCATGCGGCTCGTGACTCCCCCGCCATCCGACCGGGCCCGCCTGCAACGGGTTGCCCTGCGCCTCGAGTACGGGACGATCGCCTGGAACGTCGGCGAGGCGGTTCTGACCTTAGTTCTCGGTGCCGTAGCCTCCTCGCTGGCCCTGATAGGTTTTGGTGCGGTTTCGGTGGTGGAGATCTTTGCTTCGGTGGTGGTCGTCTGGCACCTCATTCCCGGACATGAAACCGACCATCCGCACCGCACCCGGCTGGCACTTCGATTGGTCGGGATTGCCTTCGGCGTTCTGGCGGTTGCCTTGGCCCTGCTTGCAACGAATGACCTGATAACCGGGCGGCGCCCCGACGAATCACCCTGGGGTATCGCCTACCTCGTCGCAGCTGCAGCGGTGATGTTCGGGTTGTCGGTGGTCAAACGCCGGACGGCCGATCAACTCGACTCTGCACCGCTTCGGTCGGAAGCAACGATGACTCTGTTGGACGGGTTCTTGGCCACCGCCACGCTGATTGGTTTGACCCTCAATGCGGTGGTCGGATGGTGGTGGGCGGACCCGAGCGCAGCATTGATCGTTGCGGTAGCCGCCGCCAACGAAGCCCGGGAGAACTGGGAAGCAGCCTCCGAGATCGATTGAATATCCCAGAAGGGTTCATCCCATCGCTGTGACACCGGTGGCACTCGCCCCACGACGACAGCCGACCCGACGGTTCGATAAGTCGCCCCTCGCCCTCGGCTGGCGCCAGGTTTTGGGCGGCCGGCCCGGCGCACGAGCCGGTCTGCAAGGCAGGTGAGATAACTGCTACATCCCCGAAGCAATCACCAAAGCGCCGTCAACGACCATCTCGTCGACGATGCCGACGACTACGGCCCTGATCGGGGCGGTTTGCTGTTGAACGATCTGGCGAGCGCCGGTGCCTTCGTCGAGGATCAGCACCACCTCACCCGCTCCGGCGTCCACTGCATCAACGGCAATCGTGTATGCGCCGGTCGGCCGGCCGTCGGTTCCGAGAAGATCACACAGCAACAGTTTCCGGTTGTCAAAGACCGGCGAGTTAATGGTGGAGACCACCGTGCCGACCACGCGGCCGATCTTCATGAGCCCGACCCCGTTGACAATTCCTCGGCCGCATCGACAATACCGACGATGGCATGGTCAACCGGAACAAAGGTTTCGGGAAGAGCCTGGGCGGCCTCGCGCGAACCGACGAAGTAGATCAACTCGCCCGGCCCGGCCATGTGCACGGCGTCGGCGGCTACGACGGGGCGCCCCTCCGGTTCTTGGTGCCGGTCGAGGGGCTGCACGATGAGAAGCTTGATGCCCTCGAGGCCTTCGTACTTCATGGTGGCCACGACGGTCCCGATCACCCGGCCCATCTGCATGGCGCTACTCACCTTCCCGACGAACAACTTCTTCAAAACGGCCGTCGACGGCCAGGTTGTCGAGCATCTCCGAATGGAGTTGAGCGATGACGGTGTTCCTGACCAGCTGCCGGCCGATCCGAGCCGAGCCAATGGCGACACCCGCTTCCACATCCGCGACCGAGCCACCAAACAGCAGGTAACCCTTGCCACCCAACCCGTCGGCCATTCTCAGCTCCCGCAGCGTTACCCGGGCGCCTTTCACCCCGGCATCGGCCGCTTGGATGATGGCCGCCACCGTGGTGGTTTCGATGACGCCGAGCGCTTCGCCTTCGTCGCTTCGTCGTGCCCCGGCCACGGACGCAACAACGTCTGGGTGAACGTCCGGCAGAAACACGACATCGACCAGCGAACCCGAATCCGTCGATCGGGCAGCGTCGATCGCCTCTTCGACATCGGCTACGTTCCCGCCGATCAATACCAGATACTTGCCGGGTTGAACGGTGCCCGCCTTGAGGAGATCGAGGGGTGCCCGTTTGACCATGGCATCGCCGGCAACAATGCCCGCTGTGATTGAGTCGAATTCGAGGAGGGCGAGGGCCGGTTGGATGATCACACGATCCTCAAGGCACCGACCACGGTGATTCGCCGCTCACGCGAGAAACTGCGCGGCCTCGTCAATCCATGGCCGGTTGGGCTGGCGATCGAGAACGACGAGAACCCCTCTCCCCCTTCGCCGAGTCCGGCATAGTTCGGCCCGTTGGCGACGAAGATGCTGCAGTTCATGGCGAGGGCCATGTTGGTGATGGTCTGCACGTTGGTCGAGTGGATCGAGGCAGTGTGCCGGAACCCGTGCTCCGATTTGACGGCCAGCTCGATGGCCCGGTCCACATCGGTCACCCGCACCACCGGCATGACCGGCATCATCTGCTCGGTCCACACCAGGTTGTGCTCTTGCGGCACCTCCGCCACAACCAGACGCACGTCGTCCCCGACCTGGACCCCGATCTCGGCGAGGATAACGCCGGCGTTCTTCCCGATGAAAGCCGGGTTGATGACTCCCGGTTTCCGGGGTGCGCCCATCTCTTGGAAGATCACCCGTTCGAGCCGCTTCAGCTCGTGCTCCTTCAGCACGTAGGCCCCGTTCTGAGCCATCGACCGCACAAGGCGGTCGGCGATGGTATCGACGGCGATAGTGGTTTTCTCGTCGACGCAGATGATGTTGTTGTCGAGCGACGCTCCCGCCACGATGTCGCGCCCGGCCTTGTCCACGTCGGCCGTTTGATCGACAACGGCGGGAGGATTGCCTGGTCCGGCGGCGATCACGACCTTGTCGGTCCGCATCGCTTCTCGCACCACTCCCGGGCCGCCGGTCACTAACAGGAGGGCAACATCCGGATGGTTCATGACCGCTTTGGCAGTCTCGATGGTGGGGTTGGGGATGGCCGTGACCAGATCGGGTGGGCCGCCCCCGGCCTGAATGGCCCGATTCAACAAGCGGATGTTCTCGGCGGATACCGCTTTGGCACTGGGATGCACGTTGAAGACGACTGCGTTTCCTGCTGAGACAATCGAAATAGTGTTGTTGATGATGGTTGAGGTCGGGTTGGTGGTCGGGGTTATCGCGCCCACGACTCCGAAAGGAGCGAACTCGGTCACCATCATCCCTTGATCCCCGGTCACGGCCTCCAATTCGAGATCTTCGGGGCCGGGGGCGCGGGTGGTGACGAGGCGATTCTTGAGGATCTTGTCGGTCACCCGACCCAGCCCGGTCTCGGCATGGGCCATCTCGGCCAACCGCTCGGCATTGTCCAACATGGAAGACCGCACCGAGGCGATGATGGCCTTGCGGCCCTCGAGGCCCAACCGCCGATAGTGGAGGAAGGCCCGCCGGGCGGCGGCCACCGCCTCGTCAATAGTGCCGTAGATCCCGTCGCCCAGCTCAGCCTGCTCGGCAGCTTCCAGCTGCTTCTCGGCGCGCAGCTTCGCTCCTTGACCATTGGCAACCATGCCAATCCGCAGATTGACTCGTTCGATGATGTCCTGAATCTGCTGTTCGCTCAGCGTCGCCATGAGTCTCCTCGGCGTTCTACTTGCGCCACACCTCGGTGCCGCCGACTTCCCAGGTATCAACGATTGCCATGATCACGGCATCACAGGGGCGGTTGTTAGTCAGCACGGTCTGACGGGCAGAACTGCCGGTTGCGTACAGCACTACTTCGCCTACCCCGGCTCCGACTGCGTCGGCGGCGACGACATACCCGCCGGTTTCCTTGTTGTCCACATCGAGTTGACGCACCACAAGGAACTTGAGCCCTTCGAGGTTCGCTTCCTTCTGGCTGGCGACCAGCGTTCCCGCTACGCGTCCAAGCAGCATTACATCCTCCGTCCGAAGTAGGCGAAGCCCGGCAGGTCTGCCGAGCCCCGACAAGTCTTCGGCTGTCTAGCCCATCTCTGCTTCGGCTTCTTCTGCGCGTCCCAGCGGAAGCACCAGATCGATGTTGACGTGCGGCCGGGCGATCACATGGGTAGAGATCACTTCACCCACTTTTTCGGCGCTGCGTACGCCGGCATCGATAGCCGCTTTCACGGCGGCCACGTCGCCGCGCACGATGGCAGTTACGTAGCCACCGCCCGTCTTCTCGTAGCTGACGAGTTCGACTTTGGCCGCTTTGACCATGGCGTCGGCCGCTTCGACCATCGCCGCAAAGCCTCTCGCTTCGATCATTCCCAGGGCTTCAGCCATACATCCCTCTCCTTCTCTGTCTACTTACTTGGAGACTCTTTACCTTCGAGGCCTTCGATGGCGGCCACCGCCGCCCGCCAACCGACGTCGATGTCCCGTTCCTCGCCGCCGAGGTACACGCGTCCCATCGAACCAAAGGCCCGGACTTCCAGAACGTTGATCTCGGCTGCTTTCTCCGCCTCGTTGGCGGCCAGCGGAGCATAGGCGGCGGGTTCGAGTTCGAGGACATACAGCGTCTGACCGGGAATGATCATTTGGCCGTGGCGCATCCGATTGATCAATTGGGCCTGATGGTCGTCGATCCGGCGAATGATCTGGCTGGAAAGGATCCTGGGCTTGGTGCGATCGGTTTCCTCATGCTCGATGGCTTCGAGGATGGCCCGTCCGGCGGCGCGAGTCTCTGCTTGATCCGCAGAATGGATCTCGAGCATACCGTAGTACCGCTCGACGATCTGCATCCCCGGTCTGACCCTGGTCGCTTTGAGGGCGATGTCCGTGAGACGGTTGATCTCGATACCGGGGGCGATTTCGACGTACAGGGAAGCGTCCCCGGCCAAGGGAAGAAAACCTTGGGCAATGGTCCCCAAGAACGCCGCATATTGCGGTTGCAGGCTGTCCAGAAACGCGTAGGCGCGCAGTTCAATATTGCTCACTCGACCCCCCTCCGGTCACGATGGCCACACCGGCCGACGCCCCGATTCGGGTGGCGCCGGCGGCGATCATCTCTTTCATATCCTCGGCGCTGCGGATGCCACCCGCAGCTTTGATCCCCATCTCGGGGCCAACCGTTTCCCGCATCAGCAACACGTCGTGGACGGTCGCTCCGCCCGGACCAAACCCGGTCGAGGTTTTCACGTAGTCGGCTTTGGCTTGTTTGGCCAGGTAGGAAGCGATCACCTTCTCTTCGTCGGTGAGCAAGGCCGCTTCAATAATGACCTTGTTCTTGGCCCCTGCCTCGCGACAGGCATCGGACACCATTTCGATGTCCCTGCGGACCGCGTCGTGATCGCCGGATTTCAGGGCACCAATATTGATGACCATATCGATTTCCCGGGCGCCATCGCGGATGGCCCGCCGCGCTTCCATCGCCTTGATCTCCGAAGGTGTCGCTCCCAGCGGAAACCCAACCACCGAGGCAACCTTGACGCTCGAGCCCCGGACAGCAGCTGCAGCACGTTTCACCCAGGTCGGATTCACGCACACCGCCGCAAAGCCGTACTCGACCGCCTCAGCGCACAGCTTGTCGATGTCGGAGGCAGAAGCTTCCGGCTTGAGCAACGTATGGTCGAGATATCCGGCCAGATCACGGGGCACCTCAGCGGCCGCCCCCGAAAAGCTGATGCGCCCGGCGCCGTTGGCCACGATCTCGCGCACCTTTTCGGGACTGTGCACAGCACACGAACCATCGACACAAATCTCGTCGACATCTTCACGAAAGGCAGCCAGTACCTCCCGAGTCACTGCCTCGATCAGTTCTTCTCTGCTTGTCATGTTCGGTCGCCCTTGAGGTACCGGCCCTCGATGTCTGTGATCATGTCCACCCGTCGCGCGTGCCGCCCGGGACCCCACCCGGTAGCCAGCCACGCGTCGACAATCTGCAGGGCGAGCGCATTGCCGATCAATCCCGCCCCCAGGGTCAGGACATTAGCGTGATTGTGCTCGCGGCTGTTTCTGGCCGAAGAGACGTCGTAGCAGAGGGCGGCGCGCACCCCGGGCACCTTGTTGGCGACCATCGCCGATCCGATACCGGCCCCATCCACGATGATTCCTTCCGAGCAAGTGCCGTCTCCGACCAAACGGGCTACTGCGTGAGCGAAATCGGGATAGTCGACCGAGTCGGGGCTGTTTGTGCCGCAATCCGTCACGTCGTAGCCCTGTTCGCGGAGATAGAAACCGATTCGTTCCTTGAGGGGATAGCCACCGTGGTCGGCTCCGACGGCAATGCACCGATGCCGACCGTCCGACTCAGGCGCCGGGGCCGCCTGTGCGTCGGAAGCGAGGTTCTCGCCGGTCCGGGCCAGGACGCCATCGACAATACTCGCCACGATCCTACGAATCTCTTCTTGGGACGGCATCTCGGTTTGGGCTCTCCTGCGCTCCGGTCTCACCAGCATCCTAGGAGTCTGCCGAGGCCAGGACCTATCCTGGGGAGATGGAAGACCCCGCTTTCGTCTGGCAGCAACAGGCACGGGAGGCGCGCCCGATGCAATCCCCGATCGGGGAAGCCGTCCCCCCGCCGCAAGGCCCCGCAGCCTCGACCCGGTGGGTGACGTTGCACGAAGCCGAAGAGGTCACGGGGGTACCGTCCTCTACGGTGCGCAACTGGGCGCGCAAGGAAAGAATCCCGACCCGTTTTGAGCTCACTCCGGAAGGCCAGGTGCGGATGGTCGGCCTCGACGAGGTCGTAGCGAGAGCCAGGCACTTAGGGCGCCTCCACGCCCCGCCGGCCGCTCGACCAGGCCCAGCCCCCCCGCTTCCACCTTCAACCGCAGCAGGGGAGCCCGAGGAGGCACCCGAAGGCTCGGTGCTGGTCCCAATCGATGCGTGGAACAAGATGATCAACCAACTCGGCAACCTCCACGAAGCAGGCCAGCAGCTGGCCGAGGCGCGCGAACGGGCCGCCCGGGCCGAGACTGAGGCGAGGTTCCTCCGCGAGCGCCTTGCCGAGCTGCGTAGGGCGGAGAAACCTGACGAACCCGTGCCGACGCAGGTTGCGCCCGAGCCGGAGTCTCGGGCCCCCGAGCCAGAGCCGCAGAAGACCGTCGGCGCTTCCCAGGAGATAGAGCCTGCCTGGTTGTACCTGTACCGCCGGTGGGAGAACCGAAGCCGACGCCGTCGATAGAAGTCGTATACGCGTCGCCGGAATCCCCTGTAACCACGCCGCGTGATCAAAGCGAGCCGAGTAGGTACGCGCGATCACCGGTTCGAAGCGACGTCCGCGAGCTTCGACTGTTCCCGCGCCACGGCCGGCCAAATACTATGCGGCCCAAGTCGCCGACTTCGGGCCCAACTCAGCCCGTCTGGCGCAGATCTCGTCGTTGGAACATCACGACCGACAACGCCACCAGCACGACGGTCAGGCCGGCCAGGATTGCCCCGTTACCCCAATCCATCCCGTTCTGGAGCGGGTGCGTGTTGAGGTAGTAGCTGAACGGTGACACCCTGGCCCAACCCGCCAGGGAGTCGTTGAGCGACGCAAACGAGTTGACCAGATGGAAGACCAGAGCTGCCCCGACCGTCCCAAAGATTGCGACTCTCACACGGCCGGTGGCGGCGCTCAAAGCCAACGCTAACGTCCCGAAGACCAGGCCGACCAGCGTTGCCAGGAGTGAGGTGGCGGCGATGTTGCCGACGTTTATGCCCAGCCCACCGAGCACCGACCCCAGCCAGACTCCGAGAAAGGTGGAGAACCCGACGGCTATGGCGTAGACCACCATCGCCAAGGCCTTTTCTACTACGACCCGGGAACGTTTGATCGGATTGGCAAGCAGCAGACCCATGGTGCGGTTCTGTTCTTCCCCGGCCAATGCCCGGGCTCCGATGACGGCGGTAACCACTATGACCGCAATGGGAGCCATCAGCCCGAATGTCTCAGCCTCGTAGAAACCTTCTGCGGTGCTCATGTCACCGCCGGCAGCCCCCACGAAGGCCCAGAGCTCCTCAGGAATCTGTTTGGTGAAGTCCAGAAGTGTCTGGTCCATCAATCCATAGAGCGGACCCATGAGCACACCCATGAGAAAGAACATGATGTAGGCGGAGACAATCAGCAACCCCTGATGCTCGGAAGCAGTCTTGATCGAGATCCGGGAAACCCGGGTGGCACCGGCCAACCGGTCGACGATCTTCTGCGTAAGTGGACTGCCCCGCAGACGGTCCAGCAAAGTGACCCCCACGTTGTGGCTTCGCAGGTCGCGACGATTGACGCCGACCAAAGCGATCGCGGCCAGAACCACTATGGCGCCCATCAGCACAGCCAGATCGCCCCACTGGATTCCGTTGATCACCGGTTGCCCGTTGTCGAAGTAGTACCAGGGGAACACTTTGGCAACGTTCTCCCACCCCTCGATGATCGGGAAGATTCCCACTGCGACGAACCCGAGGGCCATGACCCCGGCAGATACTCCCGAAGCCAGGCCGCGCTTGCCCGTCCAGGCACCGATGGCCATGGCCAGGAAGCCGTAGAAAAGGGCATTGACGAACAGGTGGAGGGCGTAGGGCCCAACCTGCATGCCGCCCATTCGGACATCCAGGATTCCTGCTATCAGCGGTGCCGCGCCCCACAGAGCGAGCGCCCCCAACCCCACCAGCAACAGCATCGAAGCTGCCTTCGAGACCAGCACGTTGGTACGGCTCTTGGGATTGCCGAGCAGCAGACCGATGGTTCCGTCGCGCTCTTCGCCTGCGACCGAGGACGATCCCATCGAAACGGCCAGACCGGCCAGGGTCAACGCACCGTAGAAGCCGTACAGCACTCCGACCGCCAAACTGGCCACATCTGCGCCCTCCGGGATGCCCATGATCGACAAGAACACCTCGGGAAGATCCGAATAGACGGAGATATCGATGTCCTGGTACACCGCCATCACCATCCAAAGCAGCAGACCGAGGCTGAACATGGCGATCGCCATGCCCTTCCAGCGGTCCCGGGTGGTTTTGGCAAACACTGAGGCAAGCATCAGACCACCACCTCGTCATCCCGGTAGTAGGTAAGGAAGATCTCTTCGAGGTCGGCCGCTTCAGTGGAGATGTCCAGGACGTGGAACCGCTCGGTGACGACCTTGAGCAGAGTTTCCATCTGACCGTCGAAGGACAGCATGGCATGGTGGTCCTGCACCTTGACATCCCGAACCCCGGGCAGGGGTTCAAGCACAGACGCTTCGACCGGTCCGTCGAAATAGAGGTTCACCGTGCGAATCGCCTTGGAGCGCAAGCTGGCGACGGCTTCGAGGGCGATCAGCTTTCCACGGCGGATGATGCCGACCCGGTCCGCCACTCGCTGGACCTCCGACAAGGTGTGGCTGGAGAGGAACACCGTCGTCCCGTCCGCCGCCACTTCTCGCATCAGCGTCTGAAAGGCGCGTTGCATCAATGGATCGAGACCACTGCTGGGCTCGTCCATGATCAGCACCTGCGGCCGGTTCATGAATGCCTGGATCAAACCAACTTTCTGGCGGTTGCCCGAGGACAGATCGCCAACTTTCTTCGAAAGATCCGCTTCCAAACGTTCGGTGAGTTCCTCGACGTAACCCCAATCCACGCCACCTCGCAGGTTGGCGAAATAGGTGAGCGTGTCCCGCCCGGTGAGATTCGGATACAGAGCCAGATCGCCCGGCACATAGCCGATATGCCGACGAATCTCCACAGCAGCATCGTGCGAATCCAATCCGAGAATCGAAGCTTTGCCCGAAGTGGGACGAATCTCATCCAGCATCGTGCGGATCGTGGTTGTCTTGCCCGCCCCGTTGGGACCGAGAAACCCGAATATCTCTCCCGCCCGGACGTCGAGGTCCAAGTCCACTAAGGCACGCACATCTCCGTAATGCTTGGTCAACTTCTCGGCGTGGATGGCGATCTGATCGGTCATGAATCTCCTTCTTTCCTAGCCATGCCCTCTGCAAACGCCTGGCTCATCAGTTGGCTTGTGGTTTCAGTAATGAATCCGCTGAGAATTTCGAGAATGGGGGCGACATAGGAAGACGCCGCCTTGGGGTTGTCGATCGGCTCCGTGATGTCGACACCGATGAGGCGGGTCAGGTGCTCGTGGAGAACGAGCGCGCCAAGTGACCACATAGTCATGATGGCAGCCCGTTCGTGCGGGTACTCGCTCGGGATTAGCAAGCCCGTTTCGACTCCAGTCTCTGAGTATTCGACGGCGTCCGCCACAATTTCATCTACCAATTCGATCACATGCGGAGATCCATCCACCAAGGTACGGGCGAGATACTTGGCCAGCGGGGGCCCCGACTGGTGGGAACGGAGGGCGGCCAGCGGGTCAAAGCGGGCACCGGCTGCCATCGCGCCACTTTTCAGTTCTCGGATGGTTGCCGTCACGTGCTTGTCGCAGGCAACGCGCAAACCATCCATCGACTCAAAGTGGTGCATCACCAGTCCGGGCGACACATTTGCCGCGGCTGCCACCTTCCGAACGGTTGTCGCGGCCATACCGTGCTCAGCGAAACACGCAATGGCCGCATCGCGGATACGGGCTTTGGTTGTCCGATCGTCGATCGGCGAATCCTGTTCGGTTCCCACGCTTGCTGAACGCATGTTCAGCAATCTATACAAATGTTCAATACGGGTCAAACCAATACTCGGAGTTGGCCGCATTCCCGTGGCTCCGGGCAGACACGCCCGGAACACCCGGATGCGGCCGGCCCCAAACCCGCCATAATGTCTGTAGACGATCCACAAACGGAGGACGACCATGGACTATGCAAAGCTTTTGGGCGCCGACGCCCGGGATCTCCTCACCCACAAGGCGAAAGGCATCCCGGCCGACAGCCTCGAGTTGCCCGGCCCTGACTTCGTTGACCGCGTGTTCTTGCAGACCGACCGCTCTCCGCAGGTGCTCCGCAACCTCGCTTCCATGTGCAACCACGGCCGT
>Ga0316190_10003619_pt1 | contig 11194 bp, 8 predicted proteins | sample Eddworburrow2_MG_FD_204929 | JGI IMG/M metagenome (GOLD analysis project Ga0316190, IMG submission 204929) | Coastal sediment microbial communities from Maine, United States - Eddy worm burrow 2 | ecosystem: Environmental > Aquatic > Marine > Coastal > Sediment | place: USA: Maine | collected... | reverse complement strand
AAAGCCCCACCAGCAGTTTAATGACATGATGATTCTCTGCAAGGAGCGAATAAAGCGTTCCCCTGGCGCCAACAGCAGAGATAAACTTTTCAAAAGTATTAATTGCCATGTCCGGTTCAGGGGAAGCGATAATCTCCTTCAGGATATAAGGCGCGACTCTTCTTAACACACCCCTGCTCTTTTCCGTGAAGTGGGCAAAAGGCGGACCGTTCCAGAGTAGGGAAAGGTTCTGCCAGGCATTGGCTGCTTCCTTAAAGCCATAGAGAGAGAGCTTTTCTATGGCCTCTTCCTTGCCCAGTATTCCTTCCAGGAGTTCGATAAGTTCAGGGCTTGCCTCTTCTTCAAGCTTGTCCGCTGCTTCATGAAAGAGGCTGGAATATATTTCTTTGACATTGGCCGTGTGCATTCCATGATGGGCCAGAAATTCCTTAAGCGGATCTTCCCTGTAGCCGACTCTCCTGGCAAGCATTGTCATGGCTTCTTCTTTTGCAGGAAGGGTATGGGTTTGTCTTTCCTGGAAAATCTGGAGTCTGTGCTCAACAGTGCGAAGAAATATATAAGCATCAGTCAGTTTACTGCACTCTTCACTGCTGATCAGGCCTTCCTCTTCAAGCTTTTTGAGGGCATTAAGAGAATTTTTTTCTCTCAGCTTCCCTTTTTTTCCTGCATTAATAAGCTGCAGTGCCTGGATAAAAAACTCAATTTCCCTTATGCCCCCCGTCCCCAGCTTCAGATTGGTAAAACTCTGATCATCTCTTGCAATGGACGCATCTATTTTTCGTTTCATTGCCCTGATTTCCTCAATGGCCGTATAATCAAGAAAACGTCTGTACATAAATGGCGTAAGTACCTGAAGAAAGGCTTCTCCAAGAGCAATATTTCCTGCAACAGGCCTTGCTTTAAGCATGGCAGAGCGTTCCCATGTCTGTCCCCAGGATTCGTAATAAATTTCAGCGCTCCTCATGGAGCAGGCAAGATCCCCCGATTTACCTTCCGGCCTGAGATCCATATCGACACGAAAGACAAAACCATCTTCCGTAACTTCACTGATGGCCTTGCAAATCATCTTTCCCATTTTCGAGAAAAATTCAGGAAGAGAGATTTGCTTCTTAAGCTCACCGGAAGGGTCCGAAATTCCTTCCGTTTCCCCCTTGTCGGTCGTATATAAAAAGATAAGATCAATATCGGAACTGAAGTTAAGTTCTCTTCCTCCAAGCTTCCCCATTCCAAGAACAACAAAATCAGCCTCCTTTTTGTGGCCTCCGGCATCGTCAAAAAGCGGTGCACCGTACTCTGCCTTAAGCATTCTGAAAATCACCTCATAGGCTCCCTGCAAGGAAGCAGAAGCAAGGTCACTTATCTCCCCAGCGACTTCTGCAAGCCCTGCCATTCCTGTGAGATCCCGCGCTCCAATCCTTAAGTATTCTCGATGCTTGAATACTCTCAATACTTTTTGAAGCGCTTTAATATCATGAACCTCTTCAAGTTCGACCTTTAACTGTCCTGTCTTATCTTCCAGGGATAGATTTTTCGACAGGTTACCTTCCACAAGCAACCATTCAACAAGCGCCGCATATCTGAAAAGAATATTGGAAAGAAACTGGCTGCCTCCGCAAAGGGTAAAAAGGATGCCAATTTTTTGGGGATTTTGGGAAACTTTTTTGATCCCTTCCGGCGATAAGGAAGAAATCAAGCGTTCCACATTATTTAGCGCAAGATCAGGATCAGGTGACAGGGAGGCGCTTTCAATCATTTCCCTCTCCCTTCCGGCAAAAGCTCCTTTTTCCAAAAGAAGTTTGATATTTTTCAAACTTTTATTCGCTTCCTTGAAGGAGAGCTCTCCAAGCGTCAAAAGTGCTTCCTCTTCCTTTCCGGACTCAATGGTTTGAACAAGATTTTCTATTAATTCCATTTTTTCTTTCATGAGCAATATCTCTTTTTATTTTGTTAACTAAAAATTATAACATGAGCTGATTTCAAATTTACAGTTATTCCGATAATATGGGTCAGGCTATACAGAGGGCGGGAGGCAGGACCACCTGATAATTAATGAACTTGCATGAAGACATATGATATAAATCAATAAATTATAAATAAATTCAGGACACTACCGTTCATTGAAGAATATTCCACATATTGCAGTCTTATTTATATTAATTCTTTTCTTTGTCGTTGCGACCATAAACAGCAACCTCGCTTCATCTCCGACAAACGATGAATTTGCGCATCTGCCGGCGGGCTATACCTATATAACAAAAGGCGATTTTTCCCTTTACCACAAAAACCCGCCCCTCATAAAAATGATGAGTGCCCTGCCATTACTTATCCTGTCACCCAATATGGATTTTAAATGGGAGAGGAAAGTCAATAATGATTGGGAACCCTGGATGTTCGGCAAGTATTTTATGGAAAACAACCGGAAAAGCTATGACAGCATCTTTTTTTGGGGAAGAATCCCCGTTCTTTTACTTTCTCTTATGCTTGCCTTTTTCCTTTACAGGTGGACGAACAAACTCTACGGGAAAAAATCTGCCGCACTGGCCCTCTTTCTCTACCTTTTTTCTCCTAACATTATCGCCCATTCCAGCCTGGCAACGATTGACATCGGTGCGTCTCTCTTCATTCTTTTGTCCATTTATATTTTTTGGCAATTTCTGAAAACACCGGACAGAAAAAAGCTTGCCCTTTCTGGATTCGTCCTCGGTCTTGCCCAGCTATCAAAGTTTACGGCCATTTTCCTCATTATCATGCTTCCCCTTTGTGGAGTCTTTTTCGTCCAATGGAAAAAGAAATTTGAGGGAGACTCTTTTTCACTTCACCTCACTCCAAAAATAAAACTTTTAAATATGAAGGGACTCTTCACTTCCCTTCTTATTATCTATCTATTGGCAATTGCCATCATGAATGCAGGCTATGGTTTTGACGGGACTTTTAAGAAATTAGGTGACTATCAATTCCAGAGTAACTTCTTTCAGGGGCTCGCCAACACAGGCCTTGCTCATTTACCTCTCCCCCTTCCCTATGAATATGTTTCAGGTTTTGACGACCAGAAAAATGATGTGGAAGTGGGCGAGTTTCCCAACTTCCTTATGGGTGAGTGGTCAAATAAAGGGTGGTGGTATTACCTCCCCTTTGCTTTTCTCATCAAAACGCCGCTGGCCCTTTCCCTTTTGCTTTTACTGGCCCTCTATTCCTGTGGCCGCAAAAGGGAAAGGCTTCGAATTGATGAAGCTTTTCTTCTCATACCAATAGTTATTCTTTTTTCAGTCTTTGCCTTTCTCTCTAATCTCGATGTCGGCATCAGGTACCTGCTCCCTCTTTTTCCCTTCCTTTTTATTTTAATCAGCAGGATAGTCAAAGAAGACAGGAAATTGGGCACGGTAACAAAAAGCATAGTCATTCTTCTTCTTGGCTGGTATGCCTATTCATCGCTTTCCCTTTTCCCCCATTACCTCAGTCATTTTAATGAACTTGCGGGAGGCCCCAAAAAAGGCTATAAATACCTTATAGACTCAAACATCGATTGGGGGCAGGATCTGAAGGGATTAAAAAAGTATATGGACAAACAAGGAATAAAGCATATCAAACTTGCCTATTTCGGCTCCGTTGATCCTGCCATTTACGGCATATCATACGAAATTCCCAAAGGCTACCCTGAAAAGGGTCTTTACGCTATAAGTGCCAACTATCTCCAGGGACTGCCCTATCCCATCATTTACGGCAGGCGCATGATGGAATTTGAAAGCGGCTACTTTTCATGGCTAAAAAAATTCGAACCCGTGACAAGCATAGGCAACTCTATATTTATATTCAGGCTGTAATATGGCATCAAAGACAAATAAAATTATTGTAGACGGTGTTCCCCTTCTCCTTATCTGCACCCTTGCCCTCTCTTTGAGAATTGTCTATCTTGTTCAATTCAAGGAAACACCCCTTTTCCATAACCTTTCCCTGGATCCGCTCTTTTATGACCGTTCAGCCCTGTCCATTCTGGACGGCGATTATCTTCTCGGCAAGAAAGTCCTCGATATGGGCCCCCTCTACTCCTATTTTCTGGCCGCCATTTATGCTGTTTTTGGCCACGACCTTTTTGTGGCGAGAGTCCTTCAGGCGCTACTGGGAACCCTGAACTGCCTTCTCATTTACCTGATAGCTCTTAATATCTTTGACAAGAAAGTTGCCTTTGCATCGGCTTTCATGGCTGCCATTTACGGCCCTTTCATATTTACCGATGGAAACCTCATTTCTGAATCACTGGTCATATTTACCAATCTCTTCCTTATTCTCGCACTTATCGAAGCGAGGGAAAGAGACAGTTTTATCTGGTGGTACCTGTCAGGATTGATCCTCGGTATTTCAGCCATTATCCGACCAAATATACTTCTTTTCGCACCACTTGCAATCCTCTGGATCATCGCTAATATGAAGGTAGAGGGTACAGCAAAAACCCTTTTCTTCTGCTTCCTCTTTTTCCTTGGCACCATAACAGCCATCGCACCTGTTACGGCTAGAAATTACCTTTTAGCAGGCGACAAGGTTCTCATTACGTCGAGCGGTGGCCTTAACTTTTACCTGGGCAATAACAAGGACGCCTCGGGCATACTAACGGAACCTGACTTTATAAGACCCGATCCCGCCTATGAACATGAAGATGCGAGAAAGGAAGCAAGCAGGCTTTCCGGAAAGGACTTAAAAGCATCAGAAGCGTCAGCCTTCTGGTTTAAGAAGGGGATTGAATATATAAGGGAGAATCCCTCCCATTTTATGAAACTGATGGAGAAAAAGTTCTTTTTTCTCGCCAATGCCTATGAAGTTCCCGACAACCTGAATTACCATTTTCTTAAAAAGTATTCTTCCCTGTTAAATCTACCTCTTCTTCATTACGGCATCATTTTTCCACTGGCCATGGCAGGCATTTTCTTTTCCCTTAAGGAGTGGCGAAAATACCTGCTTTTATATTTCCTAAGTACATCCTATATTATTTTTCTCCTTTCTTTCTTTATAACATCAAGGTACCGCATACCACTTGCGCCTTACCTTATTCTTTTTTCTTCTTTTGGCCTTTTTCGTTTATGGCACTTTTTAAAGAAAAAAAACTACAATGCCGTTTTTTTCTTTCTCCTTCTTTTTTCGCTGACCTTCTTCTATTCCAATATGGATCCCGAAAAAGAAAGAAAACGATTTGAAGCACAATCTCATGATTCACTTGGAGGCGCCTACTACCAGGAGAAAAAGCTGGATATAGCTTTAAAAGAATTTGAAAAAGCGGCCCACCTTCTTCCAAATAATCCTAATATCAGCAATAATCTTGCCTGGGCTTACGCCGAATCGGGCCGGAGTCTCGACAAAGCCAGAGAACTATCGGAATTTGCCGTCAAGGCGCAACCGCAAAACACCGGCTTTCTCGATACACTTGCCTTTGTTTATTTTAAAATGGGGTGGCCAAGGGAATCTGAGGAGCTTATTAAAAAGGCGCTTCTTATAGAGCCGGAGAACATGGATCTCAGAATGAGGCTGGAAAAACTTAAAAAAGGGCGTTTTTTATAAAAGACGCCTAAAACTTATCATAATAAATATGATCATCATCAACACCTTTCTCTTTTAAAACCTTGATAACGGCATCGATCATGATGGGCGGCCCGCAAAGATAGGCTTCTCTTTCCTGGTCCTCTTTCAGATGTTTGTCCAAAATGAGATGAATAAACCCGGTCTCCCCTTCCCACTCATCGGTTTCCTCGGGAGAAGAGAGAGCAAAGAAATAGTGGAAATTAGGGTGTTCCTTTGCAAGTGCCTCAAACTCCTCAAGATAAAAGAGGTCTTTCGTTGCCCTCACGCCAAAATAGAAATAAACCTTTCTATTCGTTTTCTTTTCAAAAAGAGAGTAGACAATTGATTTAAGGGGAGCCATTCCGGCACCACCTCCCACACATAGAACATCCGCTTCTGAACGTTCATGAAGAAAGAAGTCACCGTAAGGACCGCTAATAACGCATTCATCCCCTTTTTTGAGGTTATGAATGTAGGTGGAACCAACACCTCCCGGGACAAGGCGGACAATAAGCTCAATCTCACCGGGAGTTGAAGGGATAGAGGATAAGGAGTAGGCCCGGTAAATAATTTCCCCCTTCGAATTGGGTACGTGAAACTGGATGTACTGTCCGGGCTTGAATTTAAATTCCGGCTGATCGACAAGGAGAAGCTGGAAACGGATCTCCTTGATATCGTAGGTAAGGTCACGGCTCTCCTTGACCTTCGCCTTATACTCCTTGATAGAAAGGTACTCTTCAGGAATAACCACATTAAGATCATTTTTCACCTTGAGCTGGCAGGAAAGCCGCATATGATTTTCCCGTTCTTCGGGGCTGAGGTAGGGGAGTTCCGTAGGAAGCAGCTCTCCCCCTCCGGAAGTGACCTTCACCCTGCAGTAGCCGCAACTCCCCTTGCCACCACAGGCGGAAGGGATGAATATTTTTTGTGTAAAGAGGGATGAAAGCAGGCTCTCTCCACCTGTTACTTCCAGCTGTTTTTCGTCATTAACGGTAATAGTGCAGGGGCCGTACTCAGCCAGGTATTTACTCGCAACAATAATAACCAGCGACAGGAAGAGGCTGATCCCTCCCATAATAATGACGGGTGTTAAATATTCCATAAACATTCCTTACTGGCTAAGCATACCGGCAAAGCCCATAAATCCCATAGCCATGAGGCCTGCAATGATCATGGTAATGCCGGGGCCTTTCAGTCCTTCCGGTACATTGGCAAAACGAAGTTTCTCACGGATCGCTGCCATCGCTAAAATGGCGAGGCCCCAGCCTATTCCGCTTCCGAAGCTGTAAACGAGACTTTCAATATAGGTGTAATCTCTCACGATCATAAAAAGCGTTACCCCCAAAATAGCGCAGTTGACCGTAATGAGGGGAAGAAAGACACCCATCGAATTGTAGAGTGTGGGACTTGACCGCTCGATAACCATCTCCACTATCTGCACCAGCGCCGCAATAACAAGGATAAAAATAACGTACTGGAGATATTCCACATGAAAGGGAACAAGCAACTTATGATAAACAGGCCAGGTGGCGGCAGCAGCAATGGTCATAACAAAGGTAACCGCCATTGACATACCGGAAGCAGTCCTTAAATCACCGGATACAGCAATGAAAGGGCACATGCCGAGAAAATAGGCCAGAGCTATGTTCTGGGTAAATATGGCAGCTATGAAGATGGCTAGAATGTCCATGGGTTACCTTTTTGTTTATAATTTTTAACCACCCCTGTATCCCCTCCTTATCAAGGAGGGGAATTTACATCCCCCCTCCTATTTTAGGAGGGGTGGGGGGTGGTAAAAAATATCCTTACTTCGACACCGTCCTCAAAATCCAGATATAAATCCCCAGCACAAGAAAAGCCCCCGGCGGCATCACCATTAGCACCCAGGGCTCCCACCAGTCGCCGAGCACCACATATCCCAGCCAGGAACCAAAACCGAGGGGCTCCCTGATGGAGGATAGCAGCAGCAGGGAAAAGCTGTAGCCCAATCCCACACCGAGGGCATCAAGGAATGAGGGAAAGGGTTTGTTGGCCGAAGCGAAGGCCTCGGCTCTTCCCATAATAATACAGTTAGTAATAATGAGGCCCACATAAGGGCCGATCTGCTTGCTGATGACGGGATAAAAGGCCTTGAGATAAATATCGACGACAACAACAAAGGTGGCGATAATGACCGTATAGACGGCCATTCTTACTTTTCTGGGAATATAGTTTCTAAGAAGCGATACAGAGAGAGAGCTGCCAATAAGAACGAAGGTCGTTCCCAAACTCATGGCAATGGAATTGCTCACCCGGTTGGTAACAGCCAAAGTAGAGCAAATGCCTAGCACCATGCGGAAAGTTGGATTATCTCTGATAATTCCGCGGATAAGGATATTTTTCATACTTGCCGCTTCAGCCACGATCAGACTCCTTCAAACTCTCAATAAAGGGACTTGCTGCCTCGTTAATGATTTTTTCAAGGCTCTTGCTGGTAATGGTGGCCCCTGTAATTGCCGAAACGTCATTTATACCGGGCTTTTCCCCTTTAACTTTGATGATGATTACCTCGTCCAGTTTTTTTGCAAGAAACTGCTTTTTGAATTCAACTTCATCGATCCTCGCCCCCAGCCCCGGTGTTTCACCCTGCTCAAGGATTTCAAAGCCCGAGATTTTGTAGTCGGGCAAGGTTACACCGACCATGACCGATATAGGTCCCCAGAAACCGGGACCTGTTAACTTAAAGGCTGCCCCTTTTATATTCTCTCCATCTACGGAAAGATAAACATTTCCTGCCGGGAGCTTTTGCTCCTTTATTTTTGTCTCGTAGAGGTTTTCAATTGTTTGTCCATCCCCTTTAATTTCCAATACGGAAATGAGTGCCTCTTTAAAAGCCCTCTCCCTGTTTTTAATAATCACATCCTTCGATGCGGCATTAACGCCAGCCAGCATAAGGGCCGAAACAGTGGAAACGGCAAAAAGTACGACAACAATAAGTACCTTTTCCCTCATGTCCTACCCCCCCGGTAGCGGTAACCCAGAACGATTCGGTCAATGAGAGAAGAGAATATGTTCATAAATAAAATGGCAAACATGACTCCCTCAGCGTAGCCCGAATAGCCGCGAATCAGGATGGTAACAAAGCCGCAGGCAGCACCGAAGAACCACCTGCCACCTTTGGTGAAGGGGCTTGTGACGGGGTCAGTGGCCATGAAGAAAGCACCGAAGAGCATTCCCCCGGAAAGAAGCTGAAATCCTGCCGGGGCAAAGAGGGCCGGATTTGCTTCATGAAAAATAAGAGAAAAGATCAATGCGCTCCCCAGAAAAGAGAGTGGTATGCGCCAGTCGGCTACCCGGGTAATAACGAGAAAAAGACCGCCTGCTGTGACGAGAAGTGCCGACGTTTCACCGAGGGATCCTCCCACATTCCCCCAGAAAAGATCCCAGATCGGCGTCAGTTCCCCTTTCATTTTATAAAGGGCCAGCGGTGTGGCACCTGTCAGGGCGTCTCCGCTGTAATTCATAAATCCTCCCCAGCCAGTCATGGCTGTAACCCAATTGGCTGTCATGGCGGCCGGGAAACATATATAGAGAAAAACACGACTAACCAGTGCCGGATTAAAGACATTATAGCCCGTACCACCGAAGACCTCCTTGCCGAAAAGGACGCCGATAAAGATACCAAGCGCCACCATCCATAAGGGGAGGTCGGGGGGAAGAATGAGCGGATAGAGGATGCAGGTGACAAAGGCACCTTCGCTGATCTCTTCCTTCCTCATAACGGCAAAGGTTATTTCTACGGTAAGGCCTACAGTGTAAGAGATAGCAATGAGAAGAAGGCCCCGCCAACCGAAATAGTAAATCCCTGCCGCCGCCGAAGGGAGCGCTGCGAAGACGACAAAGATGAACATGCGTTTCAGGTTATTGCCGTCACGAATGTGGGGTGCGCCGGTAGTCACGTCGGAGCTGCGGAAAAAGAAACCGTCTACCGCATTGAGAAGCGGCTTCAGGGGCTTTAGAGGACTTTTTTCCAGCCAGCGGTAGGTTGCCTCAAGCGTTTTTTTAATGAACCCTGTCATGGCGTGGCCTCCGTTGAAGCTTCAGGATCAACCTTTTCCAGCTTTTTAAAACCGGAAACGTGAGACCATCGGCCCCTTTCTTCGAGAACCTTCTTTCCTTCAAGGATATCTTCGAAAAGGGGGATTTTGGAAGGGCAGACAAAGGTGCAGAGTCCGCAATCAATGCAGGATTCCAGCCCGTACTTGATGGCCTCTTCAGCCATATCGTGGCGTATATAGCGGCTGTAAAGGTGGGGCACAAGCTTTCGCGGGCAAGCGTCTTCGCAATAGCTGCAATAAATACAGGCCCTCCCCTCGCCCTGTATATTGGTTTCGGCCCGCCGGGTGAAGCTTCTTAAAAAAGAGGAGATATATTCCCTCGAATAGGAAAGGACGGAAAAACCGGGCCGCAAAAAATAGAGAAACTCTCGCTCCCTGTTTTCCTCCAGTAGCGTTAGGGCAGAAAAAGTTCGCTCTACCGGATGCCTGGCACTTTCCAGAGGAACTCCCCGCATGGCCCCGCCAACAAGGATCCGTTCTTCGGCACCTTTCTTTAAATTGCCAAGCAAGAGCCACTCTACCGGTGAACCGACAGCCACTTTTACGAGTCTACTCTGTTCCGTACCGGGCCCTCCCACGGCTATCGTTCTTTCAATAAGCGGTTTGCCGATAACAACAGCCTCATAAACATGCAGTACGTCCTGAATAGTGAGGACAACCAGACCCGATTCCGATGGCGTCCCCCCGTCGGGCACTTTTGGGCCCCTTACCAGTTCACTGACCATAATATCCATATCAAAGGGGTACTTGTTTTCAAAGGTGTGAACGCTTAGGCCTTTGAGGGCTGAGGCCTTCACTTCACCAGCAATTGCAGCGGACTTTGCAAAGGCCAGGTGAATATTGCTTTCCAGTTGAAAGAGTTTTGCCAATATCTTTATGCCTGTTATGAAATCCTTCACCCTCCCCCCAACAAGTCGCTCCTGTGGCAGGGAAAAGGGCTCCCCTGAAAGCCCGTTGATGACAAGGCCTTTCACTTCTTCCAGTTTCAGGTCCGACGTATGGTGAAGGCTCGGGATGCCTGTCGAGCCAAGTGCCGTCACCCCGGCAAGGTAGAGAATCTCACTGATTTCTTCAGCCGATTTATCGGCTGAACCTGCCGTGGGGATAGGAACATAGCCCCGCTCATCTTTGTGGTCGCGGCGGATGACGACACCATAATGAGGCTCATGACCTTCCATGAAGGATTCGAAATATTCAACAACACCGTTAATGGAGGAATGAACAGGCGAAGACCAGGTATGGTCGTCACGGCCGATGATCTGCCCTGCCCTCACATGATCACCTTTTTTGACGAGGCACTGCGTCTCGGCACTAAAACCCTGTTTGAGGGGAATAATAACCTTGTCGGGAAGCTCGGCCTTTTCAACGGGGCCCGAATAATTGCCCCCTTGCAGTTTGCCGAAATTATAGCCGCTTTTTAAAAGTCTTCTCGATGAGAAAAACATTAAAGGCCTCAGGAAAATAAAAGGAAGGTTCTTAAGAAAGGTTATCAGGAGAAGGGGAGAGTTTCAAGTAAATTGCTAGTTTAGGTATCATGCAAAGACGCCAAG
>Ga0316190_10003616_pt1 | contig 11197 bp, 6 predicted proteins | sample Eddworburrow2_MG_FD_204929 | JGI IMG/M metagenome (GOLD analysis project Ga0316190, IMG submission 204929) | Coastal sediment microbial communities from Maine, United States - Eddy worm burrow 2 | ecosystem: Environmental > Aquatic > Marine > Coastal > Sediment | place: USA: Maine | collected... | reverse complement strand
AATTGGTTATATCTGCTATATATGGTGGTTTCCATAAAGTTCCCACGTCTTCTCCATTCAGTTTAATTGTAGCAATATCTCCGACTTTCCCCAGATTTAAATAAGTCTTTCCTCTTGATAAATTCTTTTGATCGATCTCAAAATTCTTTTCATAAAGTGCTGTGCCTGAAAAATATTTAACGGCATGTTTCTCAGATTCTGTCCAGGATTTCAATTCACTAAAATTCGCAATAAACGGTTCGCCCAATAATGGTTTTTCTTTGAAAGTGACTTTCCATGAACCTTGCAAACCAACTTCATTTCGGCTTGAGAGATTATTCACTTTCATTTCCTGACCATCTTGAAAAGTCAAATTATACTCCCCTTTATCGAAAACCTCTAATTTACTTTCATCTACAAATACTCTTGATGCTCCTATTATAAAAGGAGTATTCCCCTCAGTAAGTTCTATGCCATCCTTTTCTATTTTTGTAATATTTGTTGTTTTATCTGATTTGGTGAACACAAAAAACGCAGCGCCTTCCGGTTCAAGAGAAACCGGCAATGTGTAACATCCGTCTTTTTTTTCATAAACATTAACCGGAGTAATTTCTCCTGATACAGGATCCCAGCGTTCAATCTTTCTGTCGCCATCAACCCGGAACGTGCATTTAGTTTGAATATATCTATCGGGAAGACCGGGAAGATTCCTATGCTCCAAATCGTTGATTCCTTTCCATGCCCATTTATTCAATACGTAATAAATATCCACATCATCCGAAGTGCGGTGAATGTATTCCAGTTCTATGTCGTTGTCTGGTTCCCAGGCGAGATCGGGTTTGATTTTCTCCAGCTCCAATACCTCAGCAACTGTTTTCCCTGCATAAACTTTACCTTTTCCATACTTATTTGCATCAGCATCTATTCCATCGGCATTGCCCCAAAGCTTTTTCACAATCGTTTTAAGTTCTTTATCCGATTCGGGATAAGCAGTTAATCCAGACCCTCTTTCCGGCGGATTGCCTACCAAAACGACACCTTGCTCTACCATTTTTTCGATCTTCTTTAAAACGGGGAGAGAGATATCCTTAACTTCAGAAAGCGCCAATAATGCATAATTTTTACCATCAGGCAGATAAATACGTCCATCTTTTATACTTGCCCTGTTTAAGAGCACATCGCTGTTACACATATCCCAGGCATAGCCTTCAGGTATATCTCCACGGTCGCTGTCCAAAAAGCCAAATAAAGGGACGCCACTTCCTAAATATCCCAAAACATCTGCAACGTGGGTACCCTGAGTCAGCATATGCTGAGTACGGTTGATGTATTCAATAAATGTTTTTGACTCTTTCCACCAGGTGACATGCCTGTTCAGATGTGTTCCGGCAAAATATTCTATCCCCGGCAAACCGTATTCATCGGGTGATGAAGTATAAGTATGCCAGTTTACCCGGTTCACCCCTGTACAAAATCCTTTATCTAACACAATTTTCACATCAGCAGGACTCCTTTCCCAAACCGGACCAACTGAAGTAGGGATTTCGGCAGCAAAAAATCGTTTTCCATAAATGTGCGCAGCACTTGCCCCCAACTTTACATTTAACCTTTTCGCTTCCGTATTTCTGTGTGTATTTGCCCTCGCCCATGATTCACCCATGGGGATATCGTTTATTCCCAACGTTTTTAAACCATCGACAGGTGGCAGGTGTGGACCTGCAGATTCCGAATGCATGGATATTCCTTCGGCTTCAGCCAGTCTGTACATCTCGCTGTAGTTGTAATCTGCAGCCATATCACCAACAGTATGTCTAAAATCTTCCAAAAAACGGTTAGTAATTTCACGGTTTCCTACAATGCGTCCAGTTAACACTGGTAAATATGGATTAATATCATATCCCCGACGTTTTTTGAATTCAATATCAAAATCATGCGTCCAGTTTGTTGTTCCCATTTCCCAGCTGTCAACATGTACATACTTCAGGCTGTTACCATTTGCCTTTGCAATGTCAATCAAAGGTTTAACCACATCCTTCCATTGTGCATTTATTCCTCTTTTGTGAATTGGGTCATAACACAAACCTCCTTTATACCCCTCGCTGGCGTAATTGTTTCTCCTTCCGGTTGATGTATAGCCATAACGGATAATTGTCCATTCACCTTCCGGGGCATCCCAATTAAGTTTACCATCAATGAAGTGTTTGCTCAGATCAATGATATCAGTTTCGGCAATAGCCGAAACTTTTCCATCGTCGGCATAAGCATCCGAATACTGTTTCAAATCGTAGCGATCCAATATGTTGTTCCATCTTTCTTTTGTATTGAAACTTTTAATATTCCAGTTTTTTATCAACTCGTTAAACCGGATATCGGAATGTACAGTTCTAATCGCCTGCACGGTAATGTTTTTGTAAAAGATTTGATTGGGAGGTATGGGTAAATCAATTTCAAATTTCTTTGGACCAGTTACTTTTTCTTCGCTAAAAGTAATTTTTTTCAAGCCATTATCACCTTCAATAGTTGGATTCCCCGGGTCACCTGCCCCACTTTGAATATTGAGACTAATCTCAATCCCCAACCTGTCGGCTTCTTTAATTACATGGGCAAAATTTTCTTTCCACTTTTCACTCATAAATACAACTCCGGGTGGAGAATAATCCCCTCCATTATCTATAAGTATAGCTCCGGCAATTCCACTGGCTTTCATTGCCTCCAGGTCTTGAGTTATCGATTTTTTGGTCGCAATTCCGCTCATCCAAAACCACCAGGTACGCATTTTTGCTTCCTCCGGAACATTGTAAAAGCCTTTTTTTAGACTTTCATAATTGATTTCCGACCGGGTGTCAAAATAGGAGATTTCATCTGTCTTTTGCGTACAACTCAATACACAAGCACTTAAAATGACTGCTGTTATCAGCATGCTTTTTTTATAGAACTTCATATCAAGTCTTGTAAATTCTGAATCATTTGTTTTTGCCAAACAATAAATTGATTCTCGTTATTTTTTATTTTTTGAAGTAGCCAAAGCAATTACCCGTCCTTCGCTTCCAACTGCATTATAAAAGTGATAGACAGTGCCATCCCATTTTATCACCCATGGTTTATGGGCGTATTTTTTGTCATAGTCTTCTGATGGAGCAACTAAATCATTTCCTTTCCAATCTGTCCAGTTTACCAAATCGTAAGAACAGGCAAATCGTTCGAAAGCTCCTGGCTTCCAAAACGCTCCAAAGTAAAACATCACGTACACATCACCGATTTTTGCAATTTGAGCATCGCCGCATATGCCTTTTTTTCTGGTTATGACCGGATCATCTCCAATGCGTTCCCAGTTTTCCAAATCATTCGATACTGCAATTCCGATGCTTTCAAAATCAGCATTATCTGATTTCTTTCCCTTCGCATTGTAATACATGACATACGAATATCCAGTATGTTTTTGTTTATCAAAAATGATAGAACTTTTGTAAATCTTTTCTTTTTCGAACCAACGTGCATCTTCATTGTCAGGTAATAAAACCGGTTTTGTCAAACATGTCCATTCTTTTGCAATTTCCAGTGAATCTGCCCTTGCCATACCAACTCCTAAAACGCCCTTTTCATAACCTTCGGAAGCGCCTCCAAGGTAAGACATCCAATATTTACCATCATGCTTACCAACTTTATACGAGCCTCCCCACTCAATATCCACCAAGGCCATATAGCCAGCCTTCTGGTTGGCATCCCAGGTATTTTCGGTAAATGAAAGTATTCTTCCTAAGGATTTCCAGTCTAACAAATTTTCGCTTTCAGCTAGCCAGGTTTCGTATCCTTGTCCATCGTAAATAATATAGCTCATTAACCAACTATTATTATGTCTGAAAATAGTCGGACTATCAATCATTTTAGTAGAATCAGGATGTTTGAAGACTACCCCATATTTGAAAGGAGTTTTTACTTCGGCATAAATACGTTCCATTACTTCGGTAGATACTTCATTGGGTATCGTCATGTGCTGACATGACAACACCATCAATCCATAAAAAATTACAAAAAATAAAAGTAGCCGCATAAAAAGTTGGTCCGCCTTAATATTTTTTTGAAAAATCATCTGATAACTCATTGATCTCAGCATCAGTTAAATGGGAATTGGAACTTATGACCAATCGATACCTGAAGGTAACTGATTGCCCGGAAGGTATGCTATAATTCACTTCCTCTTTTCCTTCGGTAAAGTCTTTGGCTCCAAGAGGATTTGCAGAGAATAAACCATATCCGCGTGCATGCCAGTAGGTGGGATAACTTTGATTTTTTGGATGATCACAAATGATTAATGATATTTTCTCTTCGTCAATATTCCCATAAAGATTCATCCATTTAGCCCGAGTGCCCCACACTTCCAGACCTGTTGCTCCTTCACTACTAAGGTAGTTTCCTGATATCCCTTCGTTGGACATAGCAGTTACTTTGGTCGGATTTCCCTGAGCATCTAACAATGTAATTTCACCCTCCGAGGGTAATTCCAGCTGACGAGCAACACGGACTGCAAACATGCCTTCTTTGGTGTCCTCCAGTACTACAGTCTTGCTACTAGCTTTCAATGTGGTAATCCTGTCAATGATCCGCATTGCCCCTTTAGCAATAAAATGATATTCTGTTGTTTCAGCCAGTAATTCGTTCCCTTTTGCATCTACCCAGCTCCCTTTAGCGATGATTATGCCCTCCCCTTTTCCAGGAGATAATTTTTCCACATCGAGTAATTTGATTTCTCCACCAATGTCACTTCTTTCCCCGGAGTGGCCATTCCCCCAAAAATCAAACCCGTTCACATTGCCATAATTCAGCCAGTTTCCAACATGATGCCTATGGTCAGGACGTTCGCCTGGCCTGGGGTCCAGTGGAAATCCACGGGTAATGATAGTGCCAGCTGAAGTGAGAATTGGGTGAAGTACTGGCTTATAAACTCCATCGGGCCACTTAAGCGAAGTGAAAAGTTGGCCATCGATCATCACATCAATCTTTTTGTCTGACTCTTGACTGACAAATTCAACAGATAAATCATCCTTTTTTTGTTCGTCTTTACCGGAGTTTGAGCTACATGAGCTGGCGAAAATAGCTGATAAAAGAACAGATGCCAATAAGTGTATTCTCATAACTTTTGAATTGAATTCTATTTAAAACAATATAAGTTAATGATTACTCGCTTTCTTCTCCAATTCGACTCCCACTATTTCAGAATTTACCCCATATGAAGGAACTGATTTAAGTTCATTTCCGTCAACTTTCAGGTTGGTGATTTGAGCCTTTTTAGTATCCTTTATGATGACCTGAGGATTTTCAGAAAGAGAAGTGATGCTGCCGCCTTCAAGCGTAAGGTTCTTGACGTCATCAAAAACATATGCCGGCCTAAAATCATCATCACGAACGCTTAGCCTGACATTTTTCAATGATAAGCCATCGACATGCCGGACATAAAAGCCCCAGGATGGAAGTTCACCAAACATGTGAAACTCGGGATATTGCGATTCGCTCTCAGGAACAGAATCCAATCTCCATAGGTCCATATGCGCATAACCTTTATCCGCTCTACCCGGGTAAGAAATGTCGATGTTTTCAATGCTTACATTTTCTACATCATGTCCTGGAAGGCCTGTTATCGAGGCTGGAAATGGGTTATGGAAAAATGGCAATTCGGGACCGCGAATTTTATACTTAGTATCTGGTGCTCCGAATGGAATATGCACATGCAGATTCTTGATTGAAATGTTTTTGATAGCACCAATTTTTCCATCGACATTCCTGTGTCCAAGTTTGATGAATATGGCATTCCCTGTATTACTAGCAAAAATATTTGTGGTGGTAATATTTTCGATGGTTCCTCCATCAACAGCTTCAAATGCCAAAGCAGAGCGGAAGGTGTCAAAAATGGTGATGTTTTCAATGGTCACGTTTTTAAATCCTCCTGCAGAAGCAGTCCCAAATTTGATGGCGCTAGCACTGGACCTTACTGTGTTATTCGCAATATATACCTGGTCGCAGTACGAATCCGGGTCATTGGACTTCAGGCAAATGCCATCATCTGCCGCATTGATATAGGAATTTGTAATGCGTACATTTTTGCAATCTTCAATGTCTATTCCGTCATTATTCCAAAATGCATCGCTGTCAATATGAACCCGATCAATCTCAAGTTGATCACATTTGTGCAAGCGAAACACCCAATCCGTCGCATTTTGGGCCCTTATTCCCGAAATTTTTACATTTTTGCAGTTATTGATTTTTAGCAGATTGGGCCGGCCTCCGGGTCGCATTCGTCGGTAATTATAATTTGGATCTACCATGGCTCCACTATGATGCAAACTGTCAATTACCAGTGCAAGTTCGTGACCTCGACCATTAATGGTCCCTTCCCCTGATATCTTGATATCATGCTGATCCCTGGCAATAATCAGTGCATTATCACCTGCTATTCTGTAGTAATCATTAATATCAATACTCCCCAACAGAACTGCACCTTTGCCCAAAGACAACTCTACATTGCTTTTCAACGCCAGTGTACCTGAGAGGAATGTGCCTAATGGAATTATCACCTTGCCCCCTCCGTCTTTATACGCCTGATCTATGGCGGATTGAATAGCCTTTGTATTCAGCGTTACTCCATTGCCATTGGCTCCGAAATTTGTGATTACATATTCTTTTGCCTGTGTGATTGAGACAATAGTAAAAATCAATATGAATGCAATTGCATTTCTTTGTTTCATCATAATCTTATTTTACCTTGTTTTTAGTTCCATTCATAAAATTCAAGGCCCTGTTTGCTACCCTTACCACATACTTATTCTGGTCTTCATCAATTCGCTCTTGTAATTGTTGATCAGCTGGCCTCGCGTTTTCTCCAATTTCATCCAGTACCTGCGCAGCTAACAATCGCACCCATTCATCATTACTGTTCAATTCTATAATCAATGTGTTTACAGATTGCGAATACTGATCCACTTTACACAAAGCCCTGGCTGCAGCAATACGAACTGCCGGTGTTGAGTCGTCCAGCATCATTTGTACTTCTTTTATCCCGTTTGAATAATTTTTCAATTCTGCCTGATTGCCAATACTAATGGCAGCCCAATATCTTACTGCCTCATTTTTGTGATTAAGTGCGTTAGTCAATTGTGTAAGGTCATTACCTAATGCAGCCTCCCTGATTTCATTGATTGGAACATCCTGTGCTCTGAGTATATTAAAAATGGACTGATCATATTTTTTCTCCCATGATCTCAAGATCGTCTCCGGGATCAAGCCGGCATCCTTGGTATTGTCTGACCATCGGGCATGTGTCGCACGCATTTCGATTAGGTTATCATGGTATAATGGGTCTAAAGCCAGGTTGTTTAATTCCCATGGATCATTTTTTAAATCAAACAGCTCTTCAACTGGTTTTCTATCTGCGGAAATATGTAAACCAGCTTCAGGAAGTGTGCCATTTTCACTGGCTGCTCTTATGGCCATCATGATTTCACCTTGTTCCGGCGTGTTCATGTATTGGGTAAAAGGCTTGTAAGACTCATAATACCTGATGTACTTAAACTCTTTGCTTCGCACAGATCGCTGCATATCATAGCGCTCATCCATACGATCCCTGGCGGAGTACGCATAAGCCCTTTCTGGTTTCAGATTATTGCCTAAGAATGCCCTGCCCTGCATGTTGTCAGGAATAGATGCAGAGGCCAGGTTTAACACTGTTGGTGCCAAATCAATGAAACTCACAACCTCATCATTGACCGTTCCTGGTTCTCCTGTCAATAAGTGCTGATATTTGGCTGGACCCTTGACGATAAGCGGAACCTTAATTCCTGAGTCATACAGCCAGCGCTTGTGCCTTGGGGATCCTGTGCCATGATCAGAAAAGAAAATAATGATCGTATTTTCCATCAATCCATCGTCTTCTAATTGTTGTAGAATTCTCCCGGCTGTAATATCCATCATGGAAATATTATCATAATGCCTGGCCCATAGTTCACGTACAATTTCTTTATCCGGATAGTACGGAGGAAGCACTAGTTGCGCCGGATTTGCTCTTAGCTGATCAGGCAATTCCTTTGTGACCCGATCATGCTTATCTTTAGAATTGATACAGCTTTCATGGGTCATTTTCAGATTGAAAATGGCAAAGAATGGAATGGATTTATCAGGACGATTCCTCCAATGCGCATTTATCCCAGACTCATCCCAGATTGCCTTGGAATCATAGTCAAGGTTGTAATCCTCCTTTTCATTATTTGTACAGAAATATCCCCGCTCCCTTAAAACCTGAGGATAATATTTAAATCCTTCAGGCATCCTGCCTTTACACCGCATATGATGCGAACCAATGGAAGTTTGATACATCCCCGTGATAATGACAGACCTCGCAGGGGCACAGACTGGCGCATTAGCGATGGCATTGGTATACCGGACACCATTTTTTGCCAGTTTATCCAGCACTGGCGTATGTGCATTCATATCACCATAGCATCCAAGATCCGGACTGATATCCTCCACAGATATCCACAGGATATTGGGAAGATCCTGTCCAGTTAATTCTGCGTTCCCAATGTAGAATATCACTGCAACTAGTAAATACCTAATGAATTTCATTTTGGGCTCTTTATTCAAATCTTATTTAAAATCAATTAGAGATACAAACTATTATTTCAGTATTATTCTTTTTCTTTCTGAATTTTTATCATTTCCCGGGCATATCTATTACCAAGGATTATGGCACTTTCGGAATCAAAATGGGTGCCATCAAAAACATTGGTTCCTTCTGAACTTGCCACACCGGTATTCTTAATAAAATCAGGCAGTTGTAATAACATTTCATTGAATGCGTGCCTCTTTTCATTTTCGTAAAGTTGACCGGCAATGAATGGAAGCTCGGGGTTATCGAATTCTTCACGAAGAGCATTAATCAATACCTCGAGCCGCCCTAGATACAAATCAACCCGAACCGGATGACAATCGCCTTCTCCCTGATGCCAGAGAACGCCTTTTAGCTTACCGAATTTCAGCGCTTTGTGTGTCTGCTGGATAGCTGCTTCATAAAGGTCTGTACCTGGTAGCCACTGAACGATTTTAGTTCCTCCCTTTGCATTGACTACCAATCCAATTTCATGATCAGGAGGTGCTTCTACCATTGATCTTGCAAATGCATAGGTAGGACCCAAGCGCTGCATAGATATTTTCTTTCTAACTGAAGAATATAGATTAAGCGGATTAGTTGCGGGAATCCATGCTGTCGAAGTATCACCTGTAAAGAGGTAAAATTGCTCTATTGACGTACTGTCAACTTTTCTAATAGCAGCTCTGCCTGCCATATTGGATTGACCAATTACCAAATAAATATCCAGGTTTTCTCCAACATGGACCGGAATACTATCAGAATCTAATACATCAACTTGCGCAAAAGCCAACTGATGTAATTGAAGTATTAAAAGAAATAGAATATATTTTTTGAACATAAGCTACAGCTTATAGTACTGCTCCCATCCTTTGCGCGGAGGTGCTCCCGTCAGCAAAAGATTGGCCAATGGATTATTGGTAACCTGCTTGGTCTCACGATCAAATGCTATTTTGGTATTTAATCGTTGCGCCAATACACCCAGGGTAAATACCTGGCTCAAAGGACCAGCAATATCAAATGACGAGCGACATTCCTCTTCTCCTTTACACGCTAAAAGGAAATTAGCAAAGTGATTTGATGGGCTATCAGGAACTTCTGGCAAGCTTGATGCCATCTCCATTGCTTTCTCAGCTGGAATGATCATCAATGTGCTTCCATGTGATCCACCTTTAAACATAAGTTCTTTGCTGTAAATTATTTTCCCTGGATTTAATTTAGCGGGTTGCAATTTACCATCACTTGGTGGAGGTATATTTGGATCTATCTCAGAAACACCATATCCTTCAGGAACAGCAGGTACATTATTTACCCCATCATACCAGGTGATATCTAATGGAGGCATGTTTCCTCGCTCAGGAAATTTAAAAGCAAGCGTGGAAGCCATCGGGAAGAAAAATGGATTATGACCCTCTATTTTAACCGGATCAACTTCATAAGGCAAACCCAGGTTCAGGAACTGATGTGCGGTATCCATAATGTGTGCTCCCCAGTCTCCTAATGCGCCCATACCGAAATCATACCAACAGCGCCATTGACCATGATGGTAATCCTTATCATAATCATGCCACATAGCAGTGTTAAGCCAGGTATCCCAATCCATGGTATCCGGAACAGGCATACCGGTTGGATAGTGAGACATGTTCGGATCCCAACCATGCCAACGGCGTTTTCCATTCATGTGTGCCGTAATTGCCGTTACATCTTTTATAATGCCAGCTTCCGTCCATGCTTTGAATTGGAAATAGTTGGCTTCAGAATGTCCCTGATTTCCCATCTGGGTGGCAACATTGTGTTTTTTCGCTCCCTCCATCATCAACTCAACCTCCTGAAATGTCCTTGCCATTGGCTTTTCTACATACACATGTTTTCCAAGTGACATGGCAAGCATGGTAATCGGAAAGTGAGAGAAATCCGGTGTACCCACACTTACGGCTTCAATCTTATCCCCCATCTTATCAAACATTTCCCTGAAATCCTGAAAACGCGGTACATCTGGAAACATATCGATGACCTCCTGAGTATGAGGCGCGCCCATGTCTACATCGCATAGTGCGACAATATTTGCAAGTCCGGTGTTATTCAAGGACTTGGTTATACTACCACCCCTGTGACCAATCCCACAGCATGCCAGGTTTACCTTATCACTGGGAGCAACACTCCCAAAAGCTTTGCCTAATACTGTTGACGGAATAATAGAAAATCCTGCTGCAGCTGTAAATGCAGAGCTACTTGCTTTAATAAATTTACGTCTTTTCATAACAATGATCTTTTTTGATGTTTTATCTATGATCTTCCCGGTGACTACGCATCAATAATTTAATAAAAATCCAATATAGAATGAATTAATAGAAGTCTGAACAGTAGTAATGACTCATTCCTATTACTAAAAAAAAGGAAGGGATTTTGCCCTTCCTTTTTTTCTCTTAATATTTACCTATATTAATTATCATTCTTTAAATTAGTATCCATCATTTTGTGGTACATCATTGGACGCCAAATCCAATTCCTGTTGAGGCAATGGACGCAACAAATGTTTAGATTCAAGTTCACTATCAGCAGTCCATGGATTCCATGCTTTAG
>Ga0316190_10003613_pt1 | contig 11207 bp, 11 predicted proteins | sample Eddworburrow2_MG_FD_204929 | JGI IMG/M metagenome (GOLD analysis project Ga0316190, IMG submission 204929) | Coastal sediment microbial communities from Maine, United States - Eddy worm burrow 2 | ecosystem: Environmental > Aquatic > Marine > Coastal > Sediment | place: USA: Maine | collected... | reverse complement strand
TTTTGGATCCTTCTTAAGTAAACCTTGAACAAGTTCATCCCATTCCAAAGAAAGCTCCGGATTATGTTGGGATGGGTTCTCTGGTTCCATGTTGAGTGTTTTTGCAATCTTATCACTGACTGTCTCAGCCGCAAAAGGGTGAATGCCTGTTCCTAAAAAGTAGAACACACACCCTAAAGCAAAAAGGTCACTTTTTGTACTCGGCGACTTGCCACGCAATATTTCTGGTGCTATCAGCCCAGGTGTTCCCATTACCATTCCTTGAATAGTGACATTGGTTTCAGTAAGGGAGTCTGTGTCTTGGTATTCAGATGGGTCCTTTAAACTTTTGGCTAACCCGAAATCCATGATTTTTGGATGGCCGGATGAAGTTATCATGATGTTTAGAGATTTAATGTCCCTGTGAAGAAGTCCTGATGAATGTGCAGAGGCCAGTGCTTCTGAGATCTCCTTGGCCACACGGTATCTATCTGTCAGACACGGATTTTGTTGAAGGACCCACTCTTCCAGCGTAACCCCTGAGATATATTCCATTACGAGGCAAGTTCCTTGAGGTGTTTCCAATACTTCAAAAATTTTACAAATGAAGGGATGGTCCAGACTGGCCGCACTACGTGCCTCCCTCAAAAACCTTCTTTGCACATTCTTGTCCTTCAGAAGGTCCTTACGAACAACTTTGATTGCAACTTTTCTCTGAAGCTTATTATCATGTCCCAGATAAACCACTCCCATTCCACCACTACCCAATTCACTTTCTATGTGGAAATCACTGATTGTTGTTCCAATCATGAGCTGCTCCTCCAAAAAACACTTTCATCAAAGTATCGCATAGAAAAATGAGATATACATTTAATTTAAAATACCAAAAACTGCATTGGTAAACAATAGTTACCACAAAAAGAACAGTACCCTTGCTTCAACGAGGTCTGCTTAATAATGGAGGTGAAAAGCGGTTTTGGCCGTTCTTATCCAAGAGTGTATTTACATGGTAATGGTGGCCCAAGGTTGCCTGGGCTATTTCTGGACAAAAAAATAGCCCGGTATGAACCGAGCTAAGTTATTTGTTATGTGGCGGAGAGATAGGGATTCGAACCCTAGGTACGGTTGCCCGCACAACTGATTAGCAGTCAGCCCCATTCGTCCACTCTGGCATCTCTCCGCATTTGTGAATAAATTGACAATCATCAAAAAACATATGGCGGAGGAAGTAGGATTCGAACCCACGGACCCCGCAAAGGGTCAACGGTTTTCAAGACCGCCGCTTTCGGCCACTCAGCCATTCCTCCGCTGTGTCTCCACAGAACGGCTATTCTATTGGTTTTTGAGGTCCGGGTCAATGTATTTTAGCAAAAAATCAACACGTTTTTTGTCTATTTACATAACCGGAGGATAAACGCGTTAATTAGCAGCACCCTTGGCCGCCTTAGGCTGCCATAACCCACAAACTCATCAAGATTTACTGTTTCATCTGGTCCGATAAGAATTACGAGACAATGAATTCATAGGAATGTGCTGATGGAGGCTTGATTCTTTTTTTTATCTGTGCGACATTTGAACCTATGAGTACGGTTGAAGGAAAAATAATGGAACCATTTTTTGCTGTGGATCCCGAAATTCAAAAAAAAGAAAAACAGAAAGCCCGGGAGCTTCGCCAGTCACAATGGTGGAAAAACCAGCAGGGCAGAGGTGCCTGTTTTTACTGCCAAGGAGCTTTTCATCCACGCGAATTAACGATGGATCACAAGACACCCATCGCCAGAGGCGGGCGATCTACGAAGAATAACATCGTGCCATGCTGTAAAGAGTGTAACTCTGAAAAAAAACATATGACCGTATCTGAATGGATCGCATTAAGGGAATCTGAGGGCAACCCTTTGGCTTGTGCGAAGTTCGAACTTTATTGATTGGGCATATCAAATCGTTTTCAACAAAAGCGGCTCAATTATTAGATTGATAGAATAAGTACCATTTTCCTTTAATGTGCCGATAGATATCCTTGTTCTCTGGTGCACCTGGCTGGGTGTTGATGTCAATGTCGTCTACTAGTGACCCCGGAGGTTCTTCACAATATGCGTAGCCCTTGGCACAGCCGCCAAGACCGACAAAGTCCTTGACCCAGACATGAAACCACCATATTTGTGTTTGCTCAGGTGAACTTCTAAAGTAACGCTGAATATTTAAAGTGGACAATTGCGCAGCATCAACAGGATCTATGATCAGTTTCTCAAATTCCAGCTCATGCAGAGTAAAATGATCGATCAGGTATTGGTCACTTGGGCATGGAACTGAGGATGAACTTCCACATCCTGGAATCAAAAGCGTGATCGAGCAAAAAACAAGCGATAAAAGATGAGTTGATTTCACTTTTTTCTCCTTTGTGCTTTTCAGAGATACTTGTATGTGTTGTCATTAATCTCTATCACAATGACTGCAGCTTTCGAAACAGTTCGGTGAAGGCTCGGCCACGATGTGAAGACTGGTTCTTTTCTTCCTGGCATATTTCTGCATATGTGGGACCATCCCAGGACCTTGAGAAAAGTGGATCGTAACCAAAGCCTCCTGTGCCACGTTCAGCAAACCCAATATAACCCTCGACTTTGCCGTCGGCTGTGATGGTCCGCTGACCATCAAAGAAAACAGCAGCACATCTAAATCTTGCTGTTCGCAGATGATTCGGGACATCTTTTAATTGTTCTAAAAGAAAAACCCTGCGTTCTGCATGGGAACTGAATCCACCATATCTGGCGGAGTGAATGCCGGGCGCGCCACCGAGTGCATCAACTTCGAGCCCTGAGTCATCAGAGAAGACAGGCATATTGGTTTTCTCAAAATAGTACTCAGCTTTCTGAATCGCATTTTCAGTGAAGGTCACTCCCGTTTCCGGAGCATCTCCTGATAAACCCATTTCCTTCAGGCTGATCACCTGAAAACCAAGTGGTTCAGTGAGCGCTCTTAGTTCAACGAGTTTCCCAGCGTTCCCGGAAGCCAGTAAAACGGTTTTACCCTTTAAAAAATCCATTCCGCATCTAGCCCGGCAGATCGCAGAGCCTGATGCTGTGCAGCCACCACTTGTTGAATTGCATTGCTTCCGATATCCAAAATGCTGTTCATTTCGGCCCTGCTGAAAGTTTCTTCTTCAGCTGTACCTTGGATTTCAATGAACCGGTCGGTGCTGGTCATGACGAGATTCATGTCGACATCAACGGAAGAATCTTCCTCATAGTCCAGGTCAACTAATACCTCGCCGTCTTTTATTCCCAGTGAAATCGCCGCGATGGTGTGTTTAATGGGAATGCGGCCGAATTTATTTCGGGTCTTATACAACGCGAGTAGTAAAGCCAAAAAACCGCCTGTTATGGATGCTGTTCGAGTGCCGCCATCGGCCTGAAGAACATCACAGTCAATCGTAATCGTCTTTTCACCAATGGCATCCATGTGAACCGCCGCCCTGAGGCTTCTGCCGATCAACCGCTGGATTTCCTGCGTTCTTCCGCTCTGTTTCCCTTTGGACGCTTCACGAAAGCTTCGCTGATGTGTGGAGCCAGGGAGCATGCCGTATTCAGCTGTGATCCAGCCCTGGTTTTTCCCCTTCAGGAATCTTGGTACACGCTCTTCTATTGATGCCGTACACAAGACCTTTGTTTTCCCCATACTGATTAGGACGGATCCCTGAGCATTCTCTGTGAAACCCAATTCAAAAGATATTGGGCGGGTTTCCGCTGATGTTCTTCTATATGTCCTCATATAACCTCTTTTCTGGCACTTGCCTAAGATCTGCCATCTCCCATGAATTAATAGAAAATGGGTTCATTAATTTACTTGCGATATGGTGAAAAAATGCACCATCATCTGTGGCTAATACATCAATACGGCCACCGTGTTCAGGTCGAAATGTCAGGAATCCCTGAGCGATATCATTGGCGAGATCCTCTGCAATGGCATCAGCTGAATCGATTAACTGGACATGCTCCCCCATCACTTTTTGAATCGTCTCTTTGACGACAGGGTAGTGTGTACAACCAAGGATGAGTGTATCAATATTCTGTTGCTTCATCTCTTCAAGGTACTTCACAATAATCTCTGTTGTGATGCTGTCGTTTTCCCAACCTTCCTCAACCAGGGGGACAAGTAGAGGGCAGGCTTGCTGAATCGTGAAGAGATCAGGATCCAAGTTCTTGAGTGCTTTTACATAGACCTGACTCTGAACAGTGGTGCGTGTCCCTAGGATACCGATTCTCCCAGTGCGGGTTTTGGCGAATGCGGCATTAGCTCCCGGCTGAATGACACCATAAACAGGAACACCAAAAGTATGATGGGGACATAAGACGGATGAGGCGGAATTACAGGCCACTACCACCGCTTTGACATCATACTGCTTCAAGTACTCAACGTTTTGTGTTAAATATCGAAAAACCGTTTTCGGTGATTTAGTCCCGTAAGGTAGTCGTGCGGTATCACCCAGATAAAGAAAGTTCTCTTGGGGAAAGGTGGCTTTTAATGCTTTTAGGACAGTAATGCCGCCAACGCCTGAATCAAATACGCCTATTGGACCCAATTAATCCTCCAGATCCTTGGTAATTTGGTCATAATCTTCATTGATTAAACGTTCATACTCTGCTGCACGATTCTTGATCCTCAGAATCAAGACGAACAGGATGCAAAGGAGTATGAGGCCAAATATCCCTATCACCCATCTGGGAAGTGAATACATGATGGAGTAAAACCCATCGATGGAACCATTGATATGTTGCCAGTAAAGGTATTGTACTAATCCGCCAAGTGCTAGAGCAGGTCCAAAAGGTGAGTGGGGAGAGTTTTTGAACCACTTGAAGTAAAGACCAATCAAAATACCGAAAATGGAAGCTGGGAAAATAGAGATTAATACCATTTTCGGGCCCAGGAACGATCCGATCATCATGAGAATACAGCTGTCACCAACACCCATGACTTCCATTCCTGTCATTCGGCCAATGATTCGCCTGATCAGTTCCAAGGTGCAAAAGCCCATAACCGCACCAGAAATACTTAAAATCAGACCCGTTTGCCAGTTCACCACTGAAGGTGAATAGGAGAAATATTGAAGAACCGCCCCTTGGGAAAGGAAATGATGGATTTCACCTGGGGATATCATCGCAAGTACGATGCCGAAGAATGTTCCACCAAAAGTGAGTGAATCCGGAATAAGTTTACTTAGGAAATCTGTTGAACTGATCGCCATGAGAAGAAGTGCAAAGAGATACCACTTCAGTGACCACGGCTCAAGATCTCCGTGTAGTGCTAGAGCCATAAAACAGATTGCGGTCATCAACTCTACCCAAGGCCAGGAAAATGGGCTTGATTTGTCTTTTTTTCCTAGCAGATAGGGTGTGATGCGTCTGATCAGATATCCCAGACCCCACCCTGAGAATGCAGCCAAAACTAGATTTAAGATCATTTACAAGCTCTCTTTAGGTCAGATTTTTGATGAAAAGAGGAAGCCGGATTTTCAGCCTGACTATGATTACCCTTAGGTAAAAAGCCTAAATCACCGATTGGAACATGTACTGGAATAAAAAAGATGCAGCCGGTCAAATGCTTTGAGAATAGCGGGAAAAATGGGCTCAATCTAAATCCCATTCCCAAAAAAATGGTCGTAGTCATTTTTACTCAGGATTCCTTTGATGGATTTGATATAGGATTTTCTCAACTCACTTGCGTTTGGTTTATTGATAATAGACGGTACCGAATCTTTCAGTTTGGCAAAGTTAATAGCTCGAATGAAGTGATTGATATTGGGCAGTGAAGCCGGGTTCATGGAAAGTGTAGTTAGCCCAAGATGAATCAACAGGCATGCATAAAGAGGGGAGGATGCCATTTCACCGCAACAGGAAATATCAATACTGTGTTCTGCTGCAGCTTCGATTACCCGAGCCATGATTCTTATGAATCCTGGGTGGAAGGGATCGTAGAGGTACGTTACATCATCATTTCCCCGGTCGATGGCCAACAGATACTGCATGAGATCATTTGTGCCAATGCTGAAAAAATCCACCTTTTTTGCCAGATAATCAGCAACCATGGCAGCGGACGGGACTTCGATCATAATACCAATTTCAGGTTTAGCGTCGAAACCAGGTATCTCAGCCATGAGCTCATCCCTGGTCATATTGTAAAAATCAAGAACCTTCTTTAATTCGTTCAAGCTCGTAATAAGAGGAAACATGATCCGGATTGACGGGAATTCCTGTGCAGCTCTCAGGAGTCCGCGCAACTGTGTCCTGAATATATCCTTCCTGTTCAGACAGAGTCTGACGCCTCTTAATCCCAGAACCGGGTTATTCTCCTTCTTCCGGATCAGTGTCCGATGGAAGTATTTCTCACCTCCGAGGTCAAGTGTTCGGATGGTTATGACTCGGTTACCTACAGCTGTCGCTATCTGGTGATAGATTTGGTAATGATCCTCTTCAGTTGGGAGTTCCGGGTCCATGTTCAGGAAAAGGAACTCTGTTCTGTAGAGACCAATTCCCTCAGCCCCGTTATCAACAGCAGCCTGTGCTTCTGATGGCAGTTCGATATTTGCCTGCAATGTTATTTTACAACCGTCCCTTGAAATACTGGGTTCTTTGGTTTCGGCAAGGAAGTGCTTCTCTTCATCTCTATAGGTGATTTCTTTCTTGCGATAAGTCTTAAGCGTTTTTTTATCGGGATTAACAATCACATCGCCATTGACACTGTCCAGAATGATCATATCGCCGGACATAACCTGCTTCGTAATATTGTGAAGGCCCAGTATGGCTGGCAGCTTCAGTGCCTTGGCAATGATGGCTGTATGCGTTGTCTGCCCACCTATATCTGTTGCAAATCCCTTGATATGAGGGTTGTCAAATGTGGTGATATTTGAAGGCCCGAATTCATGACCAATGATGATGACATCCTCATTGATTTGGCCAATTGACATCTCTTTTTCTTTTAACAGAAGCCTTAAGACACGCTTCCCGACATCCTCTAGATCTTTGGCACGCTCCATGAAATAGGGATCATCCAGGGAATCGAATTCACGTAAAAATCGAATTAAAACCTGGTTAAAAGCCCACTCTGCATTGCACTCGTGCTCCTTCATATAAATGAAGGTTTCAGCGTGAAGTGTTTTATCTTCTATTAGAAGGATATGCGTGTCAAAAATGAATGCGTGTTCCTCAGCGACTTTGCTCTTTAGGCCCTTCTTGATTTCGCGTATTTCCTTTTTGGCTTCACGAACTGCTGCTTTGAATTTGGTGATGCTCTTTTCCAGCTTTTTCTTTGAGAGTTTTTCCTCAATAATAACAAGATCCTCATCAAGAATAAGAAGGGCTCTGCCGATGCTGATGCCATTACTTATCCCTTCTCCTTTCAGCAGTTTCATTATGACTACTTATTCTCCTCAAACTTGTTGGTAATTAACTCACATATGGAGTTAAGTGCATGACCTTCATCGGGCCCATCGGTTCTGATAGTTAAGACCGTACCCATCTGGGCTGCTAACATCAATAAACCAAGAATGCTTTTACCATTCACCTCGTTGTCGCCTTTTTGGATAAGGATATCTGATTCAAAGGTATGTGACAGATTGATGAGTTTTGCTGCCGCTCTGGCGTGCAACCCTTTCTGATTAATGATTTCAACTTTTTTTTCAATCATAATTTACCCCAATAGATCCCCGGCGATATAAATCGTTTTTTGAATTTCGTCTTTGAGAATCTGACAAGCATCCTCTACTGTCGTATCCTCTTTAAGCGTCAGGGCTTTCATTATTAATGGGAGATTGACTCCAGAAACAATTTCTACACCAGGGTTCTGATAAAAACCCAATGCCACATTATTTGGTGTGCCTCCAAACATATCAGTAAAGATGAGAACGCCTTCTTTCTCGCGTTTAGCATCAATTTTCTTTCCAAGCTCTTTCTTGGCGACTTCAAAATCGACGTCCCAGTCGAGGCCCATAGCATCCAGACGTGGATTGTGACCGAGAATCTTGTGAACAGTTTCAACAAGTGAGCTGCCTATTTCCCCATGCGTGACTATAATGATACCAAATGCCATAAGTTGTCGCCCTTCTATTTAGGATGATTTTCTTTCTGTGTCTGATTCACTTTGTTAACAGGGTTGAAGTTGAGTGTCTGAGACATGGTTCTCGGAGTAAAGCTGATGTGCTGCAAACCAGGTACCCTTCAATAATCCAATTCCATCCACCTTTTCAAACCCAGAGGGTGACATTTGATTATTGTGAACGATCGAGTGATCATACACAGGAAAGAATGAATCTCTTCCCCTATGTGATTGGAAACATTCTATCAAGGGTTTCGCGTTGATGTAAAGAGTGAGCCGGTTTTTCTCAGAGGAGTCTTCTGCAGGGTTCAACCTGATTGACAGTTCTGCTTTGATGGTGCGGTATACAATAAAGATTACAAGATAAGGTGCAGTCTATCATAGCAGACTACACCTTATCTTTGATTGCATTTGTATTTATTTTTCAGGAGCGTTTTTAAGCACTTCCACGAGGAAGGACCAGAACTTTTTGACGGTTGGAATATTGAGCATCTCATCAGGAGAGTGCGGGTTCCGAATAGTCGGGCCAAATGAAATAAGGTCCATATTCGGGTAAACATCACCAATCAATCCACATTCCAGTCCGGCGTGGATGACTTTCACTTCGGCATCGACACCAAAGCATTGTTTATACTGGTCTTTACAGGCCGCAAGAATGGGTGAGCTCAAATTGGGTTTCCATCCTGGGTAAGATCCCTCATGAACTACTTTGCTCGCGCCTGCAAGTTCAAATACAGAGCCAATTGTTGTGGCAAGATCATCCTTTGCAGAATCGATAGAACTTCTTTGAAGGGTTCCAATTTCAATTGAGCTATCTTTGAACTTGATCATAGCAAGGTTGTTTGATGTCTCAACCACGTCCGGCATGTCTGGAATCATGTTGTAGACGCCATGTTGGCATCCATAAACAGCTTTTACAAAACGAGTCTGTGCTGCTGAATCCATAACAAAGGTGGGCTCATCAGTTTCGCGTAATTCAATGTGTAAATTCGGTTCTGTCACACTGAGCTCATTTGTGATCTGTTGCGTAATAGAATCAAAGCTGGCTTTAAAAGCATCCACTCCTGCGTTGGGAATACAAACTGTTGCAAAGGCTTCTCTTGGCAGGGCATTTCTGAGGCTTCCGCCATCAACAGAATGGATTCGAGCTCCATGATTTCGATCACCATCCCAGAGGAACCGGTTAATGATCTTGTTTGCGTTTCCACGTCCAAGATGGATATCGCAACCGGAATGACCGCCTCTGAGGCCAGTGATATTGATTTTATATGCCTTCACCCTGGGGGGGACATCTTCTTTTTCGAAATCGAAGACAACATTGGTATCGACTCCACCGGCACACCCGATGAAGAGCTCACCCTCGTCTTCAGAGTCGAGGTTAATCAAGATGTCACCTTCAAGTAAATCATCTTTTAGTCCAAACGCACCTGTCATGCCTGTTTCTTCGTCTGTAGTGAACAAGGCTTCAATGAGGCCGTGCTGCATATCATTGGCCGCCAGAACCGCCATCGCCGCTGCCAGACCAATACCATTGTCTGCGCCCAGTGTTGTCCCATTTGCTTTCACCCACTCGCCATCAATATAAGCATCAATTGGGTCTGTTTCAAAGTCGTGGGTTTTATCACTATTCTTTTGGGGAACCATATCCAGATGACCTTGTAAAACAATGCCTTTCCTGCCTTCCATTCCCGGGGTGGCTTCTTTTCTGATGAGTACATTTCCAATCTCATCCACAATGGTTTCCAATCCCAGGCTGTTGCCAAAAGCAGTCATGAATTCAACCATTTTTTCTTCTTTTTTCGAAGGTCTTGGGACATCACATATAGCAGCAAAATGTTTCCAAACGGATTGTGGCTCCAGATTTGCAATTTCTTGATTCATCTTGTCTAACTCCTATCCAGTTTCAGCTTAAACTTTTATGGGGTGCTTTTCGACGAAGGTCATGTCCACAGGGAACGAATTTCATACACATAAAGGTATGATTATCCCCATAAATGTAATTGTGACTCTGTGTCTTTCCTCGAATAATACATCCCTAAAATATAGAGTCCTAAGCGTGGAATCCACCTTAGTGGATGTGTTAATTCAAGGATTGCATCCTTCGGTAAGTTTAACGTATTTAGATTCTTTCTACAAATCATAATTCTTGACCGGCGACTCAAATTAAATTAAATTAGCTGAAAATGTCGAGTCAGGAGCTATCATGAAACCGTGTTGGTATTTTATATACTCTACCATTGCAATTTTTAGAACAGATTGTTTGAGTCTCCTTTCTTCAGCCGACCAGAGCCCTGAGGATAGGAAGGGTAATCCTCTGCAAACACGCGGAGTTAAAATTGACGAAGTATTCTATGAAATTTGATCAGGCGGTTCAGCGATTTAGACAGTATCTCAAATTTGACAGGCGTTTGGCTGAGAATACGGTCTCTGGTTATTTGAATGATTTGAAACAGTTTGTGGAGCTTTTGCAGCCAGAGTATCCCGGATCAGTATCCGAAGATGATATTTTGAAATATATCCAGCAAATGAAGGCAGGTGGACTGTCCATTCGATCACAACAGAGGAAGCTTTCAGCATTAAAAGCTTTTTATCGTTTCCTCGTTAAATCTGGCGTGATGGAGGAGAACCCCATGAGTTTGATCATGGCGCCGGGAAAAGTCAAATCTCTTCCTAAAACGCTGAACGAGGGTGAAGTAGAGAAACTGCTCGCGGCCCCTGACAGCCAGTCAGCCATGGGGATGCGCGATAAAGCAATGTTCGAATTGCTTTATGCTACTGGATTGAGGGTGACTGAACTGGTTCAACTCAAAATAAGTGAAATCCATTTTGAGCCTGGTTATCTGTTGATTATGGGGAAAGGCAGAAAACAAAGGGCGGTTCCCTTTGGGGAGTCCGCAAGGGTATATTTGAAGAAGTATCTAGAGCTCGGGAGACCTCAGGTCATGAAGCTTCCTGTTGACGGTGTCTTCCTTAGTCGATTTGGTAAACCCATGACGCGACAAGCCTTTTGGCAGATGATCAAAAAGTACGCATTACAGGTTGGTTTGGAGCGAGCCAAAGTTTCGCCCCATGTTCTCAGGCATTGTTTTGCTACCCATTTACTGAATCACGGTTCTGACTTGAGGTCCATCCAGATGATGCTA
>Ga0316190_10003612_pt1 | contig 11209 bp, 9 predicted proteins | sample Eddworburrow2_MG_FD_204929 | JGI IMG/M metagenome (GOLD analysis project Ga0316190, IMG submission 204929) | Coastal sediment microbial communities from Maine, United States - Eddy worm burrow 2 | ecosystem: Environmental > Aquatic > Marine > Coastal > Sediment | place: USA: Maine | collected... | reverse complement strand
TGAACGTTATGAAGTCCACGCCTGGATGACGAACCAACTCAGCACCAGGATCGACTCCGCCTGTGACCACGTTGAACACTCCGGGCGGCACTATCTCCGCTATCAACTCTGCGATCCGCAGCGTTGATAGAGGCGTTTCCGGTGCCGGTTTCATGACGAGGGTATTGCCGGTTGCGAGTGCCAAAGCGCCAAAATCTGCAGTGTGCATCGGTGGCCAGTTCCACGGAATCACCGCAGCAACGACCCCGTATGGCTCGAATACGAGTTTGCGGACCTCATCGTGAGTATCCAGGACTGCCTGACCGTAGAACTTGTCGGCAGTCGCGGCGTAAAACCGAAACGTCCGCTCGGCGTTGATCACGTCCTTGGCCGACTGGGGCCGGGGTTTGCCGTTCTCCCAAGTTTCGAGGTCGATCAACTCCTCTCGGTGCGCCTGGATGATGTCGGCAATCTGATACAACACCTCGCCCCGCTGCTCGGGAGGAGTCCAGCGCCAGGTGCGAAACGCGTCTTTCGCCGCAGCCACGGCAGCTGCAACATCCTCTTTGCTCGCGGCGGGTGCTTCGCCCAGAACCTCACCGGTGGCCGGGTTGATGATCTCGATCGATGGCGCGTTCCCCGGGACGAATTCTCCTCCGATGAACAACTTCCACTCACCGTGATCTTTGAACGGGTGCTTGAGCATCGTGTGTTTCTCCTCATCAAGATGATCGGTAACGTCGGCCTTGCGACGGATACAGCGGAACTCTCAAGTAAGCGAGATCTTAGCGACGAGCGTCACGCGGTCTCCGCGACGAACGTGTCCGGCGGCTACCTCGAGTTAGGAGTCGCAGCACCGCCCAGCACCCACATTGTGCACCACCACTGCCTAGGCGATCTCGAGGACCACTTTTCCTCTCGCCTTTCGGCCGGTGAGGGCGCCAAAGGCTTCGACATAGCCATCGAGCGGATAGACCGCCGCCACCTGCGGGTGCAACGCACCGGATTCCACCATCGAGAACAGTTCGGCGAAGTTGGCCGCCGATGCGGCCGGATCCCGTTTGGTCCATGCTCCCCAGAAGACACCAACGACCGAAACTCCCTTGAGGAGCGGCAGGTTGAGCGGGATCTCGGGGATCGACCCGGCCGCAAACCCGATCACCAGGAACCGGCCGTTCCAGGCCATCGACCGCAGAGCCGGCTCCGATAGATCCCCGCCGACCGGATCGTAGACAACATCGACCCCGCGTCCTTCGGTCAACTCGCGGATGCGGTCCCGAAAGTCCTCGTTGGAGTAGTTGACACCCTCATCCGCACCCAACTCGGCTGCGTACGCCAGCTTCTCATCCGTGGAAGCAGCCGCGATGACCCGGGCTCCCATCGCTTTTCCAATATCGACGGCCGAGCTACCCACGCCGCCTGCCGCTCCAAGCACGAGCAGCGTCTCGCCGGGTTGCAGCTTGGCCCGCTGCTGCAGCGCGTAGTAGGACGTTCCATACGTGAGACCGAACCCGGCCGCCACCCGGTGTTCGAGAGACGGCGGCTTTGCCATCACGGTGTTTGCATCAACGGCCCATTTCTCGGCAAAGGCCCCGGAAACGGCCATGGCGACCACCTCGTCGCCAACCTTGACGCCACGCACCTCCCTACCGACGGCCGACACAACACCGGATGCTTCACCACCGGGTATGAAAGGGAGATCGGGCCGAAACTGGTACTTGCCCTCGATGATCAGCGTATCCGGGAAGTTGAGTCCTGCCGCCCGGACATCGAGAACGAGCTCCCCGGGACCCGGCTCAGGGTCAGGGACCTCTCGGACGGACAGCCGTTCGGCCGGACCGAGTTCCGAACAAACCAGCGCTCGCATAGCAATCTCCTTGCTCAGGACTACTCGGCCGTGGCCGCCCGCACCGCGAACGTCTGGGTCTGGAGACCACCGAAGTCGAACTGGAGTCGACCGTCACCCTTGATGACCTCATCCCAGCGGGCCACAATGTTCTCGGGGCTTCTCTCCTCAGGACTCAGGTAGATGCCTTCGGTCTCCTCGATGAACACCGCCGCATAGCTCCCGGCACCTGCACCGAGGATGACCTTGGTCGGGGCGTCGTCGTGCACCAGCGCCAGCAGCCCCGGACTCACCGAATCGGGAGTAAGCAATGCCAGCACCTTGGGGTCGGGAATGAGATTCTCAGTCATGCGGGTGGCGGCAGCCGGCGCCAGGGCGTTGACGCGAATGTTGTACTTCTGGCCCTCGATAGCCAGGGTGTTCATCAGCCCGACCAGGGCCATCTTGGCGGCTCCATAATTGGCCTGCCCGAAGTTGCCCCACAGGCCGCTCGACGATGAGGTCATCACGATCCGGCCGTAGTTCTGATCGCGCATGATGCCCCACACCGCTTTTGTGCAATACACCGACCCCATCAGATGCACATCGACCACGGTACGGAAATCAGCCAGATCCATGTTGTGGAATGACTTGTCGCGCAGAATACCGGCGTTGTTGACCAGGATGTCTACCCGGCCCCACCGATCCATGACGTCCGCTACCAACGCTTGTACCTGATCGTTGTCAGCCACGTTTGCCCCGTTGGCGATGGCCTCGCCGCCGGCAGCCTCGATCTCGGCTACCACCGCTTCGGCTGCTGCCGAGGACCCTCCGGTTCCATCGAGGTTGGCGCCGAGATCGTTGACGACTACCCGCGCCCCTCGTTCCGCCAAAGCGAGGGCGTGGGATCGTCCCAAACCGGCTCCGGCTCCGGTCACAATGGCAACTCGCTCGTCAAAACTGATCATCTCGGTACCTCCGTTATGGAAAGCATCAGCGTTTCGGCCACCAGCGCCGGTTTTTCGTTTTCTTTGATCTCGACCGTGATCTGCGTCTTGAACAGGAACCGACCCGGGCCTTTCTCGGTTGCGTCGGCCAGGACAACCCGCGCCCGCACACTGCTCCCGACCCTGACAGGCTCGAGGAACCGAATCTTGTCGGATCCGTAATTGATGACCATCAGCGTTCCTTCCGGCTTGATCCCGATCTCACTGGTCAGGTGCGGAATAAGCGACAGGGTCAGGAACCCATGAGCGATGGTGGTGCCCCACGGCGTCAACTTGGCTGCTTCCGGATCAACGTGGATGAATTGATGATCGAGGGTGGCATCGGCAAACGCGTTGATGCGATCTTGATCGACCGTGAGCCAGTCGGATACACCGAGTTCTTTTCCAACGTAGGAGGGGATTTGATCGACCGGTACGGTCTGCATGTTTGCTCCTTATTCTCCGATGGTTGGACGCCGGTTGCCCGGCCGCCCGCTTACTCCACTCCCTGTAGCGAGGCACGGCACATCTGGTGCAGCAAGTCCCGATGGCGAGCATGACTCACCCCGATCGGGATCAGGCGGGCGGCCGATCCGATCAAGCCGATCAGGCCGCGACCGGCTGCCCTCGCTTCATCCAGGCTCAGCTCCTGGTGTAGTTTCATGATCGCTTCTGCCCAGGCGTCGGTGTATCGCTCGTCGTTCCGCTCGGCGGCACGCTGGTAGTACTCCGGAACGTACCGAAGCTCCCTCACCAGCAACATGAGTTCCGCCCCCTGGTCGAGCGCCAGCGTCGTGTGGGTGTCGATCAACACATCGAGGGCCTCGTCGGGTTCGAGTCCGGCGATGCCTTCGATGGCCCCGCGCAACAGATCCCAGATGCGATCGAACACCGCCAGCAGGATGTCGTCTTTGGAAGGGAAGTGGCGATACAGCCCGGGTCCGGTGATCCCGGCCGCCGTGCCGATCTCATCCATGGATGTGGCATGGAATCCCTGCAAGTGGAACAAGCGAGTAGCGGCCTCGATGATCTGTTCGCGTCGCCACCGTCCCCGGGCGGTCGGTGCCTCCGGCGCCGTCTCGCTCGATTCCATGCCGTAGCTCATATCGGGGTACTCAGCACGGGTCCCGGCTCCGTTCACAATCCCAGGGCGTCGGCCAGGAGGCGTCGCTGGTGGCGGGCATCACCGAACATCAGGGCCGTGCTCTTGGCCCGCTTGAAGTACAGGTGCACGCTGTGTTCCCACGAGAACCCGGTGCCTCCAAGAATCTGGATCGTCTCGCCTGCGACGTGCCCGTATGCGTCGGAGCACACCGATTTGGCCAGCGGAGCGGCGATCACCAGTTCTTCTTCATGTCCCGTGACCCGGGCGGCGTGATAGGCCGCCGACCGGGCGTGCTCGACCTCGACCAGCATGTCTGCGCACCGGTGCTTGATGCTCTGGAATGAACCGATGGCCCTCCCAAACTGGAACCGGGTTTTCCCGTGCTCAACCGAGGTCTCCAGGCACCATTGGGCCCCACCAACCTGATCGAGTGACAACCCCACGGCCGCCAACCGCAGCATCCTTTCGATGACCGGACCGGCCGCTCCTTCCCGACCGAGCAGGGCTTCCGGTCCGACCGATACGTTGGTGAAGGTGAGCTGTGCTTGCTTGGTCGTTGGGTCGAGGGTGGGCACCGCCTCATGTGAAACCCCCGGGGTCCCGGATGGGATCAGGAAGAGGCTGAGGCCGCCCGCCGTCCGAGCTGCGACCAGAATTGTGTCAACGGCTTGTCCGAAAACGACGTTGGTCTTCGTGCCGGTGAGCACCCAGCCGTCGCCGGACGGCTCCGCCGCCATGCTGATGTCGTCGAGGTTCGCTCCCCGTGGCCCTTCAAAGAGCGCGACTCCCACCGTGCGCTCCCCCCTGGCAATAGCGGGCAGGTGGGCCTGCTTCTGGTTTTCGGTCCCTGCAGTCAGGATCGCGTCGGCAGCCATGACCACCGTGGAGAGGAAGGGGCCGGGAAAGAGAGCTCGTCCCAGCTCTTCGAGCACAATGCTGAGCTCGGCGAACGTGTACCCGGCTCCGCCATATTCCTCGGGGATGGCCAGGCTGTGCCAGCCAAGCTCGGCGCCGGCTTCCCAGAGCTTCTCATCGAACCCGGCTTCAGCATCGGCCAGTTGTCGTACGACGTCGATCGGCACCCGATCGGCCAGGAACTGGCGGGTCGTCTGGCGGAGCATCTCCTGCGCCTCGTTCAAAGCAAAATCGACGTTGAGCGCCTGGTCAGCCACGCGGAACCTCCTTCCAAGGCAGGTCCTTGTCGACTCGTGGCTCTCCGGGTAGACCCAACACCCTTTCACCGACGATGTTCTTCATGATCTCGGAGGTTCCTCCCTCGATTGAATTGGCCCGGGCCCGCAGGAAATTCCTCTGTGGACTGCCTTCGGATTCGAATTCCGTTGGGCGGTGCAACACGTAGCCTCCCGGATAGAGCGTCCCATCCCAGCCCATCAAATCAACGGTGAAAGCAGTGATGGCCTTGTTGAGATCAGCCCATGCCAGCTTGCCCGTCGAACCTTCCGGACCGGGTGTCCCGGCCTTCCGCATCTGATTGGCTCGAAGGGTGGTGAGGCGGAGAGCCTCCCACCCTGCCCACAGCTGCACCAGTTCGTCCCGAGCAGCAGGGTCTGCGTGGCCGTAGTCCTTCCACGCCTTGATGGCCGCTTCCATCGACCCCCCACCGCGGGGCATGGCGCGGCTACCGATGGCGACCCGCTCGTTCATCAGGGTGGTCATCGAGACCCGCCACCCTGCCCCCACTTCATCGATGCGATATTCGTCCGGCACCCGGACGTCCGTGAAGAAGACCTCGTTGAATTCGGCCTCGCCGGTGATCTGATACAGCGGCCGAACCTCGACCCCCTCGGCTTTCATATCGACGATGAAATAGGTGATGCCTGCGTGCTTCGGTACATCCGGGTCGGTCCGCACCGGGATCATCCCCCACTTGGCGATGTGCGCCAGCGTGGTCCAGACCTTCTGCCCGTTGACGATCCATTCGTCGCCGTCCCGGACCGCCTTGGCCGAGAGGTTGGCCAGGTCGGATCCGGCGCCCGGCTCGGAGAAAAGTTGACACCACATGTCTTCCGTGGTGAACATCGGCCTCAACCACTTCGCCTTCTGCGCATCGGTTCCATGGGCGGCCAATACTCCGGCGCCCATGCCGATACCAAGCAGGTTCAGTTCCCGGTTCCAGGTTGGAGCACCGGCCTTCTCCAGAGCCCCCTGGACGACCGACTGGTACTTGGGACTGACACCCAAGCCGCCGAACCCTTCAGGAAACTGGACCCAGGCGAGACCGAGGTCGTATTGCCTGCCCCAGAACTCTTGGGGCTCGACACTCGGGTCGTACCCTCCCAGCAATTGCTCGAGGCGCTCGCCTACCAACGCCTCGGCCGATTCGGCTTTGATCGTGTCGGTCATTGGCACGTTCCCCCTGTTACTCGAAGATTCGCGGACGTGACCAAATTTTAGTTAATTGCCGTTCACTTATCAAACCACGGTTGGCGCCGACTCCTGACTATTGAGATCAACAGGGAAGGAATCCGCAAGCAGGCGGCGCGACCGGGTCGCCGCCCCCCCATATTTGGTAAACGTCGATTCACAAACTGGGCAGTGAACGCAGATCAGCCGCGCAAGTCAACCGACCCGTGTTTGGCGAGCTCGACTCGCGCCACCACGTTGCGATGCACCTCATCGGCTCCGTCGTAGATGCGTCCGGCCCGCTCATGGCGATACCAGAAGGCCAGCGGGGTGTAGTCGGTCATGCCCATGCCGCCGTGTACCTGAACGGCGCGATCGACCACTCGTTGGAGGACGTTGGCCACATAGAACTTGATGGCGGAGATCTCGGTGCGGGCCGCCTTGTTGCCGCCCTCTTCGAGCTTGCGGGCCGCGTCGAGAACCATCAATCGAGCGGCATTGGTCTCCGCCCGGCTATCGGCGATCCAGTGCTGGACCACCTGCCGCGTGGCCAGCGGGCGCCCGGGAGCCAGCTCCCGATCGATGGCGTACCGGCACATGAGTTCAAGAGCGCGCTCGCATATACCGATCCAGCGCATCGTGTGGTGAATCCGGCCGGGACCCAACCGCTCCTGGGCCAGCACGAACCCATCACCTTCACCGCCGATCAGGTTGGAAACCGGAACCCGGCAATCGTTGAAAGAGACCTCCGAGTGGCTGGCCCAGCCGCTTCCCGTGTCGCCCATCACCGGGGTATTGCGCACCCGCGTGAACCCGGGGGTTTCCATTGGGACGATGATCTGACTGGCCCGGCGGTAGCGATCTCCTTCAGGATTGGTGACCGCCATGACGATGGTGAAGGCAGCGCCGTCTGCCGCGCTGGTAAACCACTTGTCCCCGTTGATGACGTACTCGTCGCCGTCCCGTACTGCGGTGGTCGACATCCAGGTGGGATTCGAGCCTGCGTGACCGGGCTCGGTCATCGAGAACGAAGAACGGATGTCGCCGGCGACCAGAGGCTTCAGCCATCGCTCCTTCTGCTCATCACTCCCAAACTGCAACAGCAGTTCCATGTTCCCGACGTCTGGGGCCTGGGCGTTGCAGGAGAAATGTCCGAGCGGCGTACGGCCCAGCTCCTCACTCAGGTGAGCAAATTCGACCAGAGACATCCCTGCTCCCCCAACCTCCTTGGGGAGGGCCGGCGCCCACATACCCATCTTCTTGGCGATGGCGCGGACCTCTACCACTCGTGGTTCGAGTTCCTCATGGGAGCCCGTCAGGAAGAAGGGCTCGAGCGGGATCACTTCTCGATCCACGAACTCGCGGGCTGTGGCCAACAGGTCAGACAGAGATGAGGATATGGTCATCCGCCCATCTTAGGACCCCCTACCCCGGCGGCTCCGCCGCCGCGGTACTTTCCCCCTTGCAGGGGGACTATTCCCTGCCTCCCTACCCGCGGTCGCAGGTCACCACTCGCCACGAGGAAAGGGCCCCGCAGGGCCCTTTCCTAGCTTGCTGGTGCTACCGCGGCGTTAACCGGCGCACGCCTCGGTGAACACGTAGTCCGCAGCCGTTGGGCCGACAAAGAAGTCCTGAATGACTTCGATGCCCGTCGTGGCCTCGGCCGAGTATCCGCCAACAGTCGCTTCCCGTGGGTAAACCTCGTTGGGATCACCGGCAAAGGACCGCGAGGGCATCATGCCCTCGTAGTCGACTTCCGTCAGCGCCAGCGCGGCGTTCTTGATGCCTTCCTTGGTCAGGTCGCCTGCTTCGTAGGCCGATTCCAGCGCAGCTTTGAGGGCGTACTGGGAAACCCAGCCCGACACGAAGAAGTCGTTCGGATCGGCTTCGATGGCAGCCACCGCGGTCCGCATCTTCTCATGCCCTACCGAGTCGTAGTCCCAACCGGCGGTGAAAGACGACTGGAAGTAGATGCCGCTTTGGAAAGCCGGTGCCGCTGCACTGGCCAGCAAGGCCCGGTTCCACGAAGGGCTGGAACCGATGAACAGCGGAACGCTCGCCCCCAGTTGCTGAGCGGCCCCGCCGACGATCGCAGCCGTCTCCGAAGGTCCGGTCACCAAGATGACCAGGTCCGGGGTATCGGCAACGATCTTTGCGACCGCTTCCACCTGGGCCGGGTCGCCGCCCGCCGAAACGGGGATGACGGTCTCTTCCCAGCTCACCGTGATGTTGTTGGCCTCGGCGGCGGTCTTGACGCCCGCTGCGTAGTCGAAGCCGTAGTCGGTCGGGAATTCGAGAATCCCGATGGTGTTCAACTCACGTCCGGCCGCCGGGACGGCACCGACCGCCCAGTCGATCGCATTCATCGCCTCGAAGCAGTAGCCGGTACCGAACTCGAGGACGAGGTCTTCGAAAGCCCAGCCGGACCACCACGACATCGGCGCTGCCACTGTGTTGTCCCGCGTGTAGTCGGGCAAGGCAGCCAGAGTCTGGGGGGTACCGAGCGATTGAGCAACCGCCGCGACGTCGTTGGCGATCTGGTTGTAATCGGCCACGAACTTGGCCGGGTCGTATTGGGTGTCCTTCTTCAGGTTCTCCGGCACTGCCACGTCGTAGGCGCCACCGATCCCACCTAAAGCGTTGACGGTGCCCCAGAAGAGCTGTTGACCCGCGTACAGGCCGGGCGCCGCCCCGGCAAAGGGCCCTGACTCGTCCGTCAACACGCCCAGGTAGATGCAGCCTCGATCGGGGTCGCCGTCAGGACACGGCTCTGCCGTTACCCCAACGTCGGTAGCAACTTCCGTCATCCCTTCGGTCGTGGTCGTCTGCGCGGTGGTCGTCGTCTCCGCGGCAGTAGTCGTCGTCTCAGCGGCAGTGGTGGTCGTTTCCTCGGTGTCCTGGGCGCATGCCGCGACCAACAACGCAAGAACCGCCAGCAAAGCCAGCGTCTTTACCCATCTCCTCATCCCATTCCTCCTCGTTGTTTTCCGTTCCCACAAGCCGATCCCGTCAATACGAGAATGGCCAGGCCTTCCAGTAATTGCGAATGCGAATCCAGATCCCGAAGAGGCCCATCGGCTCAAATATGAGAAACGCCACGATGAGCAGACCAAAGATCACCCGCTCGAGCTGCGAGGTACTGAGCAGCCCGGAGGAGCCGACTTCCAAAAAGGGGAGCACGTCGCCGGCTGCGTCAATCATGCGGGGCAACAGCGTCAGGAAAGCCGCTCCCATCACCGACCCGGCGATGCTGGCCGCCCCACCGATGACCACCATGGCGATGTAGTTGATCGAAAGCAACAGATTGAACGAGGCCGTGTTGACGAAGCCGGTCACCGTGTAGAGCAGGGCTCCTGCCACTCCTGCGTAGAAAGACGAAACCGCAAAGGCCAGCACTTTCTGGCGAGTGAGTCCGATCCCCATCACCTCTGCGGCGATATCCCGGTCGCGAACGGCGGCAAAAGCCCGGCCGATCTTCGAGCGAACCAGGTTCTTGGCCAGGAAGCCCATGATCAGTAAGACCAAAAGACCCAGCCAGTAGATCTGCTGTTCCCGGGTGACCGCCAAACCTCCGATCGTCCCGTCCTGATCGAAGTGCCACCCGAACAAGGTCAATGAACCCGGCTCGCGCCCGACCCCCGGCCCGCCGGTGACCGATTCCCATTCGCGGAAGATGTGCTCGCCGAGGAACACCAAACCGAGCGTGAGGATCGCCAGGTACAGGCCTTTCAACCGCAGGGCGACGGGCGCAATGGCGGCCCCAACGATACCGGCTATCAAGCCTGCGGCAGGCACCCAAATGATCACATCGAGTCCCAGGCCGACCACCTTGTCGGTCGCGACCCCGCCGAGGGCGGCGCCCGCATAGGCGCCAATCCCGAGAAAGAAGGCATGCCCCAGCGAGACCTGGCCCGCGTACCCGGTGATCAGGTTCAGGCCGATGACCCCCACCGAGGCAATAAAGGCCGTGGCGATGAGGATCATCCAGTCGCGGGGCAGCCACACGGGCAGCACCGCGACGGCGAGGAGCCCGACCACGAACCACACCCGCTGGGTGGTGGTCGGGAGCATGGCCGAATCCGCCTCATACCGGGTGTAGAGCGATGGGCGACCCCTCATACTCGCTCGACCTCCTCGGTGCCGAACAGGCCGTACGGGCGAATCAGCAGCACAACGAGCAGCACAACATAGGGGACTACCTGGCTGAAGTTGCCGCCCAAGAAAGCGGCGTATTGACCCTGATAGGTAGCCGTATAGGCCTCGGCGAGGCCGATGACGAGTGCCCCGACCACGGCGCCGCCGATCGAGTCGAGGCCCCCGACCACGATGGCCGGCAACGCCTTGAGCGCAACCAGGTAGGTGCTCTGCGTCAGCCCGCTCAGGTCGGATGATGCAAAGGTGCCCGCCAGCGCAGCCATCGCACCCGCCATGATCCAGGCCAGGGAGAAGATCCTCCCCACGCTGATCCCCTGCGCCAGCGCCACTTCCTGGTCGGCCGCGGTAGCTCGCATCGCCAAACCGACCCGCGTGAAGCGGAAGAAAACAAGCAGAAGAGTCCCCACGATCGTCGCGGTGACGATCATGGCCACGGACCGGTGCTGAATGATCACGCCGCCGACGTTCCAGGTTCCGAAGCCCCACGGGTCTCCGACCGACCGGATATTGACGCCGATCAGGTTGTTGATGGGTGTGCGGATGGCGATATCGAGACCCAGGGTCAGGATGGCGATTGCAAACAGTGGTTTGCCGACCATCGGACGAATGGCCACCCGTTCCGCTATCCAGCCAAGGACCGCGGCAGCGACCATGCCACCTGCCAGCGCCACCCAGAAGCCCAACTCCAGATCGATGGCCAGATACGAGACCATGTAGGCGCCAAACAGCATCACCGCCGGATGGGCGAAGGTCAACACCTGCATCGACTTGTAGATGACCACAAAGCCGAGAGCC
>Ga0316190_10003608_pt1 | contig 11214 bp, 7 predicted proteins | sample Eddworburrow2_MG_FD_204929 | JGI IMG/M metagenome (GOLD analysis project Ga0316190, IMG submission 204929) | Coastal sediment microbial communities from Maine, United States - Eddy worm burrow 2 | ecosystem: Environmental > Aquatic > Marine > Coastal > Sediment | place: USA: Maine | collected... | reverse complement strand
TCTTGAAATCGAAAGTCGCCGTCATCTCTGCTGCTGCTCCGGAAAGGTCGAGCACGCAGTGTGTTGTGCTTCGCGGCGGATTTCAACGTGCGAGCCGGTACAATCCGGAGCCATGTATTTGCTTTGCTCAGTCAGCGCGGGACCCCGGTGAGAATCGTACTCCTGGGCCATGACGATCTGCCGAGTCTCTATGCTCTGCAGCGCGTGATCGAAGGGGCGCCGCATCACGATTACCAGGTCTACCTGTCCGGCGAACTGGCCGCGGCGGCAGAGAGCCCGCACGGCTTGCAGAACCTGGCCGATGTCGACGCGCGCCTGTGCGCGGAGTTGCGGGCAACAGGGCGGCTCGCCGAGCCACTGGTGGACGCAGCCACGCTGCCGGCGCCGAATAGCGTGACAGGGCGCGGCATCCTGCAGGGGCTCGAGCCGGACCTGGTCGTATCCATTCGCTACCGCCGCATCCTCAGGAGCGAGGTCATCGCGATTCCCCGCCTGGGCGTCCTGAACCTGCACTCCGGCGTGCTCCCGGAATACAAAGGGGTGATGGCCACGTTCTGGGCCATGCTGCAGAACGAGTCGGAGATCGGTGCGACACTGCATCGAATCGTCGATTGCGGCATCGATACCGGTCCCGTGATCGGCATTCGCCGGATTTCCACCGACTACGAATCGAGCTACCTTGCCAACGTGTTACGCCTCTACGGCCCCGGCTGCACCATGGTCGTGGACGCGTTGCAGGTCCTGGAGGCGGGCCGGGAGCCTGCGGCGAGGCCGCAACCTTCCGGCGGACGATATTTTTCGGCCCCGGCTGCCGACGACATTGACGCATTTACGGGCCGCGGCCTAACGCTGGCCAGCGGCCTGGAAGGGGCCGAAATCGCGCCGATTCCTGGCCACTGAGCCCCGCAACCGGCGGGTAAACGCCGTGAAATACTTGACTCCGCTGCCGCAAAAGACAATAGTAATCTGATTCGCTGGTGTCGCTATTTTACAACGCCATCGAAACGGGGGGTCACTGCTACACACTCCAATTTGCCGGTTCCGAGCCTCATTACGGCCTGGGATGTCGTCAAACTTGTGTTGCAGGGGGGCAATTCAATTCAGGAGAAATTCATGGGCATAAAATTCAAAGAGCAACAGAAGCTCGCGCTTGGCGTGATCTCGGCGCTAGTTGTTGCTTTACCGCAACAATCAATTGCACAGGGGTCTGGTGCGCGGGACGATGGGCCGATCGAGGAAATCGTTACTACCGGTACGCGCAGAGCAGATCGCTCGGCCTCGGACTCGCCGGTGCCGATCGATGTCATCTCGGGCGCGGAGTTCCGTCAGAACTCATCCTCTGATATCCAGAACCTGCTGCGCACGACGGTTCCGTCGTTTGACGTAAACACGCAGCCGATCAGCGATGCAGCGACTATCGTACGGCCCCCGAACATTCGGGGCCTGTCACCGGACCAGATACTGGTGCTGGTCAACGGTAAACGGCGTCACCGCGGCTCGATTATTTCGTTCCTCGGCGGCGGTGTTTCCGACGGCGCCCAGGGTGTCGACATTTCCGCCATCCCATCGCTCGCGATCAAGCGCGTCGAGGTGCTCCGCGACGGCGCGTCCTCGCAGTACGGTTCCGATGCCATTGCCGGCGTTATCAACTTCGTGCTCAGAGACGATGCCGACGGTGTCGAAGTCGTGGCGAACTACGGCTCGACGAGTGAAGGCGACGGCGAAAACTATCGCATTGCCGCCAACGCGGGTTTCCCGCTTGGCAATTCGGGCGGGTTCATCAATCTGACCGGCGAATACAGCGACGTGGAAGGTACCGTTCGTTCGGTGGTCCGCGACGATGTTCAGGCGATGATTGATGCCGGCTACGCGCCTGCGTCTGACTTTCTGACGATCAACAGCTACACGAATGAAGTGCCCCACTATTGGGGCCAGCCCGATGTCGAAGACGACATCAAGTTGTTCGTCAATTCGGCCTTGCCACTGGGTGACAGTGCAGAGCTCTACGTATTCGGTAACTACGCGGAACGGACAGTGGAGGGCGGCTTCTTCTACCGTACTCCGCTAGCTGCAGAGTCCGGTGACCAGCGGGCCGGCGTTTACCGCGGTCCCCTGGTAAACGCGGCCGGCGCCGAAGACCCGAATGGTGGTCCGTCAGTACTCGTCGGTGATCTCGACGGACTCGGCGTCGGCGGTACGTGCCCCGCCGGCATTCCGCTGGCTGGCGCCGGCGGCCTGACGCCGGACCCGGTGCTTCTGGCAGCGGTAACTGCCGATCCCAACTGTTTTTCCTTCCTCGAGACGATCCCGACCGGCTTCGTTCCCCGCTTTGGCGGCGACAACGAGGACAGCGCACTGTCGGTCGGCATACGCGGCGACTTCGACCTGGGTTCGGGCCTCGGCTACGATTTCAGCCTGTCGCAAGGCTCCAACCGGACGGACTTCTTCATCCGCAATACGATCAATGCGTCACTCGGCCCGAATACGCCGAGAGATTTCGTTCCTGGCGGACAGGAGCAGACCGAAACCATCGCCGATGCAGGCTTCGTCTACTCGGTGGATGCGGGCCTAGCCTCGGATCTCAACGTCGCGTTCGGTGCCCAGTATCGTGAAGAGGAATTCGACCTGTTCGCCGGAGATCCCGCATCGTTTGCGCTCGGAGATCCCCTCGCGGACCAGGGCTTCTCATCGAGCTCCAATGGCTTCGGCGGATTTCCGAACACGACGTCCGCCAGTCAGGACAGTGCGGCCGCCTACGTCGACCTCGAGGCCGATGTGACCGACGACTTCACGCTGCAAGCAGCGGTTCGGTACGAAGACTTCAGTGAATTCGGCGATACAACGGATTACAAAGTTGCCGGCATGTACCACGTGACCGACACGTTCAGAATCCGTGCGGCCTACTCGACGGGCTTCCACGCACCGACGGCAGGGCAGGCGAACATCACCAACGTAACCACACAGAACGTCAACGGCGTGTTGATTGACCAGGGCACGTTGCCGCTGTCGTCGGCTGCGGGCCAGCTTGCGGCCGACTTCATCGAGTCGACGGAAGGCGGTCGTCCGACCCTGGGTCCGGAAGAAGCAACCAACCTGGCCTTCGGTGTCGCCTTCGATCTGGGCGCAACGACCTGGACGATCGATTTCTACGAAATCGATGTCGATAATCGCGTCGCGCTCGGCGCCAACGTCGACTTCCTCGATGCGCTCAACTTCGCCGGGGGCGGTACCAACTACACGACGGTTTCGGAGGCGCTGACTGAACTGGACAATGATGGCATCATCAACCGGCAGGACTTCATCGGTCTCGACGATCTGTCGGAATTCCGCTTCTTCTCCAACAGCTTCGATACCACCACCACGGGTATCGACATCGTGGGACGATTCGGCTTCGCGTTGGGTAATGGTGATTCGGATGTAACGATCGCCCTCAACTACAACGACACGGAAGTCGATAATGTCGGAACGATCAACCCGATCGACCAGGACCGTGTAGATGCGCTGGAGAATCTGCTGCCGAACTACAAGGGTGTCATAACCTGGAGCCACGTAATGGGCGATCTGCGCACGCTGCTTCGCGCCAACTACTACGGTGAGTGGGACGATACCGGCAACGACGTTCCCGGGATGAGCGCAGAAGTCCTGATCGACGCAGAAGTCGCCTACATGTGGCGGGATAACATCGAGTTCATCGCCGGCGTCGACAATCTGTTCGATACGTATCCTGACAAGAATCCGTTTGCGGGAGATATTGGCCAGCTCTATTCAGAGGCCAGCCCGTTCGGATTTAATGGGATGTCGTGGTACCTTCGAGCCAGGCTGACCTTCTAGGTTCGCGTTCGTGTGATCCGGAAAAACCCCGCCATGAGCGGGGTTTTTCTTTTTCAGCGCTTGCGTCTGTGACAAACGGACCCGTAGGAGCGGTTCTCGAACCGCGATCAGGCCTCGATCGCGCGCCGAGGCGCGCTCCTACAACAATCTCAGGCCTGTTTCGACCTCGAATGCTGATCGATCCAGTCGAGCCAGTCGATGGTTACTTCTTCGCGATTGATCTCGTTGAGCATTTCGTGACGGCCTTCGGGATAGATCTTCAGCTTTACGCGCTGGTGCATGGTCTGCATGTAGTGCATGGCGAGCCGGGTCATGCCCTTGTCGCCGCCCACGGGATCGGCGCCGCCGCCCGTGATGAGTATCGGCAGGTCCGCAGGGATCCGGGCGAGGGATTTGTCCGACCCCAGGTCGAACAGCCCGCCCAGGAAGTCCAGCCACAGGCCGCAGGTGAAAGGCGCGCCGCACAGGGGGTCGGCTATGTACCGATCCACTTCGGCCTCGTCGCGGGACAACCAGTCCATCTCGGTCCGGACGGGCCGGAACGGCTTGTTAAACGCGCCGAAACCGAGCGCATTGATGAACGCGCTGTCGCCGCGTTTCCCGACTCTCAGCGATTCCAGCTTCGCGAGCAGCCTGCCCGGCAACACCTGGATGCGCTGCGGCCAGGAAGAACCCGACAGCAGCAGGCCCTGCAGGCGCCCGCCGTAGTGCATGGCGAAGGTTTCGGCGATGAACGACCCCATGCTGTGGCCCAGCATGATGACCGGCAGCGTCCCATGTATCTCGCGAATGTGGTCGTGGACGAGCCGCACATCTTCTACGACCTTGTGCCAGCCGTCTTCGTCGGCGAAATAGCCGCGCGTGCCCTCGGAAAGTCCATGACCGCGGTGATCGTGTCCGTAAACCACGTAGCCGCGCCCCACCGCCGCGTGCGCGAATCGCTCATAACGCCCGATGTGCTCCCCGAGCCCGTGGAGCATCTGAATGACGCCCCTGGCGTCCCCGGGGGGCGCCCAGCTCTGCAGGTGGATCCTGTGATCGTCCTCCGCCGTGAGGACGGTTTCGTCGTGGCGTAATTCGTTCATGGGCGTTTCGTATCCGGACGGGAGATGGCGGCCAGGCCGAGAAGGAGCAACAGGCCGAGTTTGACGAGTTCGAGCGTCGAGTAGGCCGCGTGCGCGATCGACGGCGGCGGCTCGGTGCCTGCGAGGATCTGCCGCGAGCGGTCTACCAGTTCGGGCAACAGCCATGCCGTCTGCAGCAGGACGATGAACGCGAGAACCAGGCAGGCCGCCCACCACTTGCGGGCATTGCCGGATACCCGGACGACGATCAGCAGCAGCACCAGGGCAACGAGCTCCGCCTTGTTCAGCGCCGTGAAAATCGTGCTGGCGACATCCAGCGATACGGCGCGCGTGGCTGCCGTCGCTCCGAACTGCGCGGGTACCGCGAGCAGCGATATACCGGCCGTCATGCCGAACCAGGTCAAACTGACCCAGCCCGGGTTGCTGAATGCGGCACGAATCCGTGCCGTCGTTGTCTGATTTATCATGTGCTCATCTGCGGGGGATTCGCGGGCTTGTATTCGGGCAGCGCGTGGAGCAAGCTCCGCGCAGATCCGATGCACGCAGACTCTATGACGATGACTACAGAATCACAACTGGCATCGAGCGTCCTGATGATCAGGCCGAAGCGCTTTCAGAGCAATCCGCAGACGGCGGATTCGAACAATTTCCAGGCCGAGCCCGATGCGTCGCCCGCCGAGCAGCAAGAGGCGGCCCTGCCGGAATTCGAGGGCCTGGCAACGGCGCTGCGCGATGCGGGCATCGACGTGATCGTGTTCGACGACACGCGCGAACCCCACACGCCGGACTCGGTTTTTCCCAATAACTGGGTCAGCTTTCATGCGGACGGCACGGTCGTGCTGTATCCCATGGAGGCAGAGAATCGTCGCAGCGAGCGGCGCCCGGACATCATCGAACATCTGCATGCGGAGCTGGGATTCCAGGTGCGGGAAGTCGTGGACCTCTCCCATCACGAGGCCGACGGCCATTTCCTGGAAGCCACCGGGAGCATGGTCCTGGATCGCGTAAACCATATTGCCTACGCCTGCCTCTCGTCCCGAACCCATCTCGACGTGCTCGGGGAGTTCGCCCAGCGCATGAACTACGAGGTCGTCGCATTCGAAGCCGTCGACAGGGAAGGCGTGCCGATCTATCACACCAATGTCCTGATGAACGTGGGCGAGACACTGGCCGTGATCTGCAGCGACGCAATCACACGCGAGGACCAGCGAAAGGCGGTGCTCGAAAGCCTCGAGTCCACGGGCCACGAGATGATCTCGCTGGACTTCGGACAGCTCGAAGCCTTCGCAGGCAACATGCTGGAGTTGCGCGCGGAAGACGGTGTCAACGTGTTCGCGATGTCGCAGCGTGCCTGGGACTCGCTGCACCCCGAGCAGCAGGCAAGATTCGAGTCTAACGGCCGCGTCGTGACCGCCGCTATCGACGACATCGAAGACTCCGCGGGCGGCAGCGTTCGCTGCATGCTGGCCGAGATACACCTGCCCCGGTTGCCGGTAACCGCCTGATCGGCTGCCGGACGCTTCGGTTATACTCGTACGGCCCATCTGCGCCAAAAACAGCCGATAAAGGATCGTATGGGATTATTCGCCGAACTCAGACGCCGCAACGTTTTTCGCGTCGGCGTTGCCTACGTATTGCTCGCGTGGGTCGTCATCCAGGTAACCGATACCGTCGGGCCGGCGATCAATTTGCCGGAGTGGACGCTTTCCGTCGTCACCTGGTTCGGCGTCATTGGCTTCCCGTTCGCACTTTTCTTCGCGTGGGCGTTCGAATTGACGCCGGGCGGCATCAAGCTCGAGAAGGACGTCGATAGAACCGAATCGGTCACGCACAGCACCGGGCGCAAGATCGACTTCGTGATCATCGGGCTGCTGGTTGTCGCACTGCTGTCCGTGGTTATTTTCGATGACCCCTCACCCGCCATACCGGGCGCGGATCAGGACGCCGTCGCTGAAGCGGCCGCAGAGCCCGGCGCGGCGCGGAGTTACGACTCGATCGGCGTGCTGCCCTTCGAGAATATGAGCAGCGATCCGGAACAGGACTATCTTTCCGACGGGATCGCCGAGGAACTGCTCAATGCGTTGGCGAAACTGCAAAACCTGCAGGTCGCTGCACGTACTTCGTCGTTCGCCTTCAAAGGCCAGAACGAGAGCATTACGGCAATCGGCAGCAAGCTTAAAGTCGATACCATCCTCGAAGGCTCGGTTCGCAAGTCGGGCGACCGCCTGCGTATAACGGCACAATTGATCGACGCGGCGGACGGCTTTCACCTGTGGTCGGAGACCTACGACAGGGAACTTACCGACGTATTCCAGATCCAGGACGACATCACGAAGGCGATCGTTGCGGCATTGCGTGTTCACCTCGATACCGGAGAGCCGCTGGTCGTCAGGGAGTCCGAAACGACGAGCATGGAGGCCTACGAGGCTTACCTGCGCGGGAAGCACCAGTTGCGGCAATCGGGCCAATCGTCTTCCCGGGCCGCGTTAACGTCGTTTCGCGAAGCGACCCACCTCGATCCTTCCTTTGCGCCGGCATGGGCGGGGCGGGCCCTGACGGTCATGTATCTTCGCGAAACCGACTTCTGGGGTGAAATTCCACGCGAGGAAGCACGCGTGCTCGCTCGTAGCAACATCGATCGTGCGCTCGCGCTCGACAGCGAGTTGGCGGAGGCTTACGTGGCCGAAGGCATGTTGCTGGCAGACGATTATCGCTATGAAGAGGCGCTTCAGAGCTTCGAGAAAGCGGTTACGATCAATCCGAGCCTGGCGGAAGGATGGACATGGCGCAGTCGGCTGCTCGGGCGCTTCGGCCGCATCCGGGAGGCCCGCGAGGACATGCTCAAAGCGCTGCGGCTCGATCCGCTCGACGCGGGCACCGCTTTTTTCGGTGCCAACCTGGCCATCGATTACTACGATCCCGAATTCTTCGAGGCGATCAGAGACGGCAGTTCGCAGTTTCCGAACGTACGCCTGATGCTCGAAGGCATGTATATCATGGAAATCGAACCGATGACGACGGAGACCTACACACAGTTCAACCAGCTTGTGGAGTCCAGTGGTTTCGGCGACCAGTTTCGCGCCCGAATCGATCTCCGTAGCCTCAAGATCATCGACGAAGAGCTGCTTGCCCAGCAGTCGCGCTATCCGGGCGAATTCCTGATGTGGATCTACATGGGAATCGATCGGTGGGACAGGGCGCTCGAGATGTACGAAGCGCTGCCGCCGGAGCGCCAGCAGGCCGACATCAACCTGGAAGAGCTGTCGGAAATGCAGATCAAAAGGGGGCAGTGCGAGGAGGCACTGGAAAGTCTCGACAAGGCGCATAACGGTGAGATCCGCGTACATGGCATGGTGTCGCCGAACAGTGGTCGTGCTAACGTGAATCTTGCGCTGAACCGGGTCTACTGCCTGCGGCAACTCGGGCGGTCCGAAGAGGCGGACGAGATCCTGTCGCGCGTAAGACGCTACATCAATGCGCTCAGGGACAATGCCGATTACGGTTACGCCTTGCCCGAGGTCAAGCTGCTGATTCTCCAGGACGATACCGAAGGTGCTCTCAATGTTCTGGAGACAGCCGTGCGCCGGGGCGAGCTCGGCTGGCAAAGCCGCTACGACGTGCTGGTGCGCACTCTCGACGACGATCCGCGATTCGTGGCCCTGTACGAGGAAGTCGACCGAAAGGTCGATGCGCTGCGCGCCGAACTCGGCATGCCGCCTGCCGACATCTGACGAGATACCTTATGAACAACAAGAACGACAAGATCCTGATGTGTCCGCCGGACTACTTCACGGTCGATTACGTCATCAACCCGTGGATGGCCGGCAGCGAGGGCTCGATGAGCCTGGACCTGGCTCGGCGGCAATGGGAGACCCTGCGCGATGCGATCGCCGAGTACGCCGACGTCGTGACGGTCGATCCGCAGCCGGAGCTGCCCGACATGGTATTCACGGCGAATGCCGGCGCGGTCTACGGCAACAAGGCCATCGCGAGCCATTTCATGCCGCACGAGCGCCGTCCCGAGGAGGCGCACTTCAAGACCTGGTTTCGCGACAACGGCTTCGAGTTGCTCGCGCTCGACGAGAAAATCGGTTTCGAGGGTGCGGGCGATTGCCTGCACGACCGCAGCGGGCCGTGGCTATGGACGGGCTACGGATTCCGGACCGAGATCGAGGCTCACAGCGAGATTCAGAAATTCTTCGACCTCGAAGTCGTGTCCATCCGCCTGACGGACGAGCGCTTCTACCATATTGACACCTGTTTCTGCCCGCTGGCGGAGGGTTTCCTCATGTATCACCCGCCGGCATTCGACTACGATTCGCGGATCGCCATCGAGACGCGCATTCCGCCGCACAAGCGCATCATCGTGGACACGATCGATGCGGGGAACTTCGCCTGCAACGCGGTAAACATAGGCGATCGGGTATTCCTGCATCGTGCTTCGGACCCGTTGAAAGCGCGGCTGATGCTGGCCGGTTTCAAGGTGCGGGAGGTGGAGCTTACGGAATTTCTGAAAGCCGGCGGGTCGGCGAAGTGCCTGACGCTGAAACTCACCGAGCCGCTGCACGGTTGACCGCGGATGAGTACGCCGCATCGTTATCGAATTTCGCCGCACGACCCGGCCGCGCATCTATTCGAGGTGCAGCTGACGGTCGCGGCGCCCGACCCGGAGGGCCAGGTGTTTGCGATGCCTGCCTGGATACCGGGCAGCTACATGATCCGGGACTATGCACGCAACGTCGTCTCGATTCGTGCGGAGTCCGACGGTCTCGACGTGCCGCTGACGAAGCTCGACAAGAGCCGCTGGCGCGCAGAGCCCGTGCAAAAAACGCTGACGCTGATCGCCGAAATCTACGGGTACGACCTCAGCGTCCGCGGCGCCCATCTCGACAGGACGCACGCGTATTTCAACGGCCCTTGCGTGTTCTTCGCCGTTCGCGGCCAGGAGGATTCGCCCTGTGAACTGGAGATCGTTCCTCCCGAACATAAAGGCGCGGCGGAGTGGCGGGTCGCGACGTCGATGCGCCGCAAGGACGCGCAGCCTTACGGGTTCGGAACCTACGAGGCCGACGATTACGCGGAGCTGATCGATCACCCGGTGGAGGCGGGCCACCTCACCATGGGCGAGTTCGAGGTGAATGGCATTCCACATGCGATCGCGATCCGCGGCAAGACCCGCGTCGACGTGGGCCGCCTGTGTCACGATCTGCAAACGTTGTGCGAGCGACACATGGCCTTGCTGGGCGTCCCCGAGGGATTCGACCGCTATATCTTCCTGGTACACGCGCCGGGCAGCGGCTATGGCGGTCTCGAACACCGCTGGTCCTCGAGCCTCGTCTGCGCCAGGGACAGTCTGCCGGCGCGCGGCGACGAGACGGTCGGTGAGGCCTATCGCACCTTCCTCGGGCTCGCGAGCCACGAGTATTTTCACGCCTGGAACGTCAAGCGCATGAAGCCCGCCGTGTTCACGCCCTACGACCTTTCGGCAGAGACGCACACGGGGTTGTTGTGGGTCTTCGAAGGAATCACCTCCTATTACGACGATCTTGCACTCGTTCGCTCCGGTCTCATCACCGAGACAAGTTACCTGGAGCTTCTCGGGCGGACGATTACCCGGGTCCTTAGGAGCGGCGGCCGGCTGAAGCAGAGTGTCGAGGACTCGAGCTTCGACGCCTGGACCAAGTTCTACAAGCAGGACGCCAACGCACCGAACGCGATCGTGAGTTATTACGCGAAAGGCGCGTTAATCGCGCTGGCGCTGGACCTCAAGCTGCGTTCGGAGACGGAAGGGCGCGTGTCGCTCGACGACGTCATGAAGGCCTGCTGGGAACGCTGGGGCGATACCGGGCAGGGCATGCCCGAGGACGGTTTCGAAGCGGTGGCGGCGGACGTGTCGGGCCTCGATCTCGACGACTTCTTCCACGCATCGGTGCGCGGTACCGGCGAATTGCCTCTCGACAGCCTGCTGCATACGCACGGCATCCAGTACCACGTGCGGGCTGCCTCCGGCAGTAACGACAAGGGCGGGCAGAAGCTGGAGGACTCGAAGCAGCGCAGAGTCTGGCTGGGCGCGTCGCTGACCGAGACGAACGGCAAGTCGACGTTCAGCGCCGTCATGAACGGCGGCCCCGCGGAGCGGGCGGGCATCGCGCCGGGCGACGAGGCGGTGGCCCTGGACGGGCTGCAGCTGACCTCTTCGAACGTCGACAGCCGTCTCAAGGCATACCGCGACGGCGACAAGCCGGACCTCGTCGTATTCCGCGGCGACGAACTCCTGACGACACGAGTTCGCCTGGCG
>Ga0316190_10003598_pt1 | contig 11229 bp, 9 predicted proteins | sample Eddworburrow2_MG_FD_204929 | JGI IMG/M metagenome (GOLD analysis project Ga0316190, IMG submission 204929) | Coastal sediment microbial communities from Maine, United States - Eddy worm burrow 2 | ecosystem: Environmental > Aquatic > Marine > Coastal > Sediment | place: USA: Maine | collected... | reverse complement strand
TACTAAACCTTGAGATGAAAATCAACCAGTTAAGAATCGATTATGACCAGTACTTTTCCGGAAGACTAAAAATACCACCATTTAAACTTCAGGAACAGATCAAAAGGATAATCAGATTATATAGTAGCCGGCAGATTCATAATACAGGCCTTAACTTTAGATACAAATCCCAAGTGGCCAGATACACAACTTATGATAGTATGTGGCAAAGGCATATTCGCTTAATCAATGATGGTACATTAAAAAGGGGAGCCTCGTTTCTCTCTGCAGCTTCTGCAAACAAAAAGGAGGCCTCTTCATCCAACGAAACCCCTGCTGAAAAGCTTTATAAAGAATATGTTCAGGCAAAGAGTTCTCTCAAGCAAAATACAAGTGATGTAAAGGTTCAAAGTCTTCAAAGTATGATTGAGAAACAAACGGCTGCAATAAAGGAAAAGTATAAGTGTAGCAGTGTTGATTACAAAGTTGTTACTGAAGGAGGGAAGGCCAAGATAAAAGCCATCCCGAAGAAGTAGCCCCATTTATTAATTTTACATATATAATAAAAAAGCCGGCTTTAAGCCGGCTTTTATTTATCTCTTAGCTGTTTCCAGCCTGACCCTTGCTTTTTCAAGGGCTATTTCTGCTTCCTCATAGTCTTTTTCACCGGGAGTAAGCTTTTTCAAATTTTCTTCCGCACGTGACTGAGCCTCTTTTGCTCTCTCAACGTCGATGTTATCCTTTAGCTCGGCAGTTTCTGCTAGAATGCTCACTTTATCGGGGCCAACTTCGGCATATCCCCCACCAAGAGACATGAACTGTTCGGTATTACCATTTTTATAGTTAACCGATCCGATCTTAAGAGAACTGAGCATGTGACAGTGACCCGGAAGGACTCCAAATTCACCCTCCGTTCCCGTAACTGTAATTTCATCGACTTCTTCACTCACCATCATTGCTTCGGGAGTTACTATTTCCAATTTTATCTTTTCAGCCATGACTTTTTATTCTTTCAATCTATATTTAAAAACTTAGGCAGCAAGCTTCTTCGCCTTTTCCAGAACTTCTTCCATATTTCCCACCATATAGAACGCCTGCTCTGGAAGATCATCATACTTTCCTTCAAGAAGTTCCTTAAAACCTTTAATGGTATCCTTAAGGTTTACATACTTTCCTGGAGAACCAGTGAAAACCTCGGCAACAAAGAAAGGCTGAGACAGAAATCTTTGAATTTTTCTGGCTCTGGCAACAATGAGTCTGTCTTCTTCAGAAAGTTCATCCATACCAAGAATAGCAATAATATCCTGAAGATCCTTGTATCTTTGAAGAACAGTCTGCACACCCCTGGCGATGCTGTAATGCTCTTCTCCAACAACCTGAGGATCAAGTATTCTAGATGTTGAGTCCAATGGATCAACAGCAGGGTAGATACCGAGTTCAGCAATTTGCCTTGAGAGAACCGTTGTTGCATCAAGGTGAGCAAAAGTTGTTGCCGGTGCAGGGTCTGTCAAGTCATCGGCAGGGACATAAACGGCCTGGACAGAAGTAATGGATCCCTTTTTCGTCGTTGTAATTCTCTCCTGCAGAAGGCCCATCTCCGTAGCAAGCGTCGGCTGATAACCAACAGCTGAAGGAATACGACCGAGAAGAGCGGAAACCTCAGAACCGGCTTGTGTAAATCTGAAGATATTATCGATAAAAAGAAGAACGTCCTGTCCCTCTTCATCCCTGAAATATTCAGCAATGGTAAGAGCAGAAAGAGCTACTCTGGCACGCGCTCCAGGAGGCTCATTCATCTGTCCGTAAACAAGACAGGCCTTATCAATAACGCCGGACTCACTCATTTCCATGAAAAGGTCATTACCTTCTCTTGTTCTTTCACCGACTCCACCAAAAACAGAGTAACCACCGTGCTGTGTGGCGATGTTGTTAATAAGTTCCATAATAAGAACGGTCTTTCCAACTCCGGCACCACCGAAGAGACCAATCTTACCACCCTTAGAATAAGGGGCGAGAAGGTCAACAACCTTAATACCTGTTTCCAGAGCCTCAACTTCTGTACTCTGATCTTCAAAAGCTGGTGCTTCCCTGTGAATGGGGTAATACTTATCCGTTTCTACAGGAGGCTTTTCATCAACGGGATCACCGATAACATTAAGAATTCTTCCCAAAGTATTTTTACCAACGGGAACGCTTATCTGCTTACCAGTATCGGTCGCCTTCATTCCTCTAACCAGACCTTCAGAAGAATCCATGGCAATACATCTTACAACATTATCGCCAACATGTTGAGCTACTTCAACAACGAGGTTATCCTCCTGATCGTTGATCGCCGGATTAGTAATCCTAAGTGCATTGAGGATCGGCGGAAGCTGTCCCCTTTCAAACTTGACGTCTACAACAGGTCCGATTACCTGAGATATTTTCCCTTCATTCATTCCTGATACCTCTTCTTTACAATTTTTTATATTGCAATTATCTAAATTTTAATTATATTTTCTGATATTAACTGACTGACTGGGCTCCATTGATAATATCCATCAATTCAGTCGTAATAGCTGCCTGTCTTGCCCTGTTGTATTGGATAGTCAGCCTTCCAATCATATCCTTGGCATTGTTGCTGGCAGAGTCCATAGCTGTCATTCTTGCGCCATGTTCACTTGCCGCTGTTTCAAGAATAGCCTTGAAAAGCTGCGACGCCACATATTTGGGGATGAGACCATCCAGGATATCCACCGCTGAGGGCTCAAAAAGAAAGTCCGGATTTTCCAGCGAATCAGATGTCTCATCTGGCTGGATGGGTAAAAGTTTTTCTACGGTGGGGACCTGAGTCATGGCCGATTGAAACTGTCCAAAGATAAGGTATACTTCATCGATATCTCCACTAAGATAGGCTTCAATAACGTTATCACTCAACTCAAGAGCGACAGAATAGCCCTTACCCGGTGCAGCAGTTGTAAAAAAATCTTTTTCAACAACGCCCCTGCGTCTGAAATACTCAAGACCTTTTTTACCATAAAAACTGTATACAAGCTCCTTACCGGTAAACTGCTCAGCAACTAGCCTTTCCACATTCTTAATCAGGTTGGCATTAAAACCACCACAAAGACCCCGATCAGAAGTAAAAAGAATAATTCCAACTTTGTTGGCTGGTCTGACCTCAAGAAGAGCGCTTGAACTTGAATCAGCACCGGAGGAGAGATTCTTCAATACTTCCTGCATCTTTTCAGCATAGGGTCTTCCAGAAACAATCGATTCCTGCGCACGCCTCAGCTTGGCGGCAGAAACCATTTTCATCGCTTTTGTAATCTGGCTCGTATTTTTGAGGGAACCGATTCTCTTTTTAATTTCTTTAAGATTGGCCATCTTTTATCTCAACCTTTAACTATTCTGCAAAAATCCCTTTAAAAGCATCAAGGGCAGCATTCAGATTCTTTTTAACATCATCATCGATTTGCTTTTTGGTTTTGATATCTTCAAAGATACCAGGATGCTTGCTTTCGAGGAAAGTAAAGAGCTCACTCTCATATCTGCCGAGTGCATCAGTCGCATAATCATCACAGTATCCATTGTTCGCCGCATAAATAATAACGACCTGTTTCTCGATAGGGAAAGGCTTGTATTGACCCTGTTTGAGAATTTCTACAAGAACTTTACCACGGGATAGCTGCTTCTGAGTAGCCGGATCAAGGTCACTTCCAAACTGGGCAAAAGCTGCCAGTTCCCTGAACTGGGCGAGGTCAAGCCTGAGAGTTCCAGCAACCTGTTTCATCGCTTTAATCTGGGCTGAACCACCAACCCTTGATACGGAAAGTCCAACGTTAATGGCAGGTCTGATACCTGAATTAAAGAGATCCGATTCCAGGAAGATCTGACCGTCAGTAATAGAAATAACGTTTGTTGGAATATAGGCGGAAACGTCTCCAGCCTGTGTTTCGATAATAGGAAGTGCCGTTAAAGAACCACCCCCTTTTGCGTCACTGAGTTTGGCGGCCCTTTCGAGAAGCCTTGAGTGTACGTAGAATACGTCTCCAGGGAAGGCCTCACGTCCGGGAGGTCTTCTCAGAAGAAGTGAAAGCTGCCTGTAAGCAACTGATTGTTTTGAAAGATCATCATAAACGATGAGTGCATGTCTCTTGTTATCCCTGAAATACTCACCCATAGTAACACCCGTGTATGGGGAAAGGAACTGCATGGGAGCAGGGTCTGAAGCTGTCGCAGCGACAACGATTGTATAATCCATGGCACCACTGCTTTTAAGCTTCTCAACAACCTGAGCAACGGTAGATCTCTTCTGTCCTATGGCCACGTAGATACAAACAACGTCCTGGCCCTTTTGATTGATAATAGTATCAATGGCAACAGCCGTTTTACCGGTCTGCCTGTCACCAATAATCAGCTCTCTCTGTCCCCTTCCGATAGGAACCATGGCATCGATGGCCTTAAGGCCGGTCTGCATTGGTTCATGGACAGACTTTCTGTCAAGAATACCAGGTGCCTTAATCTCAACTCTCCTGGAATGCTCAGTTTCAATGGGACCGGCACCATCAATAGGAATACCCAGTGAATCAACAACTCTTCCAAGCAGCGCATCACCAACAGGAACCTCAACGATGGCCCCTGTTCTTTTTACAGTATCGCCCTCTTTAATATGCTTGTCTTCCCCAAAAAGAACGGCACCTACGAGAGACTGTTCGAGGTTAAGAACCATCCCCTTTATTCCGCCGGGAAATTCAAGAAGCTCACCGGCCATAGCCTTATCAAGGCCATGAATTCTGGCAACACCGTCACCAATTGAAAGAACCGTACCGGTTTCACTTACCTCTACGGATTTCTCATAGTCCTTGATCTGCTTTTTTATTATCGAACTGATTTCATCGGCTCTAATCTCCATCTGCCAATCATCCCTTCATTATATTATTTTTTATATTGTTAAGCTGAGTCCTTATACTTCCATCATAGATGATACTGCCAACCCTGGCGACAACACCGCCTATTAATTCAGGATCAACCTTTATATCCATTATAACTTTCTTACCGGTAGCTTTCTCAAGACCCTTACGAATTTCTTCTTCATCGGCTTTAGCAGGCTCAAAGGGAATAGTCACTTGCGCCTGTACTCTTCCGGCGGCCTCATCACAAAGGAACTGATAACTCTCATTGACGGAAGCCACAAGACCTATCCTCTTCTTCTCCACCAGCAACCTGGCAAAATTCTTGAGAGTCCCCTTTATTTTAAGTTTTCCCGATATATCATCTACAATAGACAACTTAGAATCCAGATCGCAGGAAGGATCGAGCAAAACCTTTTTAAGATCAGAACCTTCACAGGCATCTGCAAAGCGGGCCAGTTCCTGACCAACTTCTTCGTGGACCTTTTCTTCTTTAGCTAGCTCTATGAGAGCTGTCGCATACCTGATAGATAATACGTCTCCAGTCAATTTACATCCCCTAATCCCTGAAGATACTCATTTACGAGCTTCTTCTGGTCGTCTTTTTTCAAATCCTTGACAAGCATTTTTTCTGCAAGCGACACTGCGGCATCTGCAACTTCTTCCCGGATCGATGCAACGGCTCTCTTCATTTCCTGGTTAGCAGAGAAAACCGCCTGTTGCTTTATCTTTTCGGCCGCCTCATTAGCCGCTTCAATAATTCTGTCTCTCTCCACCTCACCCTCTTTCTTCAGGGTATCCTGAATTTCCTGGATTTCACCTTCAAGGCTTGCGAGCCGATCCATATAATCCTTCAGCTTCTTTTCAGCATCCTCTTTCCCTTTTTCGGCATCACTGAGATCCTTTCTGATCCCCTCAATCCTACCATTAAGGAAGTTTTTGATTGGCTTGGCGGCAGCAAAATAAAGAATAGCCGCAAAGACAATAAAATTGAGCACCCTCCAACCAAGATCGATTAGCTGACTTCCTCCACCATGGGCATCACCGGAAGCCAAAGCAAAAGAAGGGACCAGAAAAAAAACAGCCAGAACAACTGCTATCATAGATTTAATACTTACAGAAATCACTGAACCCTCCCAACAACTTTATCGGAAATGGTCTGACCCATTTCATCAACCATACCCCGAAGACCCTCAAGAGCAGTATCCTTTTCTTTGATAATGCGCTCTCTCGCTTCGGTGATACTTGCCTGGGCAACACCATGAGCCTCTTCCAGAATACGGGTTTCTTTATCAAGTCCTTCCTTCTTTAGCTTGCCTCTTTCAGCGTTGCCTTCTTCCCTGGCAACCTCAAGCTTAGCCTTGTACTCAGCAAGCTTCTCCTCTACCTGCTTTTCAGCAGAAAGAGCCTCGGTTTCCAGGTTCGAAAGCTTCTTACTCCTCTCTTCCATAACCTTCAGCACAGGCTTGTACAAAAGGATATTAAGAATGTAAACGAGGAACAGAAAGAGTCCCATCTGGATAAAAAATGTGATATCTAGTTCTATACTTACCATTTAAAAGTAACTCCCTCAAGACGTCATAAAGTCGAAAATAGTATTGAATTTCTTCCTCTTTGTCAACATAAAACAGCCATAAAACCCAAAAAACCTGAATACAAATTAACGGTGCCTTTTCTTAAGCCTTCTGTTTATCCGCTTTATCCTATTCTCAACAATTGTAGGATTGGGATAAATACCCTGAATTTTTTTTAAAATGGTTATGGCGCCTTTCAGGTCCTCCAACTCCTCATAACAAACGGCCAGTTGAAAAGTCGCCTCCACGGCATAAGTCGTATCGGGAAACTGCTCTATAATTTCCTTATACTCCCTGATTGCATCTGCAAGCCTACCCTCAACATAATAGCTATTGGCAATCTGGTAAACAACCTGCCCTTTCAATCCCGTTTCTGGAAACATGGAGAGAAGAAGTTTCAATTCAACCCTCTGCTGTTCAAAGTTTTTAAGATTAAAATAGGCATTTGCAATTTCATACTGGAAACGTTCTGACTCTTTCTCTCCGGCGAAGTAACCAATTGCCTTTTGATATTCAACAATGGCCTGTTTATCGTCATGAAGATTATACATATAAATATCAGCAAGGTATTTTTGTGCCACTTTGCACTTTTCACTCCAGGGATAAGTCGCAATGAGTCGCCTAAAGATATCCACCGAGACTTTATAGTTTTTCAACTGTTTGTAATTGATTTCGCCTATTTGAAAAAGAGATTCAGGAGCAAACTTCGATTTTTCATAATGAAAAATTACCTGGTAGTACTCTTTAATTGCCTCCTCATACCTTCCCGAGGCTTTTTCCTTTTCACCACGTTTGAATTCTTTCTCCCCAATATCTTTACCGCAGGAGGTAAAAATAAGAGAGGCAAAAAAAAGAGAGGTTAAAAAACCTCTCTTTTTCATCAGTTGAGAAGGAAAAATACTATTCCAGGCTATCGTCTTCACCCTCATCACCCTCATTTTCGTCACGCTCTTCCTTTTCAGCCAACTTGGCAACACTGACAACACGCTCACCTTTTTCAATACCTATCAGCTTAACACCCTGCGTATTTCTTCCTATAACGGAGATCCCCTTCATTGAAAGACGTATAATCTTACCTTTATTGGTTATCATCATAACCTCATCTTCATCCGTCACCTGGAGGAAACCGACGACCTTACCGTTCCTCTCGGTTGTTTTGATGGTAATAACACCTTTACCACCACGGCTCTGCCCCCTGTATTCGGAAGTAGCCGTTCTTTTACCAAATCCATTTTCCGTAATCGTCAATATAGTTGAAGCATCACCAACGATTTCCATGGCAACGAGAATATCCTCACCGGCAAGTGTAACCCCCCTCACGCCTCTTGAAACCCTCCCCATAGACCTTGCCTGCTCTTCCTTGAAGCGGATTGACTGACCACCCTTTGTTCCGAGGAAGATATCTTTGGTACCGTCAGTAAGCCTTGTTGAAACAAGCCGGTCCCCCTCGTCGAGATTTATAGCAATAATACCCCCCACTCTCGGATTACTATAAGCCATTAGCTCTGTCTTCTTAACCACACCCTGCCTGGTAGCCATTATAATATACTTTCCCTCTTCGAAATTCCTCACAGGGAGAAAACTTGTAATATTTTCATCATTGGCAACGTTAAGGAGATTTACAATTGCCTTTCCCCTTGCTGCCCTGCCCGCCTGAGGTATCTCATGGACCTTGAGCCAGTACACCTTGCCGGCATCGGTAAAGAAGAGGATATAGCTATGCGTCGATGCGATAAAGAGATGCTCCACAAAATCCTCTTCCTTGGTCAGCATACCCGTTTTGCCCTTGCCTCCCCTACGCTGAGCCCTGTAAAGAACGGTAGGATTCCTCTTTATATAGCCCGTATGTGAAATAGTAACAACCATATCTTCATCAACGATAAGGTCTTCAAGGGTAATATCCGTCGTCTGATCGATAATCTCAGTCCTTCGTTCGTCGCCGAATCGGGCCCTAATGTCTTTCAGTTCTTCAACGATGACACTCATAAGAACTTCCTCATCACCCAGGATAGTTCTCAAATAAGCAATTCGCTTTAAGATTTCTTCAAGGTCCTGCTGTATTTTTTCCTGTTCGAGGCCCGTCAATCTGTGGAGCCTCATTTCGAGAATGGCCTTTGCCTGAACCTCGCTTAGCCGGTAAGAACCTTTCATAAATCTACCGGCTAACTCATCATCGCTAAAACCTGCCCTTTTAAGCATGGCCTGAACAGGCGCCGCTTGCCATTTTTCAGTAACAAGCCTTGCCGAAGCCTCAGCCGAGTTAGGCGAACTTTTGATTATTTCGATAATCCTGTCGATGTTAGCAAGGGCAACAGCAAGGCCTTCCAGCATATGAGCCCTGTCTTCCGCCTTTTTCAGTTCAAACATGGTCCTGCGGGTAACGACCTCTTTTCTATGGTCGATGAAATACCAGAGGAGATCCCTCAGATTAATAAGTCTTGGCTGCCCATTAACGAGGGCAACCGTATTGACACCGAAGGACTGTTGCATTTGAGTATTTTTGTACAGCGCATTTATAAGTACCTGGGCAACTTCATCCCTTTTGAGTTCGATAACAATACGCATACCATCTCTGTCGGACTCATCTCTAAGGTCTGAAATCCCTTCTATCTTCTTGTCCCTCACAAGATGGGCAATTTTTTCAATGAGCTTTGCCTTATTAACCTGGTAAGGGAGTTCGGTGACAATAATACTTTCTCTTTCTGTTCTTTTCTGCTTTTCAATAAGAACTCTGGCACGCATCTGAACGATACCCCTGCCCGTTTCATAGGCAGAGCGAATACCCTCCCGGCCATGAATAAAACCAGCCGTCGGAAAATCAGGCCCGGGAATAATATCAATCAGTTCACTTACCGTAATATTCGGGTTTTCAATCATGGCCATAAGACCATTAATTACTTCCGTCAGGTTGTGAGGGGGAATATTGGTTGCCATACCGACGGCAATACCTGACGAGCCGTTTACCAGCAGAGCAGGAACCTTGGCCGGAAGAACGGCAGGTTCAGCAAGGGAACCATCATAGTTGGGAACAAATTCGACAGTCTCTTTTTCGAGATCTTCAAGGAGTTCCGCTGTGAGCTTATCCATCCTCACTTCCGTATACCTCATGGCGGCAGCAGAGTCACCGTCAATGGAACCGAAGTTCCCCTGTCCATCTACGAGGGGGTAACGAAGGGAAAAATCCTGAGCCATACGAACAATGGCATCATAAACAGCGGTATCGCCATGGGGATGATACTTACCGATAACATCACCGACAACCCTGGCTGATTTCTTGTAAGGTTTATTCCATTGATTGCCAAGATCGTGCATGGCAAAGAGAATTCTACGATGGACAGGCTTTAAGCCGTCTCTCACATCGGGAAGAGCCCTTCCCACGATTACGCTCATGGCATAATCGAGATAGGCCGTCTTCATCTCATCTTCTATATAAACGGGTACTTTATTATCGTCCTGGTACATATCCACCTTCCAGCTATAGGGATTTTTCTGCTATAAATGATTTATTTCCGAGCCATAAAGGATATAAAAAATGGCTTCTAAAGTCAATTGAATTCAGGGGGGGAAGAAGAGAAGAAAAAGGAGGTAAAACACCATAGAAAAAGAGGTTCGCTCTTTCTTAATTTCTTCATGACTGTCTGCTACAAGAGCCTTTATTCTTCATAGAGCAATTTTTTCTTGGACTATTTATCATTTTTTTTGACATCACAATTTCTTTCGTCTACATTCCCCGGTAAAACATTTAGAGGAGCTTAACATGAAACCATCAACTTTAAAGGTACAGATCATTCTATTACTATTAGCATTCATTCTTCCGTCAACAGAAAGTAGAGCTGCTGGCAACACTTTCCCTGCCAGTGGAAACGTGGGCATAGGAACACTAAATCCGGGCAACTATAAACTCCGCGTTGTTGGAGACACCCGTGTAGACAAATCTCTATTTATCTCCGATAAGATGCGCTTTTCAATTTGGAAATCACCCATGGGGAACAGAAACTATTATCTTGATCTTTATAACCAAAAAGCCACCTATGCCGGTGATGAAACAGGATTTCGCATCTGCGGCAATAAGAACTGTGATAAAGGGGGGAAAATTTTCTCTACCACAAGCTATCCCCTTGTTATCGAAGTCCTGGGGTCTGAAAAAAAGGTAGAAGTAAGAAACACGCTGGCAGCAAAAGAATTACGTGCCGCAACGGTATGCGTTAGCGGTAAATGTCGACAGACATGGCCATCAATGAAAAATTTCTGGAAGGAAAACGGTCACAATGTATACAGAGCAAAAGGCAGGGTAGGTTTAGGCGTTTCTACACCCAAAGCAGACCTTCATATTAAAGGAAACCTAAAGAACAGGAAGTACGCCACCTTAAGAATAGAAAACAGTAAAGGGAAAGGGAAAGGTGCACAACTGGAACTGATTAATGGAGATTCCACCCAGATACAGTTCAATCTGGGTGTGGGAGGAAAGAAAAACGGGAAAACAGTAGAAGACAAATTTTTCATTTGGAAACAGCGGGCCAACGGCTCTGCCGGAGATTTACTGCTGACGCTCGATACAGCAGGCACTCTGAAAGTAAGAAAAGTAAAAGTAACTCAGAAAGAATGGTCCGACTATGTTTTCGATAAAAACTATCCTCTCCCCGCCATGGAAGAAGTGGAACGTTTTATTGAAAAAGAGAAACATCTTCCCGGCGTTCCTTCGGCCGAAGAAGTTGCCCGTGACGGAATCGATCTGGGCCAGATAAATGCGACACTGCTTAAAAAGATTGAAGAACTCACCCTTT
>Ga0316190_10003597_pt1 | contig 11233 bp, 8 predicted proteins | sample Eddworburrow2_MG_FD_204929 | JGI IMG/M metagenome (GOLD analysis project Ga0316190, IMG submission 204929) | Coastal sediment microbial communities from Maine, United States - Eddy worm burrow 2 | ecosystem: Environmental > Aquatic > Marine > Coastal > Sediment | place: USA: Maine | collected... | reverse complement strand
TCAGGGAATAAAATGTCTAATACATTGAAAGTATTATAAAAAAGAGTAAAACTAAACGTCCAATATGTTCTCCAAATTACCCTTGCTATTTCTTTTGCCATGGCCTGTCAGTCATCCCTTCGCTGACCAGGCGGGCGCTGGAACAGCATTTCATTCAGTTATCGCGATTGCCATGATTGGGCCGGGTTGTTAATCATGTTTCAGATCTTTCGAACAATAGGCTTGTCTCTGCTGCTAGTGTTTAGCAGTGTCGCTAATGTATTGGCTGTACCTCTGCCACATAACGAATTATGGGTTGCCAATGGTCCGATTCATGCTATGGCTAGCAACGATGATGTCAGTCACTTGTTCGTTAATGGAGTATTTAACTACACGGCGCCAGGAACAGGCGCCATGGCTTTGGATGCAAGCTCAGGTTCGTTTGATAGTGGTTTCCCGCATATTAATGGTCCAGTGTATGCCCTGGTATCCGATGCTGCGGGTGGCTGGTATGTCGGCGGAAATTTCACACAGGTGGGTGGGCTAGCGCGTAATTACCTGGCATATATCAGTTGGGATAGTGGCAGTAGTGTGTGGACAGTTGAGGATTGGGATGCCGGTGCCAATGCTGCAGTTCATGCATTGACCCTGAGCAGTGATGGTTTGACCTTGTATGTAGGTGGTGAATTTACAACCTTGAATGGTGGTGGATTAACGCGTAATTATCTGGCTGCGCTGGAGACCGGGATGGTGGCTACAGTCAGCGCCTGGGATCCCGACCTGAATGATACTGTTCGTACCCTGCAATTATCTATTGATGGCAAGGTGCTCTACGTTGGTGGTGATTTTACCAGCGCCGGGGCTGGGGCAACGTCACGCAATTTTGCCCTGGCTATCGATACGGATGTTGCCAGCCCTGATTATGGTAAGCCAACGACCTGGGATCCCGATGCCAATGGTGCCGTTTATACAATGGCTCTGGTGAGTGGCGAGATGTATCTGGGTGGCGGCTTTACCGAACTGGGTGGTGGTAGTGTTAATCGACAATATGCAGCAGCAGTCAGTCTTAGTAATGCTGCTGTAGATAGTGGCTGGAATCCATCGCCGAATGATCGGGTGCGTGTCATCGTGGTCTCAGATAGCCGGGTTTATCTGGGGGGTGACTTTACCACGCTAAATTTTAATACGGTGTCGCAATCTTATCTGGCTGCTGTTGATACAGGTAATGGTGTGGTTGATAGTGGCTGGAACCCAGGTGTGGATGCGGCCGTGTATTCCTTACTGGCTTCGCCGGGTGGTATTTTGTTTGCAGGCGGGGAGTTTACTCGTATTGATGGGCAGCAGCGTAACCGTTTGGCCAGCCTGGGATTGATCAGTGGTGAATTGAATGACTGGAGCCCGGATGCCTGGGCAACAGTCCAGGCCCTGGGCGGCTTTGGCTCAGTGCTGATCAGTGGTGGTGGTTTTGATCGTGATGGCCGGAGCTTGTTATATATCGGCGGGTCTTTTGATTATGTCGGTCCGGTAACGGGGGGGGGTGTCTCACTTGATTCCGCGGCGCAGGTGGATGTTTCTTTGCCACAGGTCGATGGCATTGTTTATGCGGTTGTTGCCGATGGCGCTGGTGGTTGGTATATCGGCGGAGAGTTTAGTTCTGTGGGTGGCGTGGCACGAAACAACCTGGCCCATATTGATGGGGCAGGTGTATTGGATGCCACCTGGGACGCCGATCCCAATGGTCTGGTTCGAGCGCTGGCCGTGGATGGTACATACCTGTATGCCGGCGGCGATTTTACGCGTGTTGCTGGCGGCATGGTGACGCGCAACTACCTGGCGGCCTTCGATCCTGCGAATGGCGCGGTGGTGGGTGGCTGGGATGCCGACCCCAATGGTGTGGTTCGGGCGCTGGCCGTGGATGGTACATACCTGTATGCCGGCGGCGATTTTACGCGTGTTGCTGGTGGTGCGGTGACGCGCAACTACCTGGCGGCCTTCGACCCTGCGAATGGCGCGGTGGTGGGTGGCTGGGACGCCGATCCCAATGGTGTGGTTCGAGCGCTGGCCGTGGATGGTACATACCTGTATGCCGGCGGCGATTTTACGCGTGTTGCTGGCGGCGCGGTGACGCGCAACTATCTGGCGGCCTTCGATCCTGCGGGTGGCGCGGTGAGGGCTGGTTGGCAGCTTGATGCAAACGGCGCGGTTTATGTGTTGGGGGTGGCGGGTACCAGGCTGTATGTCGGGGGAGATTTCACATTGCTCGGCGATGTTAGCCGTAACCGTATTGCCACGGCTTCTACCGCAAACGCTACTGTAGATGCCTGGAATCCATCAGCGGGAGATATTGTTTATGCGCTGGCTGAGCAGGGGGGAGAAATATTTATCGGCGGCAGCTTTGTTTCAGTGGGCGGTAAAACACGACGCAATCTGGCGGCGCTGGAGGTATACAGCGGGCGGGCAACGGCCTGGAATCCAGGAGTGAATGGTGAAGTCCGCGCCATAGAATTGTCTGGCATAAACATTTATATTGGTGGAAATTTCTCGGTTGCTGGAGGTCGCTATCGAAATAATCTGGCGTTGCTGGATAAAGATACGGGTGTTGCAGCGGCATGGAACCCTGATGCCGATGGGCCAGTATATTGTATCAGTCCGTCAGGTAACAATGTAACTGTATTGCTGGCCGGTGCCTTTAATCAGATGGGAGGGCTTGAGCGCCATGGGCTGGCTGAGGTAGATGTTAATGGCCTGACAACATACTGGGATCCGGCGCTCGACACGGGGGCGGAGGTTCGCGATATATTATTGGCGGAATCGGTGCTTTATGTCGGCGGGGTGTTCACGAGTACAGATGCCAGTAATGGTGCTGTGTTAGTGAGCGATATAGCGGCTTTAAACCGAACCAGTGGTGGTTTGCTGGAATGGCGTCCCGTGGTTGATGGCGCCGTTAACACCTTGTTGTTGTCGGCTGATCAGTCACGTCTATATATTGGTGGTGAGTTTACCGTGGTGGATTCTGTGTCCCGTTTACATATTGCGGCACTGGACCCGCAGGCCAGTATTGATGGAAGTTATGTTTTAGCGTGGGTGGCGGACACGGGTAGTTTCAGTGATACGGTTCTGGCCCTGGCTATGTCGCAGGATCGTACAACACTGTATGCCGGGGGTGAGTTTTCTCTACTTGCAGGAGTGAGTAGAGACAGGCTTGCAGCTATCCGGGTAGGGGACGCCGCTGTTATTGATGATGGTAGCTGGACGGTGGGGGCGGATAACACGATTTCTGGTTTATTGTTTAGTGATGAGGTGTTGTTTGTTGCTGGCAGCTTTAATTTTATGGGGCAGCAGTTACGCCCCGGTCTGGCCGCGCTGAGCGCCCTGTCTGCTGAGGCCAACCCGCCGCAGACGCAGGCATCATTAGCTGGTGGGAATTACAATAAAGAAACACTGGTTCCAGTCGAATTGTTGTGTGATGACGGCTTAGGCTCCGGTTGTGCTACGACTTATTATGCTATAAATAATGGGCCGTGGTTGTTGTATAGCAGTCCGTTGCAGTTAAAAGAAAATGCTGACCTGCGCTTTTTTTCCGTAGATTATGCGGGCAATTATGAAGATATTACGGTAAATAACGAACATTATGTCCTGGAGATTGTGGCACCAGAAACGACGATTTCACCGGCCACCTCTGTCTATCAGTCTGAGAGATTGACTGTCTCTATGACCTGTAGTGATGATGTTTCGGGTTGCGCTGCGACTTATTATACGCTGGACAATTCAACTCCAACGTTGTCGTCTCAACGCTACACGGGACCTTTTGTCATTCATGGGAATGTTGTCGTCAAATATTTTTCTGTCGATCAGGTGGGTAATCAGGAGGTCATTCGACGTGCTAGCTATGTATCGGCCTTCGGCGGCGGCGGGGTGTGGGACGTTGTATTGTTGACCTTGATCCTGGTCAATATTGTCAGGGCTTTTGGTGTTAACAGCTTATGCTTTGACTGGAGCTGTCGCCATGTTTAACTCTGGACGCACATGCCCGTTATTGCTGGCCGCAGGCCTCCTCCTGTTTTCTGCTATGCTACGGGCCGGTTCATCACCCTTGTTGCCCGCTTTGCCGAGTATCGATGGTGATGTTTACGCCACACATGTGCAGGATAATATTTTGTACATCGGTGGTAATTTCTCCACGGTGGCTGCCGGTAGCATCAATCGAAATGGTTTGGCCGCCATTAACATGGCTACGGGTAATGTGCTTCCAGACTGGAATCCTGATCTGGGTGTTGCTGAGGCCCGGGTATTATTGCCTGCCAGCGATGGTAAAACACTGTTTGTTGGCGGGACCTTTGTTACGGTTGGTGGTGCTGGGCATAAGTTGGTGGCAGAGATTGATATTGATCCTGCTTCTTCCAGTTATGGTCAGGTTCGCGACTGGGATCCGCTAATGAGTGGTAATGCGGTTTATGCACTGGCCTGGTCAGCCGATGGGCTGCAGCTCTACGTGGGCGGTGATTTTAACCAGATCGGGATTGCGTCGCACCAGAATCTTGCAGCAATTGATCGGGTAACGGCACAGGCGGCGCCCTGGTATCCCGAGCCGGATGGTACTGTCCATAGCCTGCTTGGCTCAGTGGATGGTAGTCGACTGTATGCTGGCGGGGAGTTTGGTGTAATTGGCAGTAGCGCCGATGGTCGTGAGCCGCGTAAGGCGCTGGCGGCAGTGAATACTTCGACAGCGGCTGTCCTGGGCTGGAATCCGGCATTAGTCGGTAATGCTGTGTATGACATGAGATTTTCAGTAGATGGTGACGGCCTGTACATTGGCGGTCTGTTTAGTGAGGCTGGTAGTGCGGCGCGCGCCAATCTGGCCCGGCTTGATACAGAAACCGCTCAGGCGGTGCCAGGCTGGGTGGCCGATACCGATGCAGCCGTTCATGTGTTAATGGTGGATGCATCGGGCGCCCTGTTTGTGGGTGGAGTCTATAGTGTTATTAATGGTGCTGGTCGTAGCCAATTGAGTATGCTGGATGCGGCTGATGCATCATTGTTGCCCTGGCTGCCTTTGATTGGTTCGGGTAGTGTACGGGCGCTGGCTGTTAACAACACGTCAAATGCGCTTGTTGTTGGCGGTAGTTATGCTGAAGTAGGTGGTGATACCAGTCATCAAAATATAGCGGTATTTTTGAAGGCGCCGCCGGTGACGGTTAGCAGTTCAGATAAGGGTATTGCCACGAATACCCCGCCAATGACGGTGACGCTGACTTGCACTGATCACGGTGGTGCCTCTCCCTGTGCAGCAACCTATGTAACTATGGATGGTGCTGAACCGACATTAAGCTCGCCCGTATATAGTGCTCCAATTATGATTTCTGCAACAACAGCACTGAAATTCTTTTCTGTAGATGGCGATGGTAATCGTGAGGCAGTTCAAAATGAAATATATACGGTTGACGTTGATGCACCACTGACCACGGTCAGCCCGGGGCTAGCTGTATTAAATGCATCAAGCTATAAGGCAGTGGAGCTTGTGTGTGATGACGGAATCGATGGGTCCGGATGTGCGACGACGTATTATACGCTGGACGGCAGTACCCCGACAGTGGCATCGGCAATTTATACGGTTCCGATTGAACTCCCAGATGGCGCGACGACGGTGAAATATTTTTCAGTGGATTCGGCGGGCAATGATGAGTCGATTCAGTCTGCGGTCAGACAAACGGATTATATTGTTGACCTGGATTTGCCGACGATTAGTGTTTCTCATGACAGTGGGAACTATACGCCGCCACTGACCGTGACGGTGATATGTGATGATGGTGCAGGTTTGGGTTGTGACGAGATATATATGACGACTGATGGCACGGTTCCGGTCGAAACTGCCACTCCTGTAGGTTATGCCGGGCCGCTGGAAGTTACGCTCGAAAATGCTTCGATATTACGTGTTCATGTTAGTGATCTGGCCGGCAATAGTGGCAGTAATATTATAGGGATTTATACCTTTACCGACCCCGAACCATTGATGCGTTCTGGTTCGGGGGCCTTGTTATGGTTACCGTTGTTGCTGTTACCGCTGATCCTGCGGCGAAGGCTCTGGCTTAGTGGCGGAAATGCCGCATACCGGTAAAAACCATGGCGATACCATGTTCATTGGCCGCATCAATAACTTCCTGATCTCTCATGGAGCCGCCGGGCTGAATAACAGCGGTGATACCGACTTCAGCTGCGCTATCGAGGCCATCCCGGAATGGGAAAAAGGCGTCTGAGGCCATGACCGATCCCTGGACTGTCAGCTTGGCATCCGCAGCCTTGATGGCGGCAATGCGGGCGCTATAAACACGGCTCATCTGGCCGGCGCCAACACCAATGGTCATACCATTCTTACAATAGACAATGGCGTTGGATTTGACGAACTTGGCAACCTTCCAGGCAAATAACAGGTCAGCCATTTCCTGCGTGCCGGGGTGCCGTTGGGTGACAACTTTCAGGTCTTTTTCATTAACCATGCCGATGTCACGATCCTGAATCAGCAGGCCACCATTCACCCGTTTGTAGTCCAGTCCCGGGTGGCGTTGTGATGACCACTCACCACAACTCAGTACCCGGACATTCGGTTTTTCTGCCAGTATCGCCCTGGCATCAGTGTTGACCGAGGGGGCAATGATGACTTCAACAAACTGGCGCTCGATAATGGCGCGGCTGGTTTCAGCGTTCAGGGCCTGGTTGAAGGCGATGATGCCGCCAAAGGCTGAGGTGGGATCAGTATTATAGGCCCGATCATAGGCCTCCAGTTGCGAAGCAGCCACGGCAACACCGCAGGGGTTGGCGTGTTTGACGATTACACAGGCGGGTTGGTTGGTAAATTCCTTAACACATTCCAGTGCCGTGTCGGCATCGGCAATGTTGTTAAAGGACAGCTCCTTGCCTTGCAGGCTTGTGCTTGTGGCTATGCCGGCTTCGGCTGGGTTGGCTTCAACATAGAAAGCGGCCTGCTGATGCGGGTTTTCACCATAACGCAAATCCTGGGCCTTGTTCATCTGGCTGTTGAAGGTGCGTGGAAAGGTTTGGCGTTGGCCGTCCGGCTGCTTGATATCCAGGCTGCCGAGATGGTTGGCGATAAGTCCGTCATAACGGGCTGTGTGTTCAAAGGCCTTGATGGCCAGATTGAAGCGTGTGGCATCGCTGACCGCGCCATCCGTTTCCTGTATTTCATCAAGCACCTGCTGATAGTCATTGCTATCAACGATGACGGTGACCGCCGCATGATTTTTGGCGGAGGAACGGACCATGGTTGGGCCTCCGATATCGATATTTTCAATGGCTGTGGCCAGATCACAATCGGGGTTGGCAACGGTCTGTTCAAAGGGGTACAGGTTGACGGCGACTAGATCTATCGGGCCAATATCATTGGCCTGCATTACGGTTTCATCGGTGCCGCGGCGAGCGAGGATGCCACCATGAATTTTGGGGTGCAGGGTTTTGACCCGGCCATCCATCATTTCCGGGAAACCGGTGTAGTCAGAGACTTCGATGACCTTGATAGCATTGTCTGCCAGCAAACGTGCGGTACCACCAGTGGATAGTATTTCTATACCCCGGTTGGTGAGGGCCTGGGCAAAATCGACGATACCTGATTTATCGGAGACACTGAGTAATGCGCGTTTGATGGTGTTCATGATAGCTACTATGTTGAGGTTAAAGGTCAGGGTGATGCCAATGATTATAAAAATCTAATCCTGCAAACCATATTTTTCCAGTTTTTTACGTAAAGTGCTGCGGTTCATGCCCAGCATCTCGGCGGCCTTGCTCTGGTTGCCACGGGTGTATTCCATGACAGACTTAAGTAACGGCAGTTCGACTTCGCTGAGTACCATCTGGTACAGATCCTGGGGTGGCTGGTGGCCATCAAGGTCAGTAAAAAAGCGTTGCAGTGCAGAGTCTATGCAGGAGCATAAAGGGCGCTTACGACGCTCGATGACGGGAGAGTCATTATTCGTCTGGATATTGTGTTTTTTGGCAGTGTCATTCATGCGGCTATCTCCACCGCCTCGGCAAGACGGTCAAAAAACTCACGCGTGAGTTGCAGCTGTTGTGTGGTATCGCCGGTTTGGTTGACGATCTGGCGGAAGACTGCGCCACTGGGTTGTCCCTTGCTGTACCAGGAAATGTGTTTGCGTGCTACGCGCACACCGATATATTCACCGTAAAAGGCATAGAGTTGCTCAAGGTGGCCGAGCATAATATCGCGGATGACCCTGATGGGAGGATCTTCCAGGCGCTCGCCGGTATCCAGATAATGTTTGATGATATTGAATATCCAGGGCCGGCCCTGAGCGGCGCGACCGATCATGATGCCATCTGCACCTGTGTAATCAAGGACATATTTGGCCTGTTCCGGAGTTTTTATGTCCCCGTTGGCAATGACTGGTATCGATATGGCCTGTTTAATCCGGGCAATGGTGTCGTATTCGGCTTCACCACGATAGGCGCAGGCACGGGTGCGGCCATGTACGGCCAGTGCCTGGATGCCACTTTGTTCGGCGATACGGGCGATATTGACGCCGTTGCGGTTGCTGGGGTCCCAGCCGGTACGGATTTTGAGTGTTACCGGGATATCTACAGCTGCTACGACGGCTTCAAGGATATCCTTGACCAGCGCTTCATGTTGCAGGAGTGCTGAGCCGGCCATGACGTTGCAGACCTTTTTGGCCGGGCAACCCATGTTGATATCAATAATCTGGGCGCCCTGGTCAGCATTGTGTCGTGCAGCCTCAGCCATCAGTCGAGGGTCAGCCCCGGCAATTTGTACTGAGCGAGGCTCGGTTTCCCCTTCATGATCGGCGCGGCGCAGTGTTTTTTTGCTGCCCCAGAGTAGTGAGTTGGATGACACCATCTCGGACACAGCCATGCCGGCGCCAAATTTTTTGCATAGCTGGCGGTAGGGTCTGTCGGTAATGCCGGCCATTGGTGCAAGCACCAGATTATTGGCCAGTTTGTATGGGCCTATCTGCATGGTGGTCTGTATAGTCTCGAGAGAATATGACGCTTGTTGTGTTTCGTCATCCGTCATTGCTGTGGCCACTCCGGATGCGTCGGGATATTTTCCCCATTTTAACAGTAATCGTTGAAGGCCTAATGATACCTGTTAATGAATATCCGATAAAGTGGCAAGGCTGGTTTTTGGGGCTAAAAAAATTCAAAAACAAAATTGACGGCGTTTTTGCCGGGATCGATCAGGACCAGGTTGGTGTGTACAGGTACCTGTGATGGCATGCCATCGCTGAGACTGCTGCCCACGGGCAGGTAGTCCTGAGGGGGGAATGAGCGCTGGGCAATGGTTTGGCCATTGATGTCCGAGAAGGCCAGTTGTAATGTTGGCCAGGGTTGACGAAATACGGCTTCATTCTTCAGGGTCAGGCTGATTTGCAAGGCATTGTTAATGGATGGGTGACTGCGGACCTCGCGCGAAATAATGCGGATTTGGCTGGTGTCACGTAATAGTTTAAGTTCGCATTGCAGTATATTACAGAAAGTCTGCAGCAGTGGGCGTAATGCGTTATATCCGGCCAGTTCATTACGCTTGAAATAGGTGTACTGGCCGGCTAGCAGTAGAGATAATAATAGACTCAGGAATAGCCAGCGCAGCGGGAAACGGTGGTGTTGTGGCTGTGGCTGCAGGGCCTCTATCCGCAGGGTAGCCTGGGTATTTTCATCAATGATCGGGTTGCTATTACTGCTGTGGTCGTCGGCCTTGGTGACATCAATGGATGCGCTAAAACGAGTCTGACAATGTTCGCAGGTGATACTGCCATCGCTGTTTTCGAGCTGTTCGGGGCTGACATTGAGCAGGGTCATGCATTGTGGGCACTGCTGAAACATTATGTGATTATAACCTGATCATGGTGTTTGCCACGCCTTGTTTTATGTGTCGGGGTCGATGCCTGCCCAGCAGTCAATTTTGGGGTTTACGCCTGGCACTCAAACACACCCAGTTATCACGCTGGCGTGGTTCTTCAAAGTCGAACCAGGGGCTGTAGGCCTGGCAGACAGCATCGGCTTGTTCGGCCAGGATACCGGATAAAATTAATATCCCGCCACTGCAGGTCAGGGCTGCAAACTGTGGCGCCAGTCCAATCAATGGCCCGGAAAGTATGTTGGCCAGCAGAATATCAAATTGAATGTCGGCGGGCAGCCCATCTGGAAGTTCTGCCGTGATTTTTTCCTGGACATGGTTGCGCAGGGCATTTTCGTTCGTGGCTTGCAGGGCCTGTTCATCAATGTCGATGGCCCAGACAGAGGTGGCGCCAAGTCGCGCAGCCGCGATGGCCAAAATACCTGAGCCGCAGCCGTAATCGAGAACCTGTTTGTTGCCAATGTCGAGTTCTGCTATGGCTTCCAGGCATTGGGCTGTGGTCGGGTGCGTGCCGGTACCAAAGGCCAGCCCGGGATCCAGTATCAGGGTTATGGCGTCCGGATCCGGTGGAGTATAGGCGGTGGGACAGACCCATAACTTTTCGCCGAATTGCATGGGTTTGAAATGATCGATCCAGACCCTCTCCCAGTCCTCATTGGCCAGGAATTTGACCATGCATTCAGGTAATTCATCGACCTCAAGAGCTATTTTAAGGTGATGCAGCAGGTCATCAACGCGAGTATCGGCTTCGAACAGGCCAATAACCCGTGTTTGAGACCACAGGTTTTCCTCGCCAGGGCGGGGCTCGTAAATAGGTTCGTCGGCAGCATCCTGAAGGGTGATGGCTATTGCGCCCGCCTCGCTAAGGAGATCAACCAGATCATCGCTTGTATCCGGTGTGGTACTGAGCATAATCTGGAGCCAGTGCTGTGAACCCGCCGGCTCCTCGTTGCTGGGGTCTGTCCCTGATGTCATTGTTATGCCTTAATTATTGGGTTGTACGGGATAATGTATCCCATGTTGGTCATGTTTCGTCCAGTATCATAGAAAAGTTAATTATTGCCCCCTTGTCAGCTTGTTCGATCGGCGTTAACGTAGCGCAATCTGTAATAAAGAATTGGGGTAAAGAGCCGATATCTGAACCCAAGAATATCCGAAAATAACAAGAATCTGAACCCAGGAGAACACAGATGCGTAAATCCATGTCCTATGCCATTTCCGGCATGTTAATGATGTTTGGTGCTGCGGCGGGTAATGTTTATGCCGCAAGTAGTGATATATCGCTGGGCACGCTACCAGATAAAGCAACATTCGACAGTTTTATTGACGAGCTGGGTACGGCGATTGCCTATA
>Ga0316190_10003596_pt1 | contig 11235 bp, 9 predicted proteins | sample Eddworburrow2_MG_FD_204929 | JGI IMG/M metagenome (GOLD analysis project Ga0316190, IMG submission 204929) | Coastal sediment microbial communities from Maine, United States - Eddy worm burrow 2 | ecosystem: Environmental > Aquatic > Marine > Coastal > Sediment | place: USA: Maine | collected... | reverse complement strand
CGTCATTGACGCCGATTCCGAGGTAACCCCGACGAACCCGACCGTCATCCCGCAGCTGTGGCAGAACCTGCCTGAGGATGTTCACGGGCACGGCGAAACCGATGTTCTCTGAGCCCCAATTGATAGCCGTGTTGATTCCTACAACCAGACCCGAAAGATTGACCAGAGGTCCACCGGAATTGCCGAAATTGATCGCTGCGTCCGTTTGAATGAAGCTCTCGAAAGAGCTCGTCTCCTGACTGATATTGATTCGCCGACCTTTCGCACTTACCACCCCGACAGTCACCGTATCGGCCAAGTCGAGAGGACTTCCAATCGCCATGACCCAATCGCCTGGCCGCAGTTCGTCACTATCGCCGAGCGGAAGGAAAGGTAAATCGTCATCGGCCTCGATTTTCAGTAGCGCCAGATCAGTCGCAGCATCCACACCTTTGACTTCGGCGTCATAGGCGCTGTCGCCCATTCTCACGCGAACCTGCTCAGCCCCTCGAATAACGTGATTGTTGGTTACGACCAGGCCGTCCGCGCTAACCAGGAAACCGCTACCGCCAGAATCCGATCGAAACTCATCGTCTTCGGGCTCCCCCTGCTGCTCACGGCGCCGGGGCCCGAAGAAGAACTCGAAGGGATCCGACATCCGCCCTCCCCGGGTGCGCTCGAAGGTCGATGCTTCGATCGTCACAACAGCCGGCGAGACCAGCTCCGCCAGGTCGGCGAAATTCGGCAGGCCACCAGCGCTCTGGCCAGCGACCGATGCCACTGCGGGAGTGGCGGGAGATGGCTCGGGTGAGGTTTGCCCCTTGGGGGTAAGTCCCAATCCACCAGCCAGGACCATACCGAAGATGATCGCCCCGAAGACGACCACCAGCGTAACCAGATTCTGTTTCGTCAGTACTTTCATTTGCGGTTGCGACTCCTTTCCTCACACAATCGTGTGAAGCAACTGAGTGAAAGTCTAGCAAAGATCTTGCCAGACACCGCACCCTGCAATTGCAGCCATCGGGCGACCGTTCTCAGACAGAGAGTGCCAAAGTGGCAGAGCCCAAAGCCGACAGGCCTGGTAGCCGATCGAACCGCGTCCGCTCGACGAGCGATTGATGGGGGGCACTCCGGTTCTGCCGACCGCCGATCGACCATGCGGGGCCTAGACTGCCTTGAAGACTGCCGAACGATCGACTATACTCTCGGTGCTGGCTTTGTCAGGCGACGAAGTGAGTGGGTGGTTCACTCACTTTTTTTGTTGCCTAAAAAGAGTTTCAGAGAAAGTAGATGAATGCATCGAGCCCTCTCGATCCAGGACTCCTGGATGACCTGGCCGACGTCGCCGAAGCGTCCGGCTGCACGCTCTTGGACTGTGAGTTCAAGGGTAGTGTGCTGCGACTCATCATCGACCGACCGGAGGGTATCACCGTCGACGATTGCCAAACGGTGTCGCGACATGCCTCGGCCCTTCTCGACGTGGCCGCATTCGGCAGCAGTCGATATCTTCTCGAAGTCAGCTCGCCCGGCCTAGACCGCAAGTTCTACAGCCAAGACGACTACGACAAATACCTCGGGAGCAAGGTCAGGATCACTTGGCGTGATCCTGCTACGAATAGCAAGACGACTACAGTGGGTACTCTGGAAGCTTTCGACCAGAATGGTAAAGAGGTCGTGGTGAAAGAAGCGTCCACCGGTGAGAGCCTCAACATCTCACTGCAACACGTTGAACTGACTCGCCTCGAGCCGGAACTCTAGGAACAGATTGACATGGCACAAGCACCGACAGTTGAAGTGAACCTCAGCGAAGTCCTCAAACAAGTAGCGCGAGAGAAGGACATCGACTACGAGCGCTGGATATCGGCCCTCGAGGATGCGATGGCCTCTGCAGCCAAGAAGCAGCACCGAATCAAAGCACCTGTGCGCTCGACATTCGATCCCGAAACTGGCAAGTTCGCGGCCTTTATCGTCAAGACAGTCGCCGAAGAAGTCGAGGATCCTCTTTCGGAGTGGACTGTCGAGGAAGCCCAGGATCATCAGGCGGACGCTGAGGTCGGCGATGAGATCCATATCCCCATCTCAACGGAAGGACTCGGCCGGATCGCGGCTCAATCTGCCAAACAGGTTCTCTATCAGCGGATTCGGGAAGCCGAACGAGAAAAGATCTACAACGAGTTCATCGATCGTGTCGGGGAGGTGGTCAACGGTACGGTCAAACGATTCGAGCGCGGCGACATCATCGTCGATCTTGGTCGAACCGAAGCCGTCGTTCCACGCGGCGAGCAGGCCCGTCATGAGCGCTACAGTCAGGGCGAACGGATTCGCGCCGTCATCGTCGAAGTCCATCAGCAGCCGAAGGGGCCGCAGGTGGTCCTCTCCCGCACCGATCCCCGATTGCTCGTCAAGCTATTCGAGATGGAGGTGCCCGAGATCTACGACGGCACTGTACAGATCAAGGCGGCCGTTCGCGCACCGGGTGAGCGTGCCAAGGTCGCGGTCGTCAGTCGCGAGCGCGACGTCGACCCTGTCGGTGCCTGCGTTGGCATGAAGGGCTCCCGGGTGCAGTCCATCATTCGCGAGCTGCGCGGCGAAAAGATCGACATCATCGAGCACAGCGATGACCTGGTTACATTCGCACAAAGCGCTTTGGCTCCTGCCAGGATCACTCGCGTCTCAGTCACACATCATGGTGAGGTGCCCCATCTCGATGTGATTGTCGAAGACGAGCAGCTGTCGCTGGCAATCGGAAAGCGAGGGCAGAACGTTCGCCTTGCAGCCGAGTTGCTCGGTTCGCAGATCGAGATCAAGAGTGAAAGCGACATCAAGGACGAGGTCGCCGGGGCGCTCGCCAACCTCCTGCAAACTGCGATTTCTGAGGAAATGCCCGAAGGGGGCGCCACCGAGTTCTCGATCAAGTCCGCTCCTGGCGTCGGCGCCAAGATGGCCTTGAAGCTCGAGGAGGCTGGATTCGGCGACCTCGAGGTCTTGCTGGCCGCGGCGCCAAAGCAACTCGAAGCCGTCGAAGGTGTCGGACCCAAGACCGCAAAAGCCATCCTGGCCTGGGCCGCCGATCAGGCCGAGAGCCTGAGCAAGGTGCCCACTCAAGACGGAGATGGAGCCGCCGAGCCCGAGCTCGCCGCAGCAGTCATGGACGAGGGAGACGACTTCATGGCTGCCCTGAGCCAGGCACTTGCCGAGGCTGAGAAGAGCGAAGCCGATGCCACCGCGCTCGCCGAGTCCGAGGAGCCGGCGGAAGAGTCTCCAACGAGCGCCGAAGATCCGGCCGCTGACAAACAGACCGCAGAAGAATAGAGCCGGATCGAAATGCATAGACAACGGTACAGGGGAGCTTCATAGGAAATGGGAAAGATTCGGGTCAGAGACCTGGCGCAGAAGATGGGCGTTCCGGAGCAGGACCTCCTGTTCAAGCTGAAGTCCATTGGCGTCCGCCTGGATGAAGAGAACCCCGAGATCGACACCGGTGTTATTCAAGCCATCCTGGAGGGCAAGAGGCTTCCACAGCCTCGCGAGGTCATTCTCAGGGACGAGGAGGCCAAGGCGAGCGCCACGACGACGACCGTTCGACGCAGACCGGCGCCGAGAAGAATGCCTACCAGCCCGGTTCGTCCGGGTCGCCGCCGACCCATGATTCAGAGGGTAGAGCCTCGGATCAAGACGCTACCGACTACCGAGCCGCCGAAGGTCGACAAGCCGCCGGTCGAGACGACTCCCGTTCCTCCTGAGGTAACGCTCTCTGAAGAGGCGACCTCGACCACCGCTCCGGCCGATCCTGCCGTCGGAGCAAAGACTATCGACTCCGCTGTCGGCAAGGAGACCTCCGCAAGTGGCGCCGAGGCGCCGACGACGGAGACAACCCCAATCGAGACCCCCAGAGCTACGGTTGCACCGGTCAAGGGCGCGAGAAGGGTCGTAGGCAGAGTCGACCTGTCGAAGGGCCGTAGTGAGCGCCGGGCCGAGCGTCGGAAGCAGGAGGGCGCTGGCGCCGGCCAGGTTCTGACCTTCAAGACGACGGCCCCCGATTCGCCCATCACCCTCTCCGAGGGCATGACGGTCCGTGAGTTCGCCGACAAGCTGGGCGTCAAGGCCAAAGACCTCATTCAGGTTCTCGTCAGGCGCGGCATCATGGCCACCATCAACCATGTCTTGGAGACCGAGCTCGCTCTCGAGATCGCCGAACAGCATGGTATTGAAGCCACGGAGGTCACCTTCGAGGAAGAGATGCAGCTCCAGCAGGAGCAGACACTGGAGCTCGATGAGGAAGAAGCCGCTACCTCTCCGCGAGCCCCGGTAGTGACGATCATGGGGCACGTCGACCACGGCAAGACCACACTCCTCGACGCCATTCGATCGTCGAAGATCACCGAAAGCGAGTTCGGCGGCATCACACAGCACATCGGTGCTTATCGGGTCGATGTCAACGGCAAGAAGATCGTCTTTCTGGATACACCAGGTCACGAAGCCTTCACCATGATGCGCGCCCGGGGCGCAAGAGCAACCGACATCGTGGTTCTCGTAGTAGCCGCTGACGATGGCGTCATGCCCCAGACCGTCGAGGCCATCGACCACGCCCGAGCTGCTGGCGTACCGATACTCGTCGCAATCAACAAAATAGACAAGTCGGACGCCAACCCCGATCGCGTCAAGAAGGAGCTTGCCGAGCACGACCTGGCCGTCGAGGATTGGGGCGGTGAGACAGTCTCCGTTGCTATTTCTGCTCTCAAGAATGAGGGCATACCCGAGTTGATGGAGATGATCCTCTTGACCGCCGAATTGGCCGATTTCAAAGCCAATCCGGACCTTCCGGCGCAGGGCGTGGTTCTCGAAGCCCGCAAGGAGGTCGGTCGAGGCATCGTTGCTACCGTGCTCATTCAGAACGGTGCCATGAGGCGCGGTGACATCTTCGTGGCCGGTGCCACGTGGGGCCGCATCCGCTCCATGATGGACGACCGGGGCGAGAAGATTCAGGAAGCAGGCCCAGCCACGCCCGTCGAGGTGACGGGATTCGGAGACGTTCCGGAGGCTGGGGACCTCTTCCAGATCGTCGAAGAGGAGGCCAAGGCCCGCGCCATCTCGGAGTTCCGACACCATGAGCAGCGGATACGAGAGCTCGCACCGAGCATCGGCAAGACCTCTCTCGAGCAGTTGTTCAGCCAGATTCAGCAAGGCGAGATCAAGGAGCTACCAATCGTCCTCAAGGCGGATGTCAAAGGCTCCGTCGAGGTTCTTCGAGACACGCTCGGCAAGCTCTCCACCGACCAGGTCAAGCTGCAGGTGATTCGCGCTGCAGTTGGCGCCATTACAACCGACGATGTCATCCTTGCCTCAGCATCGGGGGCGGTCGTGGTCGGCTTCAACGTGCGACCTGAACGCAAGGCGACCGATCTGGCTGACAAGGAAGAAGTCGACATTCGACTCCATACCGTGATCTATGAGCTGAGTGATGAGATCCGCAAGGCCATGGTGGGATTGCTGGAACCCACCTTCAAGGAGGTGCAGACAGGGCGCGCGGAGGTCCGCGATACCTTCAGTGTGCCGAAACTGGGTGTGGTCGCTGGATGTCATGTCGTCGAGGGAGTGATCCCTCGCAGCGCGTCGGTACGGCTCTTGAGGGACAATATCGTGGTCTACGAGGGCAAGATCGGCTCCCTGAGACGCTTCAAGGATGACGTATCCGAAGTTCGAACCGGTTTCGATTGCGGCATCCGCCTGGACCGTTACCAGGACGTCAAGCCGGGAGACACAATCGAGGCATTTATCCAAGAAGAGGTCGCACCAACTCTCTGAAGCGGGTAGCGCTCTCCAAGCGACGCATCGCTACCGAGGCTCCTCGAGCCAGAAGTAGGGACTTCTACCGGCAACACACGACGTAGAAGGGCGTTTCGTCCGGCAGGGCGCCATCCGGTGTCAACATGGTGGTCGTCATCTCAGTCTTCGAGCTTCACATTCCGGAGGGGCGTAGTCTCAAGCAGAAACGGCGGATCATCAAAGGCATCATGGAAAGAATTCATCATCGCTATCGTGTCTCTATCGCCGAGACCGATTACCATGACCTGCATCAGCGGGCCGAGATCGCCATAGCAGCCGTTCATCGCTCCCGGTCCGAGATGGAGCGCATGATGCAGGGCATCAGAAATCTCGTCGAGGACACACCGGGAGCCCTGTTGCTCTCGTGGGAGCCTCAGTATCTAGAAAGCGCAGGATGAGCCGACGAACCCAAAAAGTGGAGGACTTGCTGCGGACCGAGATTTCGCAGATCATCCTGCGTCGTATTCAGGATCCTCGCGTGCGAATGGCATCCGTATCGGATGTCGATGTCAGTCCAGACTTGAAACGGGCTGTCGTACAGGTATCCACTCTCGGCACGGACGACGAGCGCGAGGCCAGCGTCCAAGCGCTGCGCCATGCCCAGGGCTTCATTCGCTCTTGTCTCGCCAAGGACCTGAAGAGAATGCGCAACATTCCCGAGTTGATCTTCGAACTCGACCGTGGCCCAGAGTACAGCCAGAAAATCAGCGACCTGTTGGAGAATCTTCATGACAACGAACACGAAAGCACCTGAGAACCTCCTCAAAAGGCTCCGCGCCGGACACCGGTACGTCATTACGAGCCATATCAACCCCGATGGCGATGCGATCGGCTCGTCACTGGGTCTGGTTCGCATCCTGAGGGCGATCGGCAAGGGAGCCGTCGTCTGGAGCCGAGACGAACCACCCAAGCTCTACCGCTCCCTGGCCGGCAGCGATCGAATCCACATCGGCAGCGAGCCACCCGCTGGGTTTCCAGACGCATTCGACGGCGTCATCGTCCTCGAGTGCCCGACATTGGATCGCTGTGGATTGGAAGAGCAACTGGCCGACATGCCGATCATCAATATTGATCATCATCTCGGCAACGAGCACTACGGTGAGGTCAACTGGATCGACACCGCCGCCCCCTCCCTCGGCGAGATGATCTATCGCCTGTCCCAGGGGCTGATGGTCAACCTCGATCAGGAGACCGCAACTGCGCTCTACCTGACGCTGGTGACCGACACAGGGGGCTTTCGATTCGCCAACTCGACGCCAGCCGCCTTCGCCGCAGCATCGGCGCTCGTCACCGAAGGGGCCCGCCCCGAACAGGTATCTCAGTGGCTCTACGAGAGTCAACCAGAGTCCGCTCTGCGCCTACTCGGAGAAATGCTCAAGACCCTAGAAATCCACGACGAGCGCGTCGCTACCGCGATCGTCACCCAGAAGATGTTCAACAGCGCAGGTGCCTCGACCAGCGACACCGAGGGCCTGATCGATCATCCTCGTTCGATTGCGGGAGTCGACGCCGTGGCGTTGATTCGACAAGTGGACAAGAACCAGTTCAAGGTTTCACTGCGAAGCCACGGTGACATCGATGTCGAGAAGATCGCTCGCCAGCACGATGGAGGCGGCCACCGGAATGCCGCTGGCTACATGGCCGACGGCCCCATCGAGGATCTGCGGCAGACCGTCGTTGGCGAGCTTCAAGCGGCACTGAGTTGAACTCATGCACGATGGTCTCTTCCTAATCGACAAGGAACCCGACTGCACCTCGCATGACGTGGTACAGCAGGTACGCAGGATCCTTGGACAGCGCAAGATCGGCCACTGTGGGACACTCGACCCCGGTGCGACAGGTCTCCTTGTGCTCACGCTGGGTCGCGCCACCCGATTGACACGCTTCCTGATTCGAGCCCCGAAGATCTACGAGGGTGAGATTCGGTTTGGTGCCACCACTGACACCTACGACCGACACGGAGAAGTCACGGCCGAGGCCTCGATCGCCGACCTCGAGACCGAGATCGTCACCACTGCCATGGAGGAGCTTGTCGGCACGCTCGATCAAGCCGCTCCACCTTTCAGTGCCAAGAAGTTCAAGGGCGAGAAGTTCTACGAAATGGCCCGCCGCGGCGAAGAGGTTCCCGAGTCGAAAAAGGAGATCACAGTCTACGAGTTGGCCGCTACGGGACCGCTGCAGGAAGGTGTTCTGCCCTTCCGACTCGAGTGTTCGTCAGGAACCTACGTTCGAAGCCTGGCCCACGACCTCGGTCAGTCCCTCGGTTGTGGGGCTCATCTCGCCGAGCTGAGAAGAACCAAGGTGGGCCCGTTTGACGTCGATCGGGCCGTGACACTGGAACATCTCAGCCTGCAGGCAGAAGCCAACGAGACCCCCGCGGAGGGGTGGGTTCCGATCGATCAGGTACCACTCCCCTTCCCTGAGCTCGCAACGGACAGCCAACAGTCCAAGCGGCTCATTCACGGTCAGTCCGCCCTGTTCCGAGACCTGGATGGTGAAGAAGGCGATTGGGTGAAGCTCGTCGACCGTCGTGGTCAACTGATTGCCGTCGGAACAGTCGCTGAGAGGATCGGCAGCGGCAAGGTTGGATTGGTTCAACCGAAGATCGTTTTTTCCTAGTCCGCGCGAAGAGCGCGCTGTGCTAGCATGCGTTGTTTGCGAAAGATAGAAGTCTAGAGAAGCAAGGAGGAAGTAGCGTTGTCCCAGACCAAAGAGGTCAAAACACAGATTATTGAAGAGGCCCGCCTGCACGAGAACGATACAGGCTCTCCCGAGGTGCAAGTGGCGCTTCTGACGCATCGGATCACCGAGCTGACCGAGCACTTCAAAACTCACGCCAAGGACCACCACAGCCGACGGGGCTTGCTCAAACTCGTCGGGCAGCGGAGACGTTTGCTCGACTATATGAAAAGGCAGGACTTCGAGCGCTATCGCACCACAATCGAGCGACTGGGCATCCGCAAGTAGAGAAACCCTGCGCCTGTGCGCGCCATGGAGAATGCTCCGCGGCGGCACATTCACTGGCCGTCCCTGACTGCTGCTCAACCCAGTCTAGAGTCGGGACCGGTCAAGTCCGCGCAAGCCAAGCGAACAGGAAAAGATATGAAACAGCAAAGTGAAGTCACTGTTGGTGACGCGACCGTCACCTTTGAAACCGGCAAGATCGCCAAGCAGGCCGACGGTTCTTGTGTCACTCGATGCGGCGACACCGTCGTCTTGAGCACCGCCTGTATGGCGAAATCTGCCAGCGGGCGTGATTTCCTCCCTTTGACCGTCGACTACCGTGAGTACACCTATGCGGGAGGGCGGATTCCGGGAGGTTTCTTCAAGCGCGAGGGCCGTCCGAGCGAAAAGGAAATCCTCACCTGTCGGATGACCGACCGCCCGTTGCGGCCCCTGTTCCCCGAAGGGTACAACTACGAGACCCAGATCATCTCTTTGGTCCTCTCCGCTGATGGAGAGAACGATCCCGACATCCTGGCCATCAACGGAGCTTCGGCCGCCCTGGCCGTCTCAGCGATTCCGTTCTACACCCCGGTAGGGGCGGTTCGGGTGGGTCTCGTTGAAGGCGAACTCGTCTTCAATCCAACCAACAGCCTGCGTGATGTTTCCGATCTCGATTTGATCGTCGTCGGCACTGAAGAGGCCGTGGTCATGGTGGAAGCTGGTGCCAATCAGCTGTCAGAGGACTTCATTCTCGACTGCATCTACAAGGGGCACCAGGAGATCCAGAAGATCATCCAAGCCCAGCTCGAGCTGCAGCGCAAGGTCGGCGTTCAGAAACCCGAGTGGGTCGCACCGGAGACCTTTTCCGCCGAGCTCTTCGAGCAAGTCAAAGCCGACCTCTACGACTCTCTCTCCACCGCGCTCCATACGACCGGAAAGTTCGAACGGCGCGAGGCTGTGGCAGCAACTATCGAGCCGTATCTCGAATCCGCAGCCGAGGAGGACGACGACAAGCCACAGAAGATCAAGCAGATCATCAAGCGGCTCGAAGAAGAGATCCTGCGACAGGAGATCCTCACCAATCGCACGCGGTTCGACGGCAGGAGCCTCGATCAGATTCGCGGCATCGAGGTGGAAGTAGGACCCCTACCTCGCACCCACGGGTCTGCTCTGTTCACGCGCGGCGAAACCCAGGCTCTGGTAACCGCTACCCTCGGCACCAGCCGTGATGCCCAGATTATCGAGGAGTACGAGGGAGAGAGCCGGCAGAAGTTCATCTTGCACTACAGCTTTCCTCCGTTCTCCGTTGGCGAGGTGAAGTTCCTTCGCGGCCCCAGCCGACGCGAGATCGGTCACGGCGTCCTCGCCCGGCGAGCGCTGACTCCCCTACTGCCGCACGAAGACGATTTCCCCTATACCGTTCGTGTCGTCTCAGACATCCTGGAATCCAACGGTTCCTCCTCCATGGCTACCGTCTGCGGCGGTTCGCTGGCCCTTTTCGACGCCGGAGTTCCCATGCTCGCACCCGTCGCCGGAGTGGCGATGGGGCTCATCAAGAGTGGCGACGGGTTTGCCGTGCTGTCCGATATCGCAGGTCAGGAAGACCACTACGGAGACATGGACTTCAAGGTAGCTGGTACCCGCGACGGCATCACAGCATTGCAGATGGACATCAAGATCGCGGGCGTCACCCGCGACATCATGCAGGAGGCCCTGGCCCAGGCACGCAACGGCCGCATGCACATTCTCGATATCATGCAGCAGACCATCGACACACCCCGGGAAGAGCTCTCGGAGTTCGCACCCCGCCTCTACACCATGTCGGTGCCCACCGACAAGATCCGCGACATCATCGGGCCTGGAGGCAAGACCATCCGCTCGATCATCGACGAGACCGGGTGCGAGGTCGATGTGCAGAATGATGGCACCGTCATCATCGCCTCGCCAGACGGTGTCGCCGCAAAGCGCGCCAGAGAGATTATCGAGCGCCTCACGGAGACCCCGGAGATCGGCAAGATCTACGAAGGAACCGTGCGCCGAATCGAAGGCTATGGCGCCTTTGTCGAGATCCTTCCCGGTTCCGACGGCCTCATTCACATCAGTGAGCTGGCCCCCTATCGGGTGCGCGAGGTGACCGATATCGTTCAAGAAGGTGACAGCGTCGAGGTCAAGGTCATCAACATCGACGAGCAGGGCAAGGTTCGACTCTCTCGCAAGGCCGTCATCATGGAGGCCCCCGACTACGATCCGGCCAAGTACGAAGGCATGGGGTACGAAGGACCACCTCCGGAGCGGCGCGATTCCGGTGGCGGCCGCGGACCGCGCTCCAATCAGCGTCGCGGTGGCGGCGGCGGGTCCCGAGGCCCGCGACGGGATCGCAACTAGGGCGGAGGAATCGGCGCCTCCGTCGATCTCCGCATGAGCGACTCTTCCGGTGCACCGGCCGCACCCCGATCGATCGCCTCTTCGTCGGACTACGTTCTC
>Ga0316190_10003595_pt1 | contig 11235 bp, 13 predicted proteins | sample Eddworburrow2_MG_FD_204929 | JGI IMG/M metagenome (GOLD analysis project Ga0316190, IMG submission 204929) | Coastal sediment microbial communities from Maine, United States - Eddy worm burrow 2 | ecosystem: Environmental > Aquatic > Marine > Coastal > Sediment | place: USA: Maine | collected... | reverse complement strand
GAGTGGCGTTGCGGTCATCGTCGACTGCCTGAGCGACAATCGTAACCGCACCGCCTCCGAGGTGCGCCACGCCTTCACCAAGCATGGCGGCAACCTGGGCACCGACGGCTCGGTCGCGTACATGTTCAACAAGAAGGGCATCATCAGTTACGGGCCGGGTGCCCATGAGGACTCGATCATGGAGGCTGCGCTTGACGGTGGTGCCGAGGATGTCGTGGCGAACGACGACGGCTCGATCGATGTCTACACGACGCCTGACGACTTTTCCGACGTGCTGGCCGCGATGCGCGCGTCCGGCCATGAGCCGGACAATGCCGAGGTGACCTTCGAGGCCGATACCAGTTCGCCGCTGGACCAGGACGGGGCGGAAAAGCTGCTGCGACTGGTCGAATTCCTCGAGGATCTCGACGACGTGCAGGACGTCTACACCAATGCCGACATCGCGCCGGAGATCATGGAAGCGATCGACGCGTGACGCGCGTACTTGGCATCGATCCCGGCTCCCGGGTAACCGGCTACGGCGTGATCGAGACCGACGGTGTGCGCAGCCGGCACCTCGGATCGGGCTGCATCCGGACCGCTTCCGGGGGCTTTCCCGGACGCCTCGGCGAGATCTTCACCGGCATCCGCGCGGTACTGGATGAGTGGCGGCCGGGTGAGGTCGCAATCGAGCAGGTGTTCGTATCGCGCAACGCCTCCTCCGCGCTGAAGCTGGGTCAGGCGCGCGGCGCGGCGATCAGTGCGATCGTCACGCTCGACCTGCCGGTCTTCGAGTACACCCCCGCGGCGGTCAAACAGGGCCTGGTCGGCAACGGCCGGGCCGAAAAGGAGCAGGTGCAGCACATGGTAAGGGTGATCCTGGGCATGCAGGGCCGGCTGGCGCTGGACGAGTCGGACGCGCTGGCGATTGCGCTGTGCCATGCGCACAGCCACGCGACCCGGCGCCAGATCGAGGCGGCCCAATGATCGGACGCCTGCGCGGCAGAATTCTCAGCAAGCAGCCGCCCTTTCTACTGCTGGACGTGAACGGCGTCGGCTACGAGATCGAGGCGCCAATGTCGACCTTCTACGTGCTGCCGCACGGCGACGAGGCAGTCACCTTGCACACCCACCTGTCGGTGCGCGAGGACGCCCACGTGTTGTACGGCTTTGCCCGCGAGAACGACCGCACGCTGTTCCGCGCCCTGCTCAAGGTCAGCGGGGTCGGCGGCAAGATGGCGCTGGGCGTGCTGTCCGGCATGACCGCGGAGGAGTTCAGTCAGGCGGTCCAGGCCGGTGACGTCGCGGGGCTGACCCGGCTGCCCGGCGTGGGCAAAAAGACCGCCGAGCGCCTGGTGATCGAGATGCGGGACAAACTCGACAAGATCTCGGGCGGCCCCGGCGACGCCGCGGTTGTGATCGCCGGCGGTGGTCCGGCGGCGGCCGATCAGGATGCCGTCAGCGCGCTGATCGCGCTGGGTTACCGGCCTCCCGAGGCCAGCCGCATGGTCAGCAAGGTGTTCCAGGAAGGCATGGACACCGAGGCGATCATCCGCGCGGCCCTGAAGGGCAGCGCGCAGTAGGCCAGGCGGTTTGCAGAGGGGTCATCTGCAGATTGTCCGTTCTAAGCACTCGTAGCGACGCCCGGGTTTCGACATAATCACGCGATGCAAGAAGTAGATCGCCTCATCAGTGCCCAGTCCGCCACCGAAGACGTGGCGGTCGATCGTGCCATCCGGCCGAAGACTCTGGCCGAGTACGTCGGTCAGCCCGCGGTGCGTGAGCAGATGGAGATCTTCATACCGGCCGCGCGCGATCGTGGCGAGGCGCTCGATCATGTGTTGATCTTCGGCCCGCCCGGGCTCGGCAAGACCACCCTGGCGCACGTGATCGCCAACGAGATGGGCGTCAACCTGCGCCAGACCTCCGGCCCGGTGCTCGAGCGCCCCGGCGATCTGGCCGCGCTGCTGACCAATCTCGAACCACACGATGTGCTGTTCGTCGACGAGATCCATCGCCTGAGCCCCGTCGTCGAGGAGGTGCTGTACCCGGCGATGGAGGACTATCAACTCGATATCATGATCGGCGAGGGCCCGGCCGCACGCTCGATCAAGGTCGACCTGCCGCCCTTCACGCTGGTCGGGGCGACCACCCGGGCTGGGCTGTTGACTTCGCCGCTACGCGACCGCTTCGGCATCGTGCAGCGCCTGGAATTCTATACAGAGGCCGAGCTGGCGCGGATCGTGTTGCGCTCGTCCGCGATCCTGGGCGTCACCATCAACGAGGCGGGCGCGGCCGAGATCGCGCGGCGTGCGCGCGGAACACCGCGCATCGCCAACCGTTTGCTGCGCCGGGTGCGCGATTATGCACAGGTCAAGTCGCACGGCGAGGTGACCGTCGAAGTGGCGGATGCCGCGTTGCGCATGCTCAAGGTCGATCCGAACGGTTTCGATCAGATGGACCAGCGGCTGCTCAGGGCGGTGATCGAGCGATTCGACGGCGGGCCGGTCGGTGTAGACAATCTGGCTGCCGCGATCGGTGAAGAGCGGGGCACCATCGAAGACGTGCTCGAACCCTACCTGATACAGCAGGGTTTCCTGATGCGCACCCCGCGAGGCCGAATGGCGACGCGTGCCTCGTATCTGCACTTTGGCCTGAAGCCGCCGCACTCGGCCGATTCCCAGGATCTGTTTGCCGACCTCGCCGACGACTGAAGCATTTTGCAAGCGATCACTCACAGCAGGGCAATCCGTTGAGCGTTTTTGAATGGCCGGTCCGGGTGTACTACGAGGATACCGATGCCGGCGGTGTGGTGTACTACGCCAACTATCTGAAATTCATGGAGCGGGCCCGTACCGAGTGGCTGCGCCTGCTGGGATTCGATCAGGAGACCCTGATGCGCGACGCCGCGATCCTGTTCGCGGTTCGCCGGGTCGATATCGATTACCTTATGCCGGCGCGCCTGGATGACGAACTGCTGGTCGAGGCGCTGATAGATAACGTCGGCAGGGCCAGCCTGACCTTCCGCCAGCGCATCCTGCGACCCCCCGGCGACCTGATCAGCAAGGCGGCCGTGAAGATCGTCTGCCTGGACGGCAACACCTTCAGACCGACCGCGATACCCGGCAATATCCTCGAGAAAATCCAAGATGCACAGCACTGATCTGTCGTTCGTCAGCCTGATCCTCAATGCCAGCCTGGTCGTCCAACTGGTGATGGCGCTACTGGTAGTGGCCTCGGTGCTCTCCTGGACTATCATCTTCGACCGCTCGCGGGTGCTGAAACGGGCGCAGCGCGAGGCCGAGGAGTTCGAGAACCGCTTCTGGTCGGGTGGCGACCTGGGCGATCTGTACCGTGCCGTCGACCGGGACCGCGAGACGTTGCGCGGCACCAGCGCCATCTTCCACGCGGGTTTCCGCGAGTTCGTGCGTCTGCGCGAAAACCCTGGCGTCGAGCCCATGGCGCTGGTCGAGGGTGCGCGACGGGCGATGCGCGTCGCAGTCAGTCGTGAGCTCGATACCCTGGAAAACCACCTCTCGTTTCTCGCCACGGTCGGCTCGACCAGCCCTTATGTCGGGCTGTTCGGCACCGTGTGGGGCATCATGAATGCATTTCATGCGTTGGGTAACGTCAAGCAGGCGACTCTCAACCTGGTCGCGCCGGGTATCGCCGAGGCCCTGATCGCGACCGCGATGGGTCTGTTCGCGGCGATCCCTGCAGTGGTCGCTTACAACAAGTACGCCAACAGCGTGCAGCGCCTGGAGAATCGCTACGATGATTTCGTCGAGGAGTTCTCCAATATCCTGCAGCGCCAGGCCCATACGCGGGCGAGGACACGCTAGGCCATGGCTCACCGGCAGAAGACGCGGCGCCCGATGGCAGAGATCAATGTCGTCCCCTATATCGACGTCATGCTCGTGCTGTTGGTGATCTTCATGATCACCGCGCCGCTGCTGACCCAGGGCGTCAAGGTCGAACTGGTCGAGGCGGACGCCAAGCCGATCGAGGAGGACGCAAAGCGCCCGCTGGTGGTCAGCGTGGAGGCGGACGGTACCTGGTCGATCACCTACGACGACGACCGGGTTCAGCGGGTCGACCAAGAGGATCTGCTGCTCAAGAGCAGCGCGATTATCAAGAACAATCCGGGTATCCCGGTGCTGATCAAGGGCGACAAGGCAGTCGTCTATGATCGCGTCGTGCGCGCGATGGTGATCCTTCAGCAGGCCGGCGCACCGAGCGTCGGGCTGATCACCCAGCCGCCCGAGGAGCCCTAGTGGGCTGCGCTGCAAACTGCGGGCGCGTTGCGCGCAATGCACGGCAGCGGCGGATGGTTGCCGGCGTGCCTGCAGCGGACGGCTTGTCGCCGAGCGGCGCCCCCCGGACAGACCATGCACTCTGAGACGGCATAGGAAGTAGCGCGTGCTGGCTGTACTGCGACGCAACCCGGTAGCGCTTCTGTTGGCCATCCTGCTGCATGTCGCGCTGGCCGTATTCCTGATCTACGAGGTCGCGTGGCGCGACGAGGTGAAGCCGATCGGTGCCGACGTCGACGTAGTGCAGGCGCGGCTCGTCGACCAGCGCAAGCTGGATGCCGAGGTGGAGCAGCGCGAGGCCGCGGAGCGGGCCAGGATAGAAGAGGCGGCCGCGGCCAGGCGTGCGGAGCAGGATGAGCGCGAGGCCGTGGAAAAGCGCCGCGCCGAGGAGAAGCGCAAGCTCGTCGAGATCGAGCAACAGCGCAAGCAGCGCGAGCAGGAAGAGGCGCGCAAACAGGCGGAAGAGAAGAAGCGCGCCGAGGCGGAGAAGAAGCGCCTGGTGGAACTCGAGCGCAAGCAGGCAGAGCAGAAGAAGAAACAAGAGGCAGAGAAGAAACGCCTGGCGGAACTCGAGAAGAAGCGCAAGCTCGAAGAACAGAAGCGTGAACAGGAGGCGGTCCGGAAAATGGCCAAGGAGAAGGCGGAGCGGGAGGCCGAGGAGAAGGCCGAGAAGGAACGCCAGGAGCGTATCGCTAAGGAGAAGGCCGAGGCCGAGCGCAAGCGCAAGGCGGCCGAGGACAGGGCCAGGGCGCAGCGCGAGGCGGAACTCGCGGCGCAGTTCGCGGCCGAGCAGGATGCCTCGGAGCAGGCCCGAGTGCTGGGGCTGATCCAGTCCAAGGTGCAGCGCAACTGGCTGCGCCCGCCCGGCACCGAGGGACTCAAGTGCACGGTGCGGGTGCGGCTGGGTCCGAGCGGGTCGGTCTTGCTGGCCAACGTGGTAGAGTCCAGCGGCAACATCGCCTTCGATCGATCGGTCGAGGCCGCGGTCCGCAAGGCCGATCCGTTGCCTATGCCCAGGTCCCAGCGACTGGCCGCCCTGTTTCGTGACCTGATCTTCGAATTCGTACCCGGTAACTGAACAATCGTGTCGTTATGAAAAAGCTCCTTACTCTGATCCTGCTGTTCGTGGTGGCGCTGCAGACCAAGGCTGCGCCGTTGACCATCGAGATCACCCAGGGCCTGGAGGGCGCGCTACCGATCGCGGTGGTGCCGTTCGCCTGGCGTGGTGACCAGGGCGCCCCGCCGCCGCACGAGGTCGGGGGGATTGTCGCCGCCGATCTGGGGCGCAGTGGCCGATTCAAGCCGCTGCCGACCCAAGATATGCTGTCAAAGCCGTCGCGCGGCGATCAGGTCGACTTCCGGGACTGGCGCGCGCTGAATGTCGACAACCTGGTGATCGGCGAAATCAGCCCGAACGGCCCCGGCGGTTATCTGGTGAAGTTCCATCTGTACGACGTGTTCCGCGGTGAGCAACTGACCGGTTACAGCATTCCGACCACCGCGCGTGATCTGCGTGCCACCGCGCACCACATCGCCGACATCGTCTATGAGACGTTGACCGGGCAACCGGGCGCGTTCGCCACGCGTATCGCCTATGTCACCTCGATACGCGGCGGCACCGGCAAGGACAGGACCGAGCAGGTGGAGTTGCGCATTGCCGACGCCGATGGCTACGGGGCGCAGTCGATCGTATCGTCGAAGGAGCCGATCATGTCGCCGGCCTGGTCGCCCGATGGCCGTAAGATTGCCTATGTCTCGTTCGAAAACGCGCAGCCGTCGATCTGGGTGCAGGAGGTGTTCACCGGAAAGCGTGAGAAGCTCACCTCGTTCAAGGGTATCAATGGCGCCCCGGCCTGGTCGCCGGACGGGCGCTCCCTCGCGCTCACACTGTCCAAGGACGGCAACCCGGACATCTTCGTGATGGATGTCGCGCGACGCAGCCTGCGCCCGATTACGCGCCATCGGGCGATCGACACCGAGCCGGCCTGGTCGCCGGACGGCCGGTCGCTGGTGTTTACCTCCGATCGCGGCGGGGCGCCGCAGATCTACCAGGTGTCGGTCAACGGCGGCGAGCCTTCGCGGGTGACCTTCGAAGGCCCCTACAACGCGCGTGCCTCATTCTCACCGGACGGTCGCCTGCTCGGTATGGTCACACGGGTCGACGGCAATTACCGTATTGCCACCCTGGACCCGACGACGCGTGATTTGCGCGTTTTGAGCACCGGTAGACTTGATGAATCACCCAGTTTCGCGCCAAATGGCAGCATGATAATTTACGCCACGCAGGCCAGCGGCAAGGGCGTGCTCGCTGCGGTGTCGACCGACGGGCGGGTACAACAAAGGCTTCGCCTGCAGGAAGGTGACGTGCGTGAGCCGGTCTGGTCTCCCTATCTCAAAAACGAGAGGAATCGCTAAATGAAGTCCAAGAGTTTGGCCTGCCTGGCCGTTGCCATCGTGGTGTTGTTGGTCGGTGGTTGCGCCAGTACCGGCGGCGAAGGAGATCCGGGTGCATCGGTCGAGGATTATGGCAGTGGCACTGGGGCCTATACTTCCGGCGCCAGCCAGGGGGGGGCGTGGACCGGGAGCGCGCTCGAGGACCCCAACAGCCCGCTCTACACCAAGACGATCTATTTCGATTTCGATCAGAGCACCGTCCGCAGCGATTACATCGAGATCCTGAGTGCGCATGCCTCTTATCTGATCAGCAGTCCCTCGACCACGGTGTTGATTGAGGGCCATGGCGACGAGCGCGGTTCACGCGAATACAACATCGGTCTGGGTGAAAGCCGTGCCAACGCGATCAGGAACTTCCTCGAGGCCGAGGGCGTCTCCCCGTCGCAGATCAACACCATCAGCTATGGTGAAGAGCGCCCGGCAGCCTTTGGCAATGACGAGGCTTCGTGGTCCGAGAACCGCCGCGGTGTACTGGTCTACTGAACGGCGACGACATGAGCGGTCCCTTGCGTAGCCTCGTACTGTTGCTTTGCCTGTTGCCGGCGGTCGCGCCGGTACACGCACTGTCGACCTCGGAGCGTCTCGATCTGTTGGAACGACGGGTCGGCCGCGTCACCGATCTGACACTGCAACTCGACGAACTGCGCGCCGAGAACCGGCAGTTGCGTGGCCAGGTCGAAGACCTCGGGTACAAGATCGAGCAGCTCGAACGCAAACAGCGCGACATCTACCTGGATATCGACCAGCGTCTCGGCGCGCCCGCCAGTGGAAACGCCCCTGTCACCGGCGCGTCGTCGCCGCGATCCGGGGGCGCGGCTGCAGCCGCGGAGACGCCAGCCCCAAAGGCCGCTGCAGGCGTCAGTCGCAAACAGATCGATGCCGAGTACCAGGCCGCCTATGCGCTGCTCAGCCCGCAGCAGAAACGCTATGAAGAGGCGGCCAAGGCGTTCGCGGACTTCGTCGCGAAATATCCGCAGGACGAGCTAACGCCCAATGCGCAGTACTGGCTGGGCGAGGCGTACTATGTGTCGCAGCGCAACCGGGACGCGCTGCAGGCGTTCGAGGCGGTCGTCGGGAAGTATCCCAACAGTACGAAGGCGCCGGGCGCGCTGTTCAAGGTCGGGCGCCTGCAGCAGGCCGCCGGCAACCAGGATGCCGCGCGAGCCAGCTATCAGCGGGTCGTCAAGGACTATCCCGATGCCCCCGCCGCCGGCCTTGCCCGGCAGAAGCTGCAACAGCTCGGCGGTTAGCGCCTGTCTAGAGCCCGATGCCGCGGCTGCGTATCACCGAGATCTTTCATTCGCTGCAGGGCGAGGGTGCCAGTGTCGGCTGGCGCACCGTGTTCGTCCGCCTGACCGGTTGCCCGTTGCGTTGTGGCTATTGCGACACCGCCTATGCCTTCAAGGGCGGGGAGTGGTGGGAGGTCGACGCCGTGCTCGACCAGGTCGCGCGCTTCTCGGCGCACTATGTCACCGTCACCGGCGGTGAGCCGCTCGCGCAGCCGGACTGTCTGGCCCTGCTCAGCGCACTGTGCGACGCCGGCTACCGCGTATCGCTCGAGACCAGCGGTGCGCTGGACGTATCGGCCGTCGACTCGCGCGTGGTCAAGGTCATGGACCTGAAGACGCCCGGCTCGGGTGAGTGCGACAGGAATCGTTTCCTCAACGTCGAGCATCTGCGCGCCGGAGACCAGGTGAAATTCGTGATCGGCGATGCCGCCGACTACGACTGGGCGCGCGAGCAGCTCGGGCGCTGGGATCTGCCGGCGCGCTGCGAGGTGCTGTTTTCCCCCGTCGCCGGCGACATGCCCCCGGCACAGCTCGCGGACTGGATTCTGCGAGATCGGCTGAACGTGCGCTTTCAGGTCCAACTGCACAAGATCCTTTGGGGCAACGAGCCGGGGCGATGAATCGATGAGCGAAACGGAAACCAGGGCCGTGGTCCTGCTGTCCGGCGGGCTGGACTCCGCCACCGTGCTGGCGATGGCGCGCGCCGAAGGCTATGCCTGTCACGCGCTCAGCCTCGACTACGGTCAGCGTCACCGTGCGGAGCTGGCTGCCGCACGCCGCGTGGCCTTCGCGCTCGGGGCCGTTGAGCACAAGGTATTGCCGCTGTCCCTGGATGCGATCGGCGGTTCGGCCCTGACCGATACCTCGATCGCGGTGCCCAAAGCGGGCGGCGAGGGCATCCCCGTCACCTATGTGCCGGCACGCAACACCGTCTTCCTGGCATTGGCGTTAGGCTGGGCCGAGGTGCTGGGCTCGACCGATCTATTCGTCGGCGTCAACGCGGTCGACTACTCCGGTTACCCGGATTGCCGGCCGGCCTTCATCGATGCCTTCGAGCGTCTCGCCAATCTGGCGACCCGGGCAGGGGTCGAGGGCGAGGTGTTTCGCGTGCACGCCCCACTGATCGCGATGAGCAAGGCCGAGATCATCCGTGCCGGCGCCGCACTCGGGGTCGACTATGCGCTCACCGTGTCCTGTTATCAGGCTGATGCAGAGGGTACCGCCTGCGGGGTGTGCGACTCCTGTCGACTGCGCGCTGAAGGTTTTCACACCGCGGGCATTCCGGACCCGACCCGCTATCGTGCCTAGACCATGCAGCCCCGCGAGGTGGCGTCGTTCAGGCGCTGGTACTGGTTGCCGGCCCGGGCGACCTGATGCTGTTGCCGAAAAGACTCTGTCGGTCGGGACTGTCCGAAATCGGCCGCAAACGGCTTGAGCGAGCCGATGCGTGCTGTATAATACGCCCTCTTTGCTGGCGTCGTGGCCAGTTCAGCAAGTCAATGGGTCGTTAGCTCAGTTGGTAGAGCAGTTGACTTTTAATCAATTGGTCGCAGGTTCGAATCCTGCACGACCCACCATATCGAGAACCATACAAGTCCTAGATCGTCCATAAGCCAGCAGAAATGCTGGTTTTTTTGTTGTTCAACTGTCCAGTGAGGTCTAAGCTGGTGCTATAGAAGCTACCCCTATTGGGGGTACAATTTGGGGTAGCTGGGGAGTGCATGTAAGGAGGTACCCCCAATGAAGCTTACTGACACCGCGATCAAGAAGGCCAAAAGACGAGGCAAGCCTTACAAGCTCTTCGATGGCCAGGGCTTGTACTTACTTGTCAAACTGAACGGCCGTAAGGCATGGCGTTTTAAGTACCGGTTCAACGGCAAAGAAAAACTGATTTCCCTGGGCACATATCCAGAGGTCTCTTTGGCGCAAGCTCGTGATCGCCGCAAGGACGCTCGCGAGAAAGTTGCAGACGGCATCGACCCAAGTGTTGTCAAACGTGCCAATAAGCTCGCGAGAGCAGAAGAGGGCGAAAACTCCTTCGAGGCTATAGGCCGAGAGTGGTTCGAGAAGAACTCGCCGCGCTGGTCGAAATCTCACACCGACCGAAGCAAGCGGCTGTTGGAGAAGGATCTCTATCCGTGGCTGGGTCCCAGGCCCGTCGCACAGATCGATGCGCCTGAGCTGTTGAGGGTCATTCGGCGTATCGAGTCCCGTGGGGCAGTCGATACCGCCCACAGGGCGCTCCAATATTGCGGCATGGTATTCCGCTATGCGATCGCGACTGGTCGGGCGGATCGCGATCCATCGGGCGACCTTCGCGGCGCTCTGCCTCCCGTGCAGAAAAAGCACCATGCCTCGATTGTAGAGCCAAAGGCAGTGGGTGCTCTCTTGCGAGCCATCGACGGTTACGAAGGCCATTTGGTTACGCGGTGTGCGCTCCAACTCGCCCCTCTGGTCTTCGTCCGCCCTGGCGAGTTGAGGCGAGCGGAATGGCCAGAAATCAATCTGGAGAATGCTGAATGGCGTATCCCTGCTGCCAAGATGAAGATGGAATCTCCGCATATCGTTCCTTTGTCGCGACAGGCTTTGGCTGTGCTCAGTGAGATCAAACCGCTAACGGGCGGTGGCAGGTATGTCTTCCCGAGTGTCCGCAGCAGGCAGCGGCCGATGAGTGAGAACACAGTCAATGCGGCGCTACGGCGCCTCGGGTACACCAAGGAACAGATGACGGGCCACGGCTTTCGGAGCATGGCGTCTACATTGCTGAACGAGCAGGGGTGGCACTACGATGCGATCGAACGCCAGCTAGCGCATGCGGAACGGAATGGTGTGCGTGCAGCTTACAACTACGCAGAGCACCTGCCAGAGCGAAGGAAGATGATGCAGGCATGGGCAGACTATCTCGACGGTCTTAGATAGCGCTAGGGTGGCTCAATTCTTGTCGACAGGGGTCCCGTCTGGCATCTGTGTGACTAATAATCAATCACCCCCCAAAGCGGACATCCTTTGCCTGCCTGCTTTGGATCGGGTCGGCCACTGAACTCCTGTTCGCCAAGCACTCGGTGACGGCAGCTTTATGCGCATTGCGGACGTTGGAGGGCACAGTACCCGGGGCATTAGATCGGCCCGCACTCGATCAGGGGCGAACGGCCGTTACCAACACACTGCGGTCATTCCCGGACACGGCTACTTGGGCGTCT
>Ga0316190_10003594_pt1 | contig 11238 bp, 10 predicted proteins | sample Eddworburrow2_MG_FD_204929 | JGI IMG/M metagenome (GOLD analysis project Ga0316190, IMG submission 204929) | Coastal sediment microbial communities from Maine, United States - Eddy worm burrow 2 | ecosystem: Environmental > Aquatic > Marine > Coastal > Sediment | place: USA: Maine | collected... | reverse complement strand
CCGGTGATTACAGTAAACGCGTTATTAACCAGAACAATATCGGCTTCAGCGTTAGTTACAATGATCCCTTCATCAGTATTGTCGAAAACCGTTGCCGCGCGTCGCAGTTCTTCTTCCGCCATCCTGCGTTGCTGGAACAATGTATAAATTACCGTTAGAGCCACTAGCAGGAAAAACACAAATACGGTAAGCGTAACAATGGTCTGTCGGGTGGCGCGTAATATTTGATAGGCCTCCTGCACGTCCATTTCCGTGGTAACCCCCAGCCCCAGCTCGGTATCCCACGTCCAGGCGCCCACCACCGGCACACCCCGGTAATCGCGATGGCCGTCGAGATCGATACCGGTCTCACCCTGGATAGCTGAATTCGCCATATGCGTCAATGGTAGCTGGCTTCGAGGCTCAATTGCTTTTTCTCCCTCGATCAGGTTTACGCCCGGATCACGTAGTTGAATGTTCAATATGCCACGCTCCCCCTCTGGAATAAGCCCGGATTCGCGCAGTTGATCATCGAACCGACTCTGACTGATCAGACGTCCCTCGCCATCGAAAGCGTACGTCTCGCCAGTTTTACCGATACGCCCCTGTTTCAGGCTATTGGTGAATCCTTCCTCGGGATCGAGACGAAACATGAAAACCGCAATGACTTTGCCTGTGTCCTCTCCTCGGATGGGTGCTGCGACAAATATTGATGGTAAGCCGCTTACCAGGCGACCATGACGGTCGCTGAGGGGAACATCCGATCTAATGGGTAAACTGACAGCCGGTCTACCTGCCCAGGCATCTGAAAGAAATTCCTTCTGCCCCACAAGCAGATTCTCCAAGCCAACATTTTGATCACGGCTGGACGCCAGGTTGATATGATTCGGCCCGACAATAAAGTATCCCTGATAACGCGTGGCGTTTTGTATGCGCTGAAACCAGTCGCGCAACTCCTGCTGGGCTGGCGAGTCCAGTAAAGCGGCTTGGTGTGGAGGTAGTGCAAGCAGTCGTGCTGCTGTCTCACGTATTTTCGGAGCATCAGCCCATACCGCCGCTGCCGCTTTCTGGCTTTTATACCAGGTCTTGACCGCCAGATGGGTTGTATCTCTTACGATTGTGAGTGAGCGGGCAACTTCCGCACGTGCATCGCTGGAAAGCTTTGTTTGTACGGCCCAGGCACCCAGCGCAAGAAGCACTGCAACAAAAGTCATTATCAACAGGTTTGTTTTAACGCCTCTCATCTTCGGCTCGACCCCTTCCATTAATAAAAATATAGACTATTCCAGGCGAACAACCACTGAATATACAAGTTTGGTCGATGGTTAAGAGACGGGGGGCAATGTTCCCGGCGAGAACAGGGTCTGAGCCGTAACGAGTGCGAGCATTATCTAACTGGTCTGCATTCGTAAGCGGCTAATGTGGTTTCGGTAACACGCTCGGGTGGTAGAAAACTGTTCCGCTGCTTCAAGTATGCTTGCGTGCGGTATGGTGTCAAAAACATATACCTCACCACCATGCTGTTCTATGAAGGGCTGTGCACCACTCCTGGTGGCAAGCAGCCGCGCAAAGGCGATGGTATCGCGCACCGAGGTAAATCACAGCGGCTGTTTCCGGTCGGTCAGAAAGACCTGCCCCTTGGGTCCATTGTGATCCGGAACCGTCATGCCACAGAGATAACCAACGGCATCCCGAGTCAGCACCTGTGGTGCCGGGATATTCTCGCGCTGCGCGTCACTGCAGGCCCAGCTCAGTGTAGCAACAGATAAGACAAAGGCTGCGTGGATAAAAGGTTTCACTTACAGTTCCCGCCGGTGAAATACCACCATTGTTGCAGCCAGAAGGCCGTCAGATTCAACAGCCGGCAGGTATCTGACAGGCTGATCCCCTGCGCACCTGCAACTGGACAGGTAAGACGCAATACCGTAGCACCACCATACTCCGTTCTATTCACTTATATTTTTTATAGCGTATTATCAGAGGGAGGCAAGTATAGCCAATCCTACCGAGGGTTCTACTTGATCTGCATCAAACCGCCGGGGAAATCTTTTCGGTTTCAACAAGCGACAACCCGGACGCTTTGCTGCAACGCCTGCGCTCGGACAGTGATCGCTGTTTCGCGTTCTACGACACCGTACTGACACAGGCCAAAGATGAAGCCGTCATGCTGGCGGCGCAAAAGCTGTCTGAGTCAGCGCTGGAGCGTATCGGTTTACTGCGGGATACAGCCAAAACAGGAAGCTGACGTCTAATATTTTAAAATTCGGGAGAAAACCAATTATGTGCCGATTCTGCTGGATTCTAGTGGCTGTACTGTTAACAGCAACCGGCACGCTGATTGGGAAATTTATTCTTCTGGGTGAGACACGGCCCGCCGCCGATGGCCGAACCGCCATCATCCTTGAACCAGCCGAACGCGACTTTGTCCTCGCGGAGATGCGGGTCTTTCTTGGCAGCGTGCAGGGCATCCTGGCATCTGCCAACGGCGACGATATGCAAACGGTCGTCGCGGCCGCGCGCAAGTCAGGCATGTCCGCCCAGGGCCAGGTTCCGGACGCGCTGGTGGGCAAGCTGCCACTCTCGTTCAAAACGCTGGGATTAGATACACACAGGCGTTTTGACCAGCTGGCGCTGGATGCCGGTCAGCTTGGCGATAAAGATCATACTCTGGAACAACTCGCGGAGCTTATGAATAACTGCATTGCCTGCCATGAGCAGTATCGCCTGGAGACCGGGCAATAGCCTGCGCAGCCGATTCCGGGAATATGCGCCTCGTTGCACACATGGGATTTATTCCAGCTGCCAATGGCTCTCTGTTTCGCCACTCAACGGATATATGCTTCCGTGGCATAGCGCCGCATCATGCGGTGGCTGTTGAAGAAAGAGGCATTCTTGGCGATCGCACCCTTCATGACTGCAATCCAGCCGGCGCAGTCCTCATGGTACAGGGGTAATACCTTGTGCTCGAGTTTATCGTATAGCGCCCCGGCATCCGTATCGCTGTTCGCGGCACCGCTGTTTCCTATGGACCAGCCGGTTATGCCCTCGATGCACCCTTCGATCCACCAGCCATCCAGAACGCTGAGATTGGGCACACCGTTAAAAGCGGCTTTCATGCCGCTGGTGCCCGAAGCCTCCAGTGGCCGTAACGGCGTGTTGACCCAGACATCCACCCCCGCCACCATCGCCCTGGCGGTCTCCAGGCCGTAGTCTGGCAGAAAGGCAACGGGAACCGCCCCCGCAAGTTCCCGCATATGTGTGTGCAGCACTTTTATCAACTGCTTGCCGCCCTCGTCTTGCGGGTGCGCCTTACCGGCCAGGACAATTTGAAAGGGCCAGCGCTGCGCAACATCTTTCAATCGATCCAGATCGGAAAACAGCAGGTCAGGTCGTTTATAGGCAGTCATGCGCCGGGCGAAACCCAGTACGGGCACGTCGATATCCAGTTGTACCGAAGTCAACGAAGCAACCCTGTCAATCAGCTGCCGTTTAGCGTACTGGTGTGCCTCCCAGATATCCTGATCAGCAAGACAGCAATCTGCACGTACCAGCAGTTCCGGTTCGTGGCACCAGCCGAGCAGGTGTGCATCGAACAGTTTCCGGAAGCTCTCACTGGCCCAGGTATAGGGGTGAACCCCGTTGGTGATGGCGTGTACGCGGTAACCGGGAAACATGGAACGCGATACTTCCGCGTGCTGCTTGGCCACACCATTGACATACTCGCTCAGGTTCAATGCCAGCCGCGTCATGTTCAGGCTGTTTTCACCCGCCAGTTGCTTCAGCGTCGCTTCATCCACCGTTGTTTTCATCACGCTGTTAACCAGTGAGTAGTCAAAGCGGTCGTGGCCTGTCTCTACCGGCGTATGCGTAGTGAAACAGCACAGTTCCCTGACACCTGGCAGATCATAAGGTGACTCGCCGGGACGCAGGTCTTCTGCAGGAAAGGTATGACGGTGCAGCAGTTCCAGTGCCAGCAGCGCCGAATGTCCTTCATTCATATGGTACTGGCGCACTTCAAAGCCGCTTGCCTGTAACAGTCGGATGCCACCAATACCCAGCACCATCTCCTGCTTGAGCCGGGTTGTGTTGTCACCTCCATAGAGTACATCCGTAATGGCGCGGTCTTCCGGCTGGTTTTCCTCGAGATCGGTATCCAGCAGGATGACGGGCTGGTGTCCATTCATGTGGCCTTCCAGGGTATATAGCCAGCCGGCCACCCAGACAGGGCGACCTCCGATCTGCAGCGCAATCTTGGCCGACAATGGTGTGGCCCAGCGCTCCGGCTCCCAGGTATCGGGGTGCTCGGTCTGCCCTCCCGCGGCATCGATTTCCTGACGGAAGTAGCCTTTACGGCTGACCAGGGTGACGGCGACCATGGGAAGCTCCAGGTCTGCCGCCGAGCGCAGCGTATCGCCGGCGAGCACACCCAGCCCGCCACTGTAGGTGGGAATTTCGTTGCGCAGTGCAATTTCCATTGAGAAATAGGCGATACGCGGCTCGTGAATGAAATCGTCAAGCATACTTGAACCCGGTGTGTGCACATACACCAGGTACACCGCCGGCACTCGGCACTACACCGATGCGGGGTATACCCGGTTCGTTTGCTACTTCTATCAGCATGCCTCTTCTTCAAGCCGCAGTATTTATGCGCGCTGCAAAGAAAGTATAGTTTGGCATCCAGATAACGGCAAAGTATCTGCCCCAGCCTTCGGCTTGGGCCAGATCAGTAAAGAAACTCGTCCAGCCCGACCAATTTTACTGTCCTTATCCCATTTAGGCTAAACTTGGTCCTGCCACCCCCAATCGGAGCAAGGATGACTTCACATAGCCACGTCAATAGCTTCCTGCCACGCAAGGAATTTGACGAATTGCTCTCTGCCCTTCGAGCCGGTGGTTATCGTTGTGTGGCACCGAAACTGTGCGACGGTGCCATCGTCTACGAGGAATTACCACCACAGGATCAACTGCCCACCGGTATTTCGATACATCAGGCGCCGGGCAGCTACCGGGTTGAAATCACCGATTCACCTCGTAACTTTGGCTGGGCAAACGGCCCGCAAGCGCTGAAACCGTTCGTATTCAAGGCACGGGAAACCCTGTGGACCGTCAAGCGGGACACAGACGGCAAGATCACCTTCACCGAGTCGATCACCGAAGCCGAACCAGTAGCGATTATAGGCGTGCGGTCGTGCGACCTTGCCGCACTCACTCTGCAGGACAGGCATTTCCTGGGCAGCGATTGCGTGGATCCACATTATCAGGCGCGGCGGGAGTCCCTGTTCCTTGTCGCGGTGAATTGCACGCACCCTTCCGATACCTGTTTTTGTGCGTCAACGGGTGACGGACCGGCTGCACAGGATGGTTTTGATTTGCTTCTGGACGAACTGGATGATGGATTTTTAATCCGGGCGGGAAGCACGGCGGGTCAGGAGCTCCTGAACATACTCCCCGTAGAGACTGGAACAAGTGAACAAGAGGAAGAAGTTACTCAACAGAACCGGCGCGCAATCGAACGCCAGACGCGCCATCTGCCTTCCGGCAAGCTTGAACAGATGCTATTCGAAAACCTCGACCACCCGCGTTGGCAGGCAGTCGCGGAACGCTGCCTGTCCTGCGGCAACTGCACTTCGGTCTGTCCTACCTGTTTCTGTTACAGTGAACAGGATACGGGTACACTGGACCTCAACCAGTCAAAGCATATCCGCGAGTGGGATTCCTGTTTTACGCAGGGGCACAGCTATATCCACGGCTTAAAGATTCGGGCGGACACCAGGCTGCGTTATCGTCAGTGGCTGACGCACAAGCTGGGTAGCTGGCACAGTCAATATGGCCGCTCCGGTTGCGTGGGCTGCGGGCGCTGTATCAGCTGGTGCCCGGTCGGTATCGATATCACCGAGGAAGTTGCTGCCATCGCGGGTAGTGCGTCATGAATATGGCCTTGCATTGTCCTGCCGAAGCGGAAATTATTGCGCGCAAACAGGAGACGCCCTCGATCGTATCGCTTACTGTTCGCCTTACCGATTCCGGGTTTGCGAACGGATTTCAGTTCCAGCCCGGCCAGTTCAATATGCTGTATTTGCATGGTGTCGGGGAAATACCCATCTCCATCAGTTCGGACCCGGCATCACCCGGCACCCTGTCCCACACAATTCGCGATGTTGGCCGTGTATCGCATGGTTTTGCCCGGCTCGAGGTGGGCGACCGGATTGGCTTGCGCGGACCTTTCGGTCGTGGCTGGCCATTGCAGGATACGCGTACTCACAATGTGATTATCATTACCGGTGGCCTCGGCTGCGCCCCGGTTGTACCGGTCATCGACTACGTGATCAATCGCCGCAAGGCGTATGGACGGCTGATTATCATGCAGGGTGTCAAGCACAGTGACGACCTGATCTGGAGAGAACGTTACGACGTCTGGGACGCGCATCCGGATACACAGGTACTACTCGCAGCTGACGTGGGCGATAAAAAGTGGAATGGCCTGGTAGGACCGGTCACCGAATTGTTTGATCAGGCACAGCTGCCTACCGAACACAGCAAGGCGTTCCTGTGCGGACCCGAGCCAATGATTCGCGCCTGTGTACAAAGGCTGCTTGAAGAAGGTTTGCCGGAAAACAGCATCTGGATCAGCATGGAGCGCAACATGCAGTGCGCGCTGGGGCAATGCGGGCATTGCCAGTTCGGCGACCGGTTTGTCTGCAAGGATGGTCCGGTGTTTTCCTATGCTGATATCAAGCATCTGTTTGGCCAGAAAGGTTTTTGAGGTTTGTTATGAAGCCAAAAGTCGCCGTGCATAAATTCAGCTCCTGCGATGGTTGCCAGCTTGCCTTCCTGAACATGGGTGAAGATTTGTTGACGCTGTTTAACCATGTCAATGTAATACACTTTGCCGAGGCTGGCCCAGTCAATATGACGGAAGCGGTCGACATCAGTTTCGTGGAAGGAAGCCTGTCCACGCCCGATGATATCCGGCGCATTAAACAGGTTCGTGACAATAGTACATACGTGATTACTATCGGCGCCTGCGCAACAGCCGGCGGTTTACAGGCCTTGCGGAACATCGCAGACCAGGGCGACTGGGTAAAGTCTGTTTATGCCACACCGGACTATATTTCAGTGCTGGAAAAGGTCATGCCGATCGGCGAACAGATAAAGGTCGATTTTGAAATCCATGGCTGTCCGGTCAATACACACCAGATCACAGCCGTGTTACGTTCACTGCTTGGCGGAGTAACACCGGTCAACGAGCAGGACAAGCTCTGCCTTGAATGCAAGCGCCAGAACCGTGTCTGTGTCATGGTTTCGCGCGGATTTCCGTGTATGGGGCCGGTTACCCGGACCGGCTGTGGTGCACTGTGCCCTGGAGTCGGACGTGATTGTTACGGATGCTATGGACCGGCCGAGAACACCAATATCAATTCACTGGGCAAGCAGTTTTCCACGCTGCAGCTGGATCAGAAACAGATCAGTCACCGTTTCGTATCATTCAACAGCGCCGACCCGGCATTCAGATCAGTCGAAACCATGAGCGCAGAGCACGATGACTGAACAACGCAGCATCCGCATCCATGTCCCGGTACTTGCTCGCGTGGAGGGCGAAGGTGCACTGCATCTTACAATCAGTAACAATCGTATTGAAGAGCTGAACCTGAAAATCTACGAACCGCCCCGCCTGTTTGAGAAACTGCTCGAAGGCCGCGAATACCACGAAGTACCGGACATGGTCGCGCGTATCTGCGGTATCTGCCCGGTCGCCTATCAGATGAGCGCGGTCAACGCACTGGAGCAGATCTTTGGCCTGAAAGCCAGTCCCTGGGTGCAGACCATGCGCCGGGTCTTTTATTGTGGCGAGTGGTTACAGAGCCATGCACTGCATATTCACTTACTGGCAGCGCCGGATTTTCTGGGCTTTAACAGCGCGCCTGATATGGCGACAGTCTACCCCGACGAGGTGCGCCGGGGACTGAGATTGCAGTCCCTGGGAAATAACCTGATGGCCCTTTTCGGAGCCCGCTCTGTACACCCGGTTGGTGCCTGCGTCGGTGGTTTTCACCACGCACCTGACCAGGTACGGGTTGACGGACTGATCGCTGATCTGGAACAGGCCTTGCCGGATGCGGAGGCATTGATCGCGTGGGTGGCTGCACTGGATCTGCCAGACGATCAGCAGGATTTCTGCAATGTCTCGTTACAACATGAATCCGAATACCCCATGATGCGGGGCCGGCTGGTATCCGACCAGGGACTGGATATAGCCATTGAATATTTCGAACAACATTTCAAGGAATACCAGGTACCTCATTCGACGGCATTGCATGCAGCACTGGACGGGAAACCCTATCTGGTTGGCCCGTTGGCCCGTATGAACCTTAACAGTGACAAACTGCCTGAAAGCACGCTTGCGATCCTGCAAAAGACCGGCACCCGCTTCCCAAGCACCAATATGTTTCACAGCATTGTGGCGCGCGCTGCTGAGATCCACTTTGCAATACTGGAAGCCATCCGTCTGTTAAAAAGCCATACCGAACCTGATTCCACACGGGGTGAGGTGACACCCCGGGCAGGTACCGGCTACGGTTGTACGGAAGCACCACGCGGCGTTCTCTGGCACAAATACACGACAGACGGGGAAGGCAATATCATCAGTGCGCGCATCGTGCCGCCTACCAGCCAGAACCAGGCACGCATTGAGCAGGATATCGCCGACTCCCTGCAGGGTTTCGGGCTCGACCAGCCGGAGGACGCGTTGCGTCTCAGGGCCGAAACCGTTATCCGCAATTACGATCCCTGCATCTCATGCGCCACCCATTTCCTGAAGCTCAGGATAGACAGGCACTGATACGACCATGATGACAGCGCCGAAAATCGGTTATGATTATTGAGTATCCCGCGGCCAGGTGAAGCCAGATGTCCAAGACCAAAAAAAAACTGAAGAACGAAGCTGAATTACTCAAGGAAGCAATTCATACCGGCATGGAATACGGTGAAAAGCGTGGCGTGGTCGAGTTTGAGGCGACCGACTCGGCCAATGAAAAAATTGAATACATCTACAAGCTACTGGTTCATGACAAGCTGATACAGCCGCTTGCGAAGGAAAACATTTCATTGCCAAATATGAAGCACAAGCTGGCGATCTGGATCTCGAAGCAGTTGCCGGAAAATCACCCGCTATTGAAATAGCTCAGGGGGTCTTTTCAATCAACGGAAACATCTGTTCGTTCTCATAGTCAATCCGCTCCCTGATCAGTTTGAATATTTCCCGGCTTTCTTCCAGTAATGCTTCGCGATCTTCATCGGTTACCGCTGGATTACACCAGCGACGGACATAGCCGGAAAACTTTTTCTTTATAACCCTGGCACTGTCACGAAAGGTTTTGGCAATACTGCTGACAGACTTGTTTTGATGCCTGACCAGTTCCGCGTAGATAGTATTGTCCTCGAACACAAGGTGTATCCAGACCTTTTCCCTAAAACGTGACATCAGCTCACACACGTAGGGATTGTCATGCAGACCCCTGTTTTCGATTAACACAGAAAGGACATCGCACAAGCTTTTAATATCCCGGTTCTGTTGTTTCAGATCTTCGAGAGAATACATGCTGCTTAACCTTTCAGTGGGGATTGCCTGTAAAGTATAATAGCAGGGTCTTGACAGATATTGATTTCCGTCAAGAGATAGCGCAATTCTGCCTGCAGCATGCAATTATCATATGGACTGCTTCAGCTAGCGTATTATGGCATACAGAAACACCTCTACTTCGCCTGTCCGGATTGTCGGCATAGGTTCGGCCCACGGGGCAGACCAGATTGGCTGGCTGGCTGCCCGGCAACTCGATGCCACAGGCCTTAAGCAACGCTACCCGGCTAACCTTCTTGATATAGATATTTGCGAGTCGCCGGTATTGCTGGTAACACAGTGTTCTGCCGGGCAGACGCTGATTCTGCTGGATGCGTATTGTTCCGCTGAGCCGGCGGGATCGGTCAGGCATTTTACTGTTGAGGATCTTGATGCGACTCACCGGCCTGCCAGCAGTCACGGGGTTGATCTCAAACAGGCGCTGGCGTTGAGAGAGTCTCTGGAAGACGGCAATCCTCCGGTTTCCATTATCGGGATATGTATCGGTACCGAAGCTGATGCGGCTGCCATGCAAACCCCCGGCGAGGTACTTGAAAAGACGTTTCCAGCACTGCTTGATGCTATTGACAGAGATATACAGGAATTCCTTACATCTACATCCACAGCCTGGTAACGCGTCCCGCCATTCATTTCAGCTCACGGGCACTGAGTTTCAGCAGCATCGGGGTTGCCAGCGTGGTTATGATGACCATCATCACAACAGCGGAAAACAGCATCTCATCGATAACCCCCAGGCTATGGCCAATTGCTGCAAAGATCAGCCCCACTTCTCCACGCGGCATCATGCCAATCCCTATCGTCCATCGGTTAACCTTTTTGCTGGCAGCCATACCGCAAGCGAGCTTCCCGATCACGGCAACCAGCAACAGGGCGCCGGCCATCAGGATTGATTCGGTATGGAGAAATGTTTCCAGTTTTACCTGGATACCCATCAGCACAAAAAAGATCGGGACCAGGATGACTTCCAGTGGCATGATCAGGTCGCGGATCGAATAGGCGTGTTTTTTGTATGCGCCCCAGTGTATAAAATAGGCGTCGTGCAGAATCAGGCCGGCCGTGAAAGCCCCGATAATGGCCGCCAGTCCGGCCAGGTTGGCCGTCCAGGCCAGTGTCATTACGAACATGTAGGAGACAAACATTTTTGCCTCTATCAGGTCGAATTTCCGGAACAGACCTATGATAAATCTCAGGATGTAGGGCCCAAAGAAAATCGCTCCGGCAAGAAAGATTACTGCAATCAGAACCGTCAGTCCCATGTGTGTGAAATCAACGCCACCGGAAACAACTATGCCGGATACAATTGCCAGCATCAGCAAACCCAGTACGTCATCGATCACTGCGGCACCAATAATGATCCTGGTTTCCTGTGCAGCGGACTTTCCAAGATCATCGAGTACGCGCGCGGTGATCCCGACGCTGGTAGCAACCAGTGTTGCAGCAATGAACAGGGCACTGTGCATGGGCAGGTCAGGCAAGAGCACCCGCATCGCAGCCAGTCCAAGAAAAAAGGGGAGCAGCACACCGGCAACAGCAACCCGGGCTGAATCGGCTCCGACCCGGCGCATTTCATCCACACTGCTTTCAAGGCCCACCAGAAACAGCAGAAATATAATCCCGTATCG